>OQVL01000700.1_pt1 | contig 18637 bp, 18 predicted proteins | sample 1691501 | NCBI WGS metagenome assembly OQVL01 (sample SAMN03418253, study PRJEB22391) | human gut metagenome | biome: human-gut; feature: organic feature; material: feces | host: Homo sapiens | place: Tanzania | collected 2013-01 | reverse complement strand
AACCTGCAGAAAAAATAGTTGCTCCCTCTACCGAGTCCAATGCCCAAACCCAAGCATCTGCTGGCGCTGACCGCTACTCCGGAACGCCATGACGGATTGGATGTGCTGAAATATTTTGACTATCACATCGCCGCTGAAATTCGTCTGCCCGATGCTATTAACCGCAAACTGTTGTCGCCGTTCCAGTATTTTGGAATTTCAGATTCTGTTGATTTGAGTACGCTCAAATGGAGCAACGGTGGATATGATAAAACGCAGCTGAGTAACATCTTTACTGGCAATCATATCCGCGCCAACTTAATCTTGCAGAAAATGTACGAGATTTTGTTGGATATCGACCAGTGCCGCGCGCTCTGTTTCTGCGTAAGTCAAAACCATGCCGAGTTTATGAATGACTTTTTCAATGCGCACGGGGTTAAATCTGCCGTTTTGACTGCTCAATCCAGCGTGCAGGAACGTAACACTGTGCAAGGGCGCTTGATCTCAAAAGAAATCAATGTGATCTGTGTTGTTGACCTTTACAACGAAGGTGTGGATATTAAAGAAATTGATACGGTGTTGTTCCTGCGCCCCACCGAAAGTTTGACCGTTTTTCTGCAACAGCTCGGACGAGGTCTGCGCTTACATGAAGATAAAGAGTGCTTGACGGTGCTGGACTTTGTGGGCAATGCACACCGGAACTTCAACTTTGAATACCGCTTCCGGGCGATGCTTGGACCTTCCGGAGAAAACGTGATCGACGAAATGGAACACGGTTTTCCCCATTTACCTGCCGGATGCCACATCCAACTGGAAAAAGAAGCGCAAAAACGGATTTTAGAAAATATCAGGGGCAGTATTTCTGTCGGTCGTCAGGCAATGTTGGTGAGCCGAATTGCCACCTTTGAAAGCGAAACCGGTAAGCCGCTAACGCTGGAAAACTTTGTGGACTATCACCATTTGAAGCTTTCCACGATCTATCAGAGAGCGTTGTTTGTCCGCCTCTGTCAACTGGCAAATTTGCGTGATGATTTTGAATTTGCCGAAGAAGATCGGCTGCGGAAAGGATTGTTGCGTATCTACCTTCTTAACTCAACCTATCAGCTTAAAACCTTATTGGAACTTCTGCAAGCGCCTGCCGGTCGCCTCGCTGCTTTGACCGAAGATGAAGAACGCATCCTGACCATGTTCCACTTCTCTATGTGGGGACGGAATACCGACATTAAAACGGTTCAGGAAAGCGTGGCAAAGCTCAAAGAAAATCAGTTCTTTTTTTCTGAATTGCTGGATGTGCTGAATTATCTTTTTGAACACGCCGATTTGGTGACAGCCAAACCGGAACTGCCATTTGATTGTCCGCTGGAACTGCACGCAAATTATACCCGTGACGAAATATTAGCGGCGCTGGGCAACTGGACGATGGGAAAATCTCCGGAAATGCGTGAGGGCGTGAAGTATCTGCCTGAAATCAACACTGATATTTTTCTGGTCACATTGAATAAATCCGAAAAGCATTATTCGCCAACGACCATGTATTTGGATTATGCAATCAGTGATGAATTATTCCATTGGCAGTCGCAAAGCACTACCAGTACCGAATCTGCTACCGGTAAGCGTTATCTCAACGGTAGCAGCACCATTTTGCTTTTTGTCCGTGAAAATAAAAACACCGATGGCATAAGTTCCAGTTATTGCTTCCTCGGTCCGGCAAAATATGTTTCTCACAGCGGTTCAAAACCGATCAATATAACCTGGAAACTACTCTACAAAATGCCCGCCCGCCTCTGCCGAATGACTGAACGCATGGCAATTGCATAAGAAAGGGAAAGTTCAATGTCAGAAAATTATTTAGATTTATACGGAAAAGCTTTAACACAAGCTCTTGAAGAAAAATCTGATTTTTGTTTGGATATTGATGATTTTAATAAAGGCCTTGACCATATATTGGATCTTTTGCAGTCAGCGGTTAATTTATTTTGTGCAAAACAACATAATATTGCTACTTTTCTTGCAATTACTGCACTGGAAGAAAAAACAAAATTAGAAATTTATAGTTACCAATCTACACGTTCTGAAGTTGATGAAACTCTTGATAATACGCCAAGCAAAAAAAGAGGTATTCTGTATAATCATAAAATAAAGCATCGTTTAGCTCCATCTCCCGTTCTTTTTATGGGAACACGATTGCAAGAACAAATTGGCGAAGCACGTTTATATCAGCTTATTGATCAAGCAAGAGAACGAGGTTTTAGAGACGAAAGAGAAAGCGCGTTATACATTGATTTTAATGCAGATGACACCATTGTATTTCCTAAAGAGGCAATAACTCCAGTGATAGCCAAAGAATTTCTTCTTTTTGCAATTGAGGTCGTGGATGATGGACTTGTGGGATACACAGAATATTCTATTAAAGAAGTATCTAAAGATCTGGAACATTTATGGAATCAAGTTTGTGAAAAATTTGATTCAGAATGCTGAGGCGGAAATTGTTTATGGAAACCGAGCTTTGCAATATGTGCATGATTACCGATCAGCAAGGGCGGGTGCTTGTCCAGGATCGGCTGCCGAAGCCGAGTAACGCTTGGAGTGGGCTAACATTCCCAGGAGGGCACGTGGAGCCGGGAGAGACCGTTGTCGCGTCTGTGATCCGGGAAGTGTGCGAAGAAACGGGCCTCACGATAACCGACATTGTTCCGGCCGGATATATTCAGTGGTATAATCCGGATCGCCAGTCGCAATATTTTGTTTTCCTGTTTAAGACCAGCAGTTACAGCGGCGAGCCTAAAGGTTCTTCCGAAGGAAACGTCAGATGGATGACTCTTAATGAAATGCTCTCCGGCAAACTGGCTCTCAATATGAAACAATACCTCGCTGTTTTTCAGAACAAGGATATTCCGCAGGCGTATGGGGTCTCTGGAAGGGGGCTAAATATTGTTACTGATAGAAACGAGATAGTGTAGGATGATTATGGGCATTTCAATTGATACTTTTTTACATTTTTCTCCGGAGCAAATTCCACATATTCGCATAAAATTTAATACACAGTCTCCCTACGAACATCCTCTGGAGGTATATAAAAACTCTCCTGAGGAAGTGAATACAGTCTGGCTTTTGTGGCAGGGTAGCAAACGTCGTTACTATACACGTGTTGGCATTATTGCAATAAATCTTATTCCGCTGAGTGGTGATACGTGGCTTTTGACCACCATTAAGGAAATCACAAAAATACTCGACGTAAAGGAAGACGTCGGATATGAAGCCAGGGAACTGCCAGAGTATTCTTCCTTATATGGTCGTCTGATACTCAAGTTTCATAAAACGTCTATGCAAGGTGTCTTAAAATACGAGACGGTTCGTAACGATCTTGTTGTCCATGAGTTACTCCCAGACACTTTTGACGGCGACGACTTCCCTGGATACGATAAAGTAAGGTTAACCTATGACCAGTTAAACCGAATTATAGTAAATAAGAAACGCGACTGGATCGCAGCGCTTGAAAATCAAAAAGCGGTTTATTTGATTACAGACACCAACAATGGGAAACTCTATGTCGGGTCTGCCTCCAGCAGTTGTGGAATGTTGCTATCGCGCTGGAGCGCTTATGCAAGCAATGGTCATGGGGGAAACGTGGAACTTGTGAACCTGATAGAACGTGAAGGATTCGAGTATGTAAAACGACATTTCACATATTCAATTCTTGAAAACTACAACGCGAAAGTTGACGATCACGTAATCTTAACCAGAGAAAGCTGGTGGAAGGAAACATTGAAAACTCGTCAATTCGGTTATAACAAAAACTGAACCTTAAATTTATAAACCCAGATTCCATAAATATGAACCTCCTCTGCCTTTCCGACCTTCACCTTCGCTCCGAAGCGGTCGTTGACGCGATCGACCGGAAGAAGCTGTCCCCGTTTATGGCGGGCATAGCGGCGCGTGTTGCCGAGGTTTTCCCGGATGCCGTTGTAGTGACGGGGGACACCGTTTGCCCGGCACAGGTGCGCCTGCTTTCGGCCTTGTTGCGTGAGTTGATCCCCGGCGACCTGCCGATCGTGGTCACGTTGGGCAATCACGAGTTCTGGGGTCGAACCTTTGAGGATACTTTGGAAAAACTGAAAGCGCAGACCGTTGCCGACAGAAACATCTTTTATCTGGACCTTTGTGGCAGCGTGATCCTCGATGGCGTGAACTTTGTTGGCGGAACATTGTTTTTCGACGGTTCCATGCGCATCCGGGATAATCAGCGGATCGACCAGTGGGATGGCTGGCAAGACTGGCGGATCATCGACGTTGAAAGCCGCTACATGGAATTTAATGCCTATTATGTTGACATGATCCGGGCCAGTATGAAGCCGGGTATGCCGACTGCGCTTTGCACACATCACGTTCCGCACGTCAAACTGAACGGTCACGAACCGAGCCATTACAGCTTTTATACCGGCATGCAGGACCTTGTTCACGATTTGCCATTTGATCCGCTTTATAACAACTATTTGATCTGTGGTCACACACATCGGCGCGTGATCGGAGAGGTCATTCCCGGCTTCATGGGAGTCAACGTCGGCAGCGATTATGACGACCTGAAAACCTTTGTGCTGGAGGTATAAATGACGGAAGCTGGTAAATCTGATAATTGGGCCACTTTGTCTCCGGCCGAAAAGAAGCAGGAGTTATTCCGTCGCCAGAAGGATCTGCTCGACACGTTCCTTGCCACCGGTGCGATCAGCCAGTCCCAGCACGACAAAAGCCTGAACTGCCTGATTGAGAAAATGGGGATTGATCCGGAAAATGGGAGCCTTAAATGAATCAGATTATCCCCGCCGACACAGAACAGCAGAAGGACATTCTTTGAAAAAAATATCTGTCGAAAAAGAAGTCTTTTGCGAAGGCTCAATTTCAGCTTTCGGAATATCAAAAGGTTGTCCGACCGGCATTTGATCGCTGGCTTTCCTCTTTCGCCGGAGATCGCTTCGGTGAATGTTTGATGATCCGTTATGAGCTGAAAAGATATGATGAAAACATTTTAACTTTTGACAGACTTTGCCGAATCCTCAAAAAGTCCGCCAGCGAAGTTCTTTTTGCCATCCAAACAGAATGTATTGAACAGAACAAGTTTTTCTGGGGGATCGTCCGCGAACAATATGAAAAAGCCAGCGCGGAGGCTGAGCAGCGCTTCCGGGATCGGTTAAAAGCGATGATGGGTGATGATTCGTCGGAAAACACCAAGCGGCTCTGGGAGGCGTTTGATCGGCTGAACGACGCGCCCGATCCGCGTGAAAGACGTAATCTTCACCAGGTGGCTCCTGAAAAAGAAGAACCCGAACAAGCAGGCGAAATAAAGAAATTATATCGAACACTTTGTCTGCGCCATCATCCGGACAAAACCGGTGTTTATAACGAGAAGCTCTGGTTGGAGATTCAGGATGCATACGAAAAGGGAAGCGTTAAAAAACTGCGAGAGCTTTTGAAACGGCCCGTTGCGAAGCCGGATGACACTTCTTTTGGTTTGAGCTGCGAGGAAATCCAGTCCATGATCGACGCATTGGAAAAAGAATTCAAGCCGGTCCGGGCAGATCTCCGAGCTGCCAAGAAAAGTCCGGCATGGGATTTCCTGAAATGGAATGACCGAAAGCGCGAAGAACGCCGGGAAGATTTATCTCGGCAGGCAGACGAAAGCCTGGAACGTCTGCAACAACAGCGGGATCAAAGGAAAGCGAAGGTCGCAGGATTTTTCAAACCCAATCAGAGATTCAAAAAAGTTCAAATCGTTGTCAGTCGTGATATTGGCAAAAAGGCCTCATATACGATCCGGCTGATTTATGGGAAACATGAGAAAACATTGCCGATCCGCCGTGGCGTTAGACAGGCAGATTCAGTATTCGCAGAACGTTGCGCTGTAACGGGGCTCAGTGCGCTGAAAACACCTTGCCGGGTATCGTTTATCCTCCCGGATGAACTCCTCGCGTCGTTGCGCCCTGTTGAAGCCGGTTTTATATTTGGTGATGAGCTGGGAAATTTGGTCAGTCGGCACATCGTAAATTTTACCGATATGCGCGATGAATATGATTTCTCAAATGCCAGCAAAGTATGAACCGGACAAGTAAACCGGACAAGCACCGGACAAGTTCAACCCCACAAGCTGACCCCACAAGTTCACCCGACAAGTACCCGACAAGTTGCCAGGTTTGATTTTGCATTTTATATCAGTTACGTGATCTTCAAACTGCGAACTTTTAACAGGAAAAGCTCGTGGACATCGTTTCAAGAATAGTTCGCTGAGTTGACATTAAACAGCGTTTGCATTACTCCTTTGAACCTCGTCCTCTGCTCGATTTGAGCGTAATTTGAGCTTGGGACGAGTTCCCGACCCTACAGAGAAAGAGAGAGAAAAACGGTCGGGAAAAGGCGAGAATAGCGAGCATAGGATTAGGGAGTTTCCCATACCCGGCGTTCTCTGTTTTGTGCAAGTGATTGATTGTGCGGGCGTAAAAGACAAAAAAAAACGGAACCAGGCTTTGACTTCCTGATTCCGTACTTTTTACTAATGATGGAAGTCATGCGAGATGAACGCTGTTCCTTTGATCCATAAAATTTTAAAGTTTAATTGCTTTATTGAATTGTAATCGCTCCCATGCGCGATATATTATTATACTGCCGTACACAACGGTTTTATTTGAATATCACGAACTTGGAGCGATTATATATATGAAAACGACTGAGATTTTGACCCGCATCAATGCCTTTATGGGGCAGATGCGAGATGGAAATACCCGCGAGCTGATAGCGAATTTGCAAGCAGCTCTTGACTACCAGACCGAAAAATTACGGATCTACGAGGAGAAATATAAAGCAGAAACCGGCAAGGATCGTCCGGAGCTTACCGATGATGAACGACGCAGACTTGCCAAACGCGGCCGGGCCATGAATCAATACCTGCTTTCGATCACAGAAAACACATGGTCTCCGTCAACGGTTATGGGCTGGTACAGTAAGCTGATTGCAGATAAATACGACAGCACCGGCCCGGATCAGAAAACCAGAGGCAGAAAACCGATTACCGATGATCTGAAAGCATTGATCCTACGTCTGGCAGAACAGAATCCCTCCTGGGGCTACAAGCGCATCCGGGACTACGCTGTTTACCTGGGATATGAGGTCTCCTTCATGACTGTAAAGCGGATCATGAACAAATACGGATATTTCCCGCCGACCGATGGCAGAACAAACAGCGATTGGGAAATGTTCTTCAATGCCCACCAGAACGTTATTACTGCCTGCGACTTTGCCACCTACGAATTGGTAACTCCACATGGATTACAGCGGGAGCACATTCTTTTCTTTGAAAACGTATTTACCCGCGAGGTCTGGCTGGGAGGCATAGTCCATGATCCCAACGGGAACTGGATGGCGCAGATTGCCAGGAACCAGTGTGATATGTGGGACGGGAAGCTGCTGGGGCAGAAGTATCTTATCCATGACCGCGATCCGCTGTTCTGTTCGCGCGTCAAGAACATTGTTCATTCTATTGGGTGCAAGACAAAAGCGATCCCGCCTCGATCGCCGGAGTGTAACGGCTACATGGAATCCTTTATAAAAACCTTCAAGAAGGAGTGTTTGAATCACTTTGTTTTGACATCGGAGGCCCAGCTCCGGTATGTGGTGAAAGAATTTCTGGAGTATTATAACCATGAGCGTCCGCACTCGGCGCTTGATGGCAGAATGATAAACCCCTGGCCCCAGGATGCTGACGGGGAGATCGTTGAGTTTTCTCGTCTGGGCGGGCTATTGAAATCGTACCGGCGAGTGAAAATGGCGGCGTAAAGGATTTTTGTTAACCTCCCATGTAACAAACTTTTTCTGAAACGCGATCCCGCTGAACTTTGAGCTGATACAGCGCTCCTTTTTAGAGGACTTTTGACATTAGGCGCACCAACGCTTATAAAAAGCAGGCGTCAATCTTCGGTAAAAAGTCCCCGTACATCGAAAAATCCGTAATTCCGAAGTTTATGACTTTTTCGGAATTTGAACGAGTGTTGAACCATTGTCCCCATTTTACGAACTTTTGGCTGTTTTTGAGGGTGGGAGAATTTTGTCTTTTTGTTTTGTTAACCTCCAGCAATAAGCTCATCATGAAAACAGTAAGTGTTGACAATGGCCTTTCTGTGACGCCGTTCCCAGCGCAAGGCCCAGCGGACGGCCTGCTCATGCAGAGGGGTTACGTAGAATCCGCTGCCGAAGTCAAGCGTTTTTCTGGAAAATGAAATATCGGGATTGTCGACTTTGACGCAGGAACCATGGAAGACTTTTATCATGCGATGACCCCCTCTTCACGCATGAGTGATATGATGTCGTCAACGATGTATTGCTTGCTTTGCGTATGCAGAACATCATACGACGGGACGATGTAATCGGAAAGGATGTTGGATTTTTCCGCGAGCAGATCATACACGGCATTGCCGGGAAGCTGCAGTTTCGCTGCAACCCCTTCAATGCAAAAGATCATGAAGTCAAGTATGGGACTCGGCATTTTTCAAAATCCTTTCTTCCGGCTGCTGCCATCCAATGTATAATCTACCACAAAAAACAAGGAAATTCAAGTTTGAAAAGGAGTTTTCATGAAAAGTTTTACCGACAACACCGGGCGCACTTGGACTCTTTCCGTGACCGTTGGAACGATCAAAAGAGTTCGCGCACTCTGCAACGTGGATCTTGCGGGCGTCATCTCCATTGAATCCGGAGCTCAGCCGAAAGTCGATCTTCTGGAGCGGCTCGGCAGCGATCCCGTGCTTCTGGTGGATGTGCTTTATGCGGTCTGCAAACCGGAAGCGGATGCGAAAGGCGTCTCCGATGAAGAATTCGGACAAGCCATGTCCGGCGACGCCATCGAAATGGCGACCACCGCACTGCTGGATGAGGTGATTGATTTTTTCCCCGAAATGAAACGCAAGGTTTTCCGAAAGATTCTGGACGCAACCCGGCGTTTCGAGAACAGAGGCAAAAAAGCCCTGCAGACGCTTCTGGACGATCCGGCTTTGGACGGCAAAATCGATACGGCTCTCGAACAGTTGACGACCTCATCTGGAACCTTGCCGGAATCGCAGGCGTAAATCCGGATCCGTTCACGCTCCGTGAATTGTTGAAAATGGCAGATGCCAGGGGCAGATTTGAGTGGGAACAGACATCCGCCCAGATGGCGCTTCTCGTGAATATGTTCCGGGATCAGAAAAAATCAAAGCCCGTGAAAGCTGCTGATTTCAATCCGTATTACCGGCAAGACAAGGAGCAGGTCATGATGCATGTTCCGGTATCCGTGCTGAAGAATGTGTTTGTGAAGCAAAAGCCCGGAAGCAGTTAATCTTCAGATTATGCTTCAAGGCTGTTCGGCTGCAGCAGGAAATCCAGAACACCCATGGTGACGATTCCGTACTCATCCCGGCGGACCTTGATGTTTTCCCGGACAAGAATGATTTTCTTGAAGGAATCGTTGACCCGCATGAAAGGACGTTTTTCCTGAGCTTCCTTGTCCGGCTCATTCATGGCAAAAGCCGACTGGATGTAATAGCGCCTGCTTCCGGAATTGGCAATGAAGTCAATCTCCAGCTGCTTGTGAGCCATTTTCCCGTCCGGCTGTTTTTCCCGGATCTCCACTACGCCGACGTCAACGGAGAAGCCGCGGTATCGCAGTTCATTGTAGATGATATTCTCCATGATATGGGTTTCCTCCTGCTGGCGGAAATCCAGCCGGGCATTGCGCAGACCGACATCCTCGAAATAGTATTTGAACGGGGTGTCGATATACTCTTTGCCTTTAACATCGTAGCGGACTGACTTATTGATCAGAAAAGCATTTTCGAGGTATTGGCAATACCGGGCAATCGTGCTTTCCGGGAATTTTTTGCCGCGTCTGGAGTGGAAGGTCTTGGACAGTTTCAGCGGATTGGTCAGCGATCCGGTCGCCGAAGCAAGAATATCCAGAAGAGCGCCCATTTCCGTTGTGTAACGGATCTTGTTGCGCTCCTTGATATCTTTGAGGTAGGTCATCTCAAACAGATTTTTGAGGTACTCAATCTTCTGTTCATCGCTTTTCATTGAGAGAATATGGGGCAGACCTCCGTAGGTCAGATACTCCTGCCATGCTTCATCACGGGTCCCCTGAAAAGCGGAGCAGTATTCGGAAAATGAAAGCGGATGGATGCGCACTTCATCGCCGCGCCCGCGGAATTCTGTAACAACATCGGAGGATAGAAACTTCGAGTTGCTGCCGGTAACGTACACATCCGCATTGCGACAGTGGAGCAGTTCGTTCAGAACGGACACAAAATCTTTCAGCATTTGAACCTCATCAAGGAGGATGTAATACATGCCGTCAGCATTCATTTTTTCGGAAAGATACGCCAGAAGAACATCCGGGTTGCGATATTTTTCGTTGCTGCGCATATCCAGTTCCAGTCCGATAATATGGTCGGGATGAATACCGGAATCGAGCAGATGTTTCCGGAAAAGTTCAAAGAGCAGATACGATTTTCCGCTTCGCCGCAATCCGGTGATGATTTTAATCATGCCGTCATGCATGCGATCTTTCAGTTTCTGAAGGTAAACTGGTCTTTCAATATTCATAACGCCACCTGCAAGTGAAGAATTTCTGGTAAAATTACCGGTTTTTATTCGTTTAATATAGATTGGCGCAGGAACTTTTTCAAGCTGTAAATGAAGAATTTTCGGTAAAGCTGCCGATTTTTCTCCATTAATACGGCTGATAATCAAGATTTTTACTGCACAACGAGAAATATTCATGACCCTTTCAAGCCAAACGCAGGCAAAAGAGAGTTGAAATGAATAATTTTCGGTAAAGTTACCACTTTTTCTTTATTTGAAACCAGAAATAACCGCAAAAAGGAGTTTTTCTCATGTCCATATCCGGGAACATCCGTGCCGGAGCCGCCTACGTTGAGGTTACCGCCCAGACGAGCAAGCTCCAGCGCGGGCTTGCGTCCGCGCAAGCTCAACTGCAGCAATTCGGGCGGTCATGCGCGTCGATCGGCAAGGATATGCTGATGCTGACCGGGGCGTTTGCGGCTCCGCTTGCCGTGGAGGTCAAAGGCTTTGCGGCGTTTGACGATCAGATGCGGCTTGCCAAGGCCGTCACCAAAGCGACCCGGGCGGAATTCGAGTCCATGACGCAGGTTGCGGCGAAACTCGGCCGGGAAACGTCCTTTACGGCCAAACAGGTTGCGGACGGCATGGTGGCTTTGGGGCGGATGGGATTCTCGCCGAAAGAGGTTGAAGACGCCATCGCTCCGACACTTGATCTTGCCCGTGCAACCGGAACGGAATTGGGGGAAGCGGCCGACATCGCGGCGAACTCCATGCGAATTTTCGGCATTGAGGCGGAGCGGATGTCCGATGTGGCGGATGTGCTTACGGCGACCGCGAACGGATCGGCCCAGACGCTGACCGATCTTTTTGAAGCGTTGAAAATGGCGGGCCCGCAGGCGAAGGCGGCGGGAGAGAACATCACCGACACTTCTGCGGCAATCGGTATACTCGCCAATGTCGGCGTCAAAGGCTCGCTCGCCGGAACGGCTTTGCGGAAAAGTTACAGCCAGTTCGCCAAGACGAAGGTGCAGGACAAACTGAAAGGCATCGGCATTGCGACCGTTGACGCCAGCGGAAATCTCCGGAAGATGGCGGACATTATGGCGGACATCGGCATGGCAATGTCTTCCATGCCGTCGGCGGAAAAGATTTCGTTTGCAGAAGAAATCTTTGATATCCGCGGTTCTCTTGCGGGGCTTTCACTCGGCGACAACGTCAAGGGGCTTCAGGCATTCATCGAAAAACTGCAGAACATCCGCGGAACTGCCGGAAACACCGCAAAGGAAATGGATGACGGGCTGGGCGGATCGTTCCGGATGCTGCTGTCGGCGGTGGAAGGAGCCATGAACGCCATAGCCAAAGCGCTTGAAGGGACGCTGAAACCGTTTGTGGACCGGGCAACCGAGGCAACGCTGGCCATCATCAAATGGATTGAAGCGAATTCCGGTCTGGTTACCGGCTTTGCTCTTGCAGTTGCCGGGGCGGCGGCATTGGGTGCGGCGTTGATTGTCATCGGAACCGCATCCAAGGGTGCGGCGGCAGGGATAGCGGTTGCGGGCACTGTAGTCAAGGGATTCACATTCCTTCAGGGAGTCTGCATTGCACAGGGGGCGGCGCTGAAAAACAGCCTGTCGCTGATTGCGGCGGCATTTGTGAATTTCCGGAACACGGCGATCCCGGCAATGGTCGGAACAGAACAGCTGTGTGCGGCTCTCGGACTTGCCTCCTCAGCCTCCAGCCGGGCGGCGGCAAGCATAGTCCTGATGAGCAACGCCGAAGCCGCCGCAGCGGCAAAGTCTTTTCTTGCCGCGCGCTGGACGGCGATGGCGGAAGCGCTGAAACATTTCCGGAATTCAGCCGTCATGGCGACTGTTGCGACCAGGGCGCAGGGAGCCGCGGAACTTGCCATGTCCGCAAAAAATGCAATCATTTCCGGCTGGATTGGGATGACCAAAGCCCTGAAGGGACTGAGCGCCGCAACCGCGGCGGCAACGGCAGTCACTTACGCCCACACGGCGGCGGAGGCGGTCTGTACAGCGGGGACGGTTGCCTTGAACAAGGCGCGCCGGCTTGCCGCGGCGACAACTGCGCTGTTCACTGCTGCGAATCTGAAAGCGGCAGTATCCATCTCCGCCGTGGCAGCCGGGAATTTTCTGCTGGCGACGGCGGTCAAAGTTGCAATTATCGCGATGATGGGGCTGACGGCGGTCATGAGTGCGATTGCGGCGCATCCGGTGGCTGCGGCGCTGATTGCACTCGGCGTGATTCTTGCCGGAGTGGTGATCTGCCTTTACCGGGCGGCGAACTACACCGCGAAACTCTCCGATCAGATGAGCAAACTTCGGGAGAAGAACGATGAAGTCCGCAAAAGCGATCAGCTCCGGATGGAGCGCCTGAAGCAGCTTTCGGAAAAACAGCATCTCACCAATGCGGAGATGAAGGAGGCCCGGCGGCTTGCCGGAGAACTGAAATCCCGGTACGGCGATCTGGGAATCAGCATTTCGGACAACACCATGCGGATTACTGCGATGAACTCCGCCGTTTCCAGACTTGGAGACGTTCAACTCCGGGTGGACAACAAGGATGATCTCGACAAACTGCAGCGGCTTAAGGCATTGACGGTCAAAGTGAATCTTTCCGTTCCGGAACAGAAGGAAGCGTCGGCGCTTGTCGAGGAGCTTTCCAATAAATACGGCAATCTTGGTCTTGAAGCGGACCGGACGAAAAAACGGGTCGTCCTGCTTTCAGACGCGGTTCAGCGCCTGCAGGGCGTCCGGATGAAGGCGAAGATTGAGGAGCCGGATTTCTCCAAGTTCGAGCAGTTGAAAAATCTAACGATGGAAACCGGGCTCTCCGTCCGTCAGCAGGAAGATGCGGAAACGCTGATTCGAGAACTCTCAGCCAGGTATGGCGACCTCGGTCTGACCGTGGACAAGACGACCGGCAAAATCCGGACTCTGAACACGGTTGCCGGTTCCATCGCCGATGTGTCTTTCAAGGTGCGCGGTGCGGAGGATATTCAGAAACTTCAGCGTCTGAAGGAACTATCTCTGGAAACCCGCCTGACGGCGGAGGGGCAGGACGAAGCGGCTCGGATCATAGCCGGTCTGTCCGCCAAATACGGCGAACTCGGCGTTGCAGTGGACAAAGCGTCTGCGCGGATTGCTGCGATGAATGCGGAGTCCGCCCGGCTGCAGACAATCGAACCGGAAGTCCGGGAGCCGGAAGACCTCGTCAAACTGCAAAGACTCAAGGCTCTTTCCCTGGAACTCCGGCTGGATGTACAGCAGCAGACGGAAGCGGAAACGCTTATTGCCGGACTGTCCGCAAAATACGGAGAACTCGGCGTCGCCGTTGATAAAGCATCCGGAAAAATCGTGAAGCTCAACTCCGTTGCGGCCGGTCTCCGGGAAATCGGCGTCAAAGTTTCCGGGACGGAAGACGCGGATAAAGCTGCGCGGCTCCGGCAGCTTGCGGAACTTCCCCGGCTGGATGCTTCCGGAATCGCGGAAGCGAATTCATTGCTTGAACAGCTGAAGGTCAGGTACGGAGACGTAGGTCTGGCTGTGGACGCCGCCAACGGGCGGATCATTGCTTTGACCGAAGCGCAGAAGCAGTTCGCGGAAGCGCAGAACATCATTCAGGCCGGCAACGATCCTCTGAAAGAGACACACCTCGCCCAGCTGGAACGGTTGAAAAAACTTGCCGTGCAGGAGAAACTGACCGTTGCGGAACAAACCGAGGCGCAGCGGATTGTTTCCGCGCTGAATGGCGCGTACAACGGCTTGGGGCTTGGAATAGATGCGGTTGCCGGGAAACTTACGGTGGCCGCTTCCGCCCAGAAAAAACTGAATGACGCCATGAAACAGGCGACGCTTTCCGAGCTGGACGCGGAAATTGCCGAGATGGAAACGAACATCCGGGAGCTTCAGAAGGAAAACGACGCGCTGATGAGCTACGGGAACCACAATCTCTGGAGTCAGATCAGCGGCCGTCAGGAAGAGACCGTCGGCAGAATTGAAACCAACGGCGGGCGGATGGCGAGTTACCGGCAGAAAATCAACGCCGTAAAGCGGAGACGCAAGGCTGTTGAGCAGGAAAAGCCCGGAGCGATGACCGGATCGGACGGAACAACGGAACCTTCAACGGCGGAAAAAATCGAAACGGAAAAACAGCGCCGCAGACAGACTCAGGACGCCGCCGATGAAGCGGCCAAGCGCGTAGCGGAGATCGACAAAAAGCTCGCAAGGGAGCGCAAGACCGAACTGGAAAACGAGATTGACGACATTGTCGCGCTCCGGGATGAGTATAAAGCTCTGATTCAGACCATGCTGGATTATGAGAAATCCAAACCGGAAAACGGACGGGACAATGAAAAGATCTCTGAACTGGAAGGGAAACTCGCACAGGCGGACAAGACTGCGCAGGAGCGTATCGCCAAGGCGCAGGAAAAGGCCGCGGAAAAAATGCGGAAGGAGGCGGCGGATTTCCAAAAAAGTTTCAATGACGCTCAGAAGGACGTTCAGCTTCGCCGTGCCGAAGATGCGCAGGACCGGAACATTGAAAAGACGATGGAGACCGACAAAAGCGCCGGAATCCGGATGATTCAGGAGCTCATCCGTCAGTATCAGCTTGCCGCCGCAACAGCAAAACGGCAGTTTGAACAGGAATTGCTGACGGCGCAGACGGACGGAAAGATGGACGGAGGAGAGCGGGACCGCATCAGCGAAGTCCAGGCGGCATACACCCGTGCGGAATCGCTTGTGGACAAATATTCCGGCAAACTCCGTGAAGCGCAGTCCGGGACCCGGAGTGCGGCGGAAGAGTCCTCCAGAGTCAACGGCAGTTTCCTTGCGGCGGCGTTGAATGCGGCGCTCGGCGGTGGCGGCAATGAAGCGGAACGGACCGCCAACGCCACAGAGATGATGGCGAAAAACAGCAGGGAGACCAACCGTCTTCTGAAGAGAATGGGCAAAAACGGCAACACGGCACTAACCTACGCATGATGGAGAATGATATGGAGTCAGCGAAAATAGAACTTGCTTACGAAGAACATCCGAAAACGATGGACAAAAACGGGAAATATACTTCTGTGGAAGTACAATACCTCGTTTTTGAGGTTGATTCAGAGGAAGCCGCGCTTTCCGCAGTGTACGAACAGGTGGAAAAGACGAACAACGGTCTTCCTCTTTACAGTCTGGAAATTGACAGCCGGAAAACGGAAAACACTTTTCAGGTCAATGTCATCTACAAGGATGAAGAGGACTCCGGAGCCGGTTCGGACGATGACGACGATGACGAGGAGCCGACCGAAAGTTTCGACTGCGGAGGCGGCACGAAACACATGCTTTACAGTCTTGGGCAGCGGAAAGCCTACGGCGACAAGGACGCCGGGGGAGCGATCGGCTGGAACGGGAAGACGGGGGACGACTGCGCAATAGCCGGAGTGGACGTTCCGACCGCCCAGCTCCGGGAAACTTACACGAAGCAGATGCGGATCAGCAGACTGAACACCGGCTTCAAACGGAAAGTTGCGTCTTTAGTGGGCAAAGTCAATGCCGGTTCATTCAAAGGCTGGAATTCCGGCGAGGTGATGTTTCTGGGCATGAGTTACAGCACTCCGGCGAAAAAAGCGAAAAAAGTGACGGTGTCATTCAATTTTGCCATCCAGCCGAATGAAAGCGGAGTGAAAGTCGGCGGGAAATCAGTCAGCAAGAAGGGGTTTGAGTATGTCTGGGCGATCAGCCGGACGGTAGCCCGGAACGGAACCCCGAAGTTGGAAGTGGAAGGAATCTATGTGGATCAGGTCTGCGATTACGCATCTTTTTCCGGGTTGGGGCTCTGATCATGGCGTTTTTCCCTGATGTACAGCATGGAGAAAAGTTCACACCCAATGCTCTCCTTTCCAACAATATCCGCCACATCGTCAATGCACTGAACGGTTTCACCGCCAGGCCGGTGACTGCGGCAGGCGGAATGACCCACATTCAGGTCTACAACGATTCCGGAGCGGCTCTTGCCGCAGGAACGGCGGTCAACTTTTCCGACAAAGGCTCTCTGTGCGGAGAGGCGGTTCCGGCAATCAAACTCAAGGACACGGAGAAGCCGTGGGGCGTTCTGGTCAATCCATTGAAAGCAAGAAGCATCGGAAGTTGTATTCTCTGCGGACCGGCGCAGGTGTCATTGACCGGGAACGGAGATTTTGCCGCGCCGACCGCCTCCAATCCGGCCGTGTTTACCCGCGGAGCGACCGGAGCGCCGGTAATTTTCACCGAGGGAAGCAAAGGCGTTGTTCTGCTGGGGGCGATAGCCCAGGATATTTACGACGGTCCTTTTGCGATTTCGTATGACACGGAAAAGAAACAGCTGAAAATCAACGCCGGATACGCCAATATGAACGGAGAATGGAAAGAAGTTGCCGAAAAGACGATTTCTCCGTCTTCCGGGACGGTGTGCGTCTGTTCGACGCTGGGCGACGACGGCAAATGGACGGAGCCGGAAATCAAGGTGACCGAACCGGATCAGTACGCTTATCCCATCGGAAGCTGCAAGGTCTCCGGAGAATCCGTAAGTGTGTGTTCCTTCCGGACTCCAGTGGCGGTCTTTCTGGTGTCGGACGTCTGTTCAACCACCGATTGAGGAGAATCATGAGCGAAGAAAAAGAACCGGCCGTCGTTCTCTGGCGGGACAAAAAGACGGGAAAAATCATTCACAGGAAAAAGAACGGTCGTCTGATCGGCTGCTGGACGTGTCCCTGCTGCAAGCCGCGAGTAATTGCTGCCAAAATCACCAATGCCCGGACCGGTCCGAAGGAATGGGATTTGAGACCGTATCAGAAGGAGAAAACCGGTCTTCTGGGTGCGAAATGGCGGCTCCGGGATGTTGGGGAAAGCCACCATAATGATTCCGGCGCATCCTGTTCCGGAACGGTTTACTACAGTGGAGACGTCAACGGAAAGGGGAAGCTGGTCGGTTTGCCGGACAAGTTCGTCAGCAGCTATTCCTACAACGGTTATATGGAACTGCAGCAGGGATGCGTCCGTGAGGACGGCAGCATTGAATGGCTTTGTCCGAATGGATAATCGTAAAGGAAAAAAATGTTTGATTTCAACGATAATCGATATACGCACATGCCGTTTGCCGCGCCCGATGCGGACGGGAATCCGAAGGAGTTCTGCTGTATTCAGAACGGCGGCTTGTGGAAGATTTATCATTTCACCGGGAGAAAATGGAAGCGGGTGAAAACCGGTCTTCCCGCCGACGCGACAGAATGCAGTCCGACCGCCGAATTTGAAGACGGAATCTGGAAGATTTCATTCATCGCCGGCGGCTGGAAAGGCGACCGGAGGTTCCGGCTCTACCGGATGTACGGACTTCATTCGCAGCCGATGATTCAGACTTTCGCCGACGTCGGTTTTGTACGGAAGGACCAGGTGTGCTTCGGCAGCCGCCGCGGTCCGATCATCATCAGGGAGCCGGGACGAACTGTTACGCTGAATTTTCAGAACATCGCCTATCTTTACCGGGTGTCCTATGATCCGTTTCAGTCGAACCGTCTGCTGATTTCCGGGGAATATCCCGGCGGAGAAATCTTCTCGTGGACTTATCAGCCGGGGATGAAACTGCTGAAAGCTGTATTTGCGGACGGCGCGGCGGCTTACAAGTGCGCCATGTATGACGGCACATGCTGCTACGCCGGGCGGACGGACGGCTTCGAAGACCGGAGAATCCGGAAGGCGCAGACTCTGGAATTTACCGGACTTCCTGCGGAGAAATACATTATTGAAACTGAAGAACTTACCCCAAACCATGCAAATCCGGAGTTCGAATGAGTTGTCACTGCCACGGAAAATCAGGAGTATCCGTTACGCGGACGTCTCCATACGATCAATGCACCGCCTGCGCAAAGAAACACATTGTGAAGGCCTGGTCGCTTTTCAATGAATTCACTTACACCGACGACAACCGGGACACGATTAGCGGACAGCTCCGGCTGGCGGCGGACCATTTGATGTACGGACACCGGGAAACGGCGCTTCTTGCCCGCGATCTGGCGGTTCTG
>OQVL01000697.1_pt1 | contig 18662 bp, 11 predicted proteins | sample 1691501 | NCBI WGS metagenome assembly OQVL01 (sample SAMN03418253, study PRJEB22391) | human gut metagenome | biome: human-gut; feature: organic feature; material: feces | host: Homo sapiens | place: Tanzania | collected 2013-01 | reverse complement strand
CAAACCGTTATCGGCAGCCTGCGGCGGCTTTGCGGATGGATTCTGCGCCTGCTTGGCAGAAACAGGCTGGCGCAAATCCGGTTCCACAGCGGTAATTTCCGCCGCCGTGTGCAGGCCTTTTTTGTGCCAGCTTTCGAGAATTCCGTTGAGATATTTCCAGCTGAATTTGCCAAGACGGTCGTACATGCGCGTCTTGGCAATGCGGACGGCTTCTGCGTCAAAGCCCTGCCGGATAAACTGCGATAAATAGCGGTACTCGTCCGGTGCGGGGTCGCGGCCTGCCATGTCCAAGACGCGAAGCATTTCGTCCATCAAGGGCTTTTCCCGCTCGCGCTGTGCGAGAAACGCGGCGGCGTCGTCCGCAGAGAAAATACCCATATCCGCCCAGAGATGCGCCTGCTCGTCGATGTCGCGGCGGGAAACGGTTCCCTTGCTGCGGTGCAGATAGGTGAGAAGATCAATGAGAACATCTGCGGGCAGACCGAGATATTCATACGCGTTCATCAAGGTGCGCGTCTGTGAGTCGGTCAGCGGCCGGCCGAGTACAATTTCTGCGGTTTGGCAGACGGATGCGAACCGATGATCGTCCTCCCGCTGCGCGCGCATTTCCGAGACCGAATAGCGCGGCGGCACAGAGGAGCGCTCTTGTACAGGCTGTTCGTTGGGGGTGCGGACGAGCTGTAGATTGGTCAGCGTGTGTACAGCGCGGTCGTAGCGGTCGCGTGTCAAATGTAAATCTCGCAGCGCTTCACGCTCGTCAAATGCCTGCCCCTTGCGGACGAGATAGAGATATACCAGCGCACTGTCGCCGTCGCGGCAGGTCAAAAGCGTATCGACAACATCGGCGCGTAAAACACAAAAGTCCCCGCCGGCGGGGATCAGAGATGAAAGAGACATGGGTTCCTCCGGAAAAAAAGTACCTGCTCCCATTGCACAAATACGGTGTATTTGTGGGAAAATGTGCAGTTCTGATTCAGTAATTGTCACTGAATGATAATATCTCTATTATATCGTGACAAATGTAATAGTGCAAGGGGAAAGAATTCCGCGAAATTTTGTATATTTTATGATGTTTTTTTTTCAAGAACATAGTATAATAAGATTAAGTATTTTCGTGGGGGTTGTCTGCCCTTTTGACAGCCTCGATTGAAGAAAGGATAGCCTATTCATGTCTTGTGAGAAATTGAATACAATTTTGCTGGGCGGCAGACGGAGCAGGGACGGAAAATACCCTGTGCAGAGAGAAATTCTGTTTTCCCCGGTCGGACGAATTGTGGCGGACGCATTGCCGGATGCATGCGAGCTGGTCTATGTTCGTCAGGAGAGTGAGACCGAGCTGGAAGGCGCTCCGTCCATTGTGTGTCCGGATGACGCAGATTTTACCGAGATGCTGCGCGCCGCTGTGGAAAAGCTCGACGGAGACGTTATGGTTTTGTCCACGCCGATGCCGGATGTAGAGCAGGAGGAGTACGAACGCGTCATTCGCATGCATCGGCAGTCGAAAAACGCCGTCAGCATGCTGACCTGTGGCGCCATGGCGGATACATGGCACTGCGCGGTGTTCCAGATGCATGTGCTCAAGGAAATTTTGGACAGCCATCCGATGTCCCTGACGGAGTCCATCCGCATTGCAGAGAGCATCAGTGCAAAGACGGAGTCCTGCCGCACGGAGGCGCATGTCGCTGTGTACACGGCGTATGATGCGTATTGCGCACAGAAGATTCTTCAGCGCCGCATCAATGCCGCGCTGATGGGCAAGGGCATCAGCATGCTGGATCCGGAATACACCTACGTTTCCCCGTATACACAGATCGGATACGGCACGACCATTCTGCCGGGCTCGATGATTAAGCCGGGCAGCTGGGTTGGCTGCGGCTGTACGATTGGCCCGAACACGATTCTCGATTGTGCGTCGATTGGCGATGAAACCAGCGTCAATTCGTCGCAGGTTTACGAGAGCAAGGTCGGCGCCCATGCAACGGTCGGTCCGTTTGCATACATCCGTCCGGGCTGCGAGGTCGGTGACCACACCCGCATCGGTGACTTTGTGGAGCTGAAGAAGGCACACATTGGAGACAACACCAAGGTTTCGCACCTGACCTATATCGGCGATGCCGAGGTCGGTGAGCGCGTAAACTTCGGCTGCGGCACGGTTATCGTCAACTATGACGGGTATACCAAGAGCAAGACTGTCATCGGTGATGACTGCTTCATTGGCTGCAACACCAATCTGGTGGCGCCGGTTGAGCTTGGCGACCGCGTATTGACCGCCGCAGGCACAACGGTTACCAAGAACGTGCCGGACGGTGCGATGGCAGTTGCCCGTGCACGGCAGGAAAACAAAGAAGGCTGGAATGACCGCCGCCGCCGCATGCACGGACAGAAAGATTAACGATAAAAATATAGAGCAATAGATACCTGGTTCGATTGAGTTCAGAAGCTGGAACCGAAACGCCGCGTGCGTTCGGTAAATTTTTCAGGATGCAGGAGGATAATCCATCATGATATCTCACGGAAAAAACATTAAGATTCTTGCGGGCAATTCGCATCCCGCACTGGCTATGCAGATTGCATCTGCACTGGGACTGCCGCTGGCAAAGTGTACCGTTGGTCACTTCGCAGACGGCGAGGTTTCTGTTTCCATCTCGGAGACGGTTCGCGGTTCGGATGTATTCCTCATCCAGTCTACCTGCAACCCGGTCAATGACAATCTGATGGAACTGCTCGTTATGATTGATGCATGCAAGCGTGCATCCGCAGGCCGTATTACCGCCGTTATCCCGTATTTCGGCTATGCGCGTCAGGACAGAAAGTCCAAGGCTCGTGATCCGATCTCCGCAAAGCTGGTCGCTGACATCATCACTGCCGCAGGCGCAGACCGCGTACTGACCATGGATCTGCACGCACAGCAGCTGCAGGGCTTCTTTGACATTCCGGTGGACAACCTGATGGGCGCATCCGTCCTGATTCCGTACATTGCCGGCAAGTTTGGCCGCGGCCGTGACGACGTGATGATTATCTCTCCGGATCTCGGCTCCGTAACCCGCTGCCGCAAGTTCTGCGAGAAGCTGGATTATCGTCTGGCGATTATCGACAAGCGTCGTCCGCGTGCGAACGTATCCGAGGTTATGAACATCATCGGTGATGTAAAGGGCAAGACCTGCATCCTGAGTGATGACCTGATTGACACCGCAGGCACGCTGTGTCACGCAGCTGAGGCGCTGATTAAGATTGGCGGCGCAAAGGAAGTATATGCTTGTGCATCGCACGGCGTTCTGTCCGGTCCGGCTATCCAGCGTCTGGAGGAGAGCCCGATCAAGAAGCTGACCCTGCTCGACACCATTCCGCTGCCGGCAGAAAAGCGCAGCGATAAGATTGAGCTGCTGCAGGTTGCTCCGGTATTTACCGAGGCAATCGCACGCATCTACGAGGAATCTTCTGTTTCCCCGTTGTTTGACTAAGTAGGAATTAAAAATGGGCGGCATAGAGAGATTCTGTGCCGCTCTTTTGTTTAGAGGGAGAGAATTATGAAAATACTGACGGTAGGAGATGTGGTATCTCAGCCGGGGCTGCAAACCGTAGAGCATGTGCTGCGCCGCGTCAAAAAACAAGTCGGCGCGGACTTTACGATTGTCAACGGAGAAAACGCCAGCGGTGTCGGCATTACGCCCAAGCAGGCGGATGCGATTTTTGATGCCGGTGCAGACGTCATCACATTGGGCAATCACACGTACCGCAAACAGAACATCGTCACCTATTTGGAGGATAACCGGTATATCATCCGTCCCGCCAATCTTGCGCCGCAGTCCCCCGGTGAGGGCTTTGGTATTTACGAGAGCAGCAGCGGCTGGCGGGTGCTGGTGTTTGAGCTGATTGGACGCTGTGATATGCAATATGGTCCGGACAACCCGTTTCTGCGCGCAGACCGGATTTTGCGCGAGCAGGAAGGACGCTATGATGTTGCTGTGTGTGAGATACATGCATCTGCGACGTCGGAAAAGCTGGCGATGGGATTTTATCTGGACGGACGCGTTTCCGCTGTCTATGGCACGCATACGCATGTGCCGACGGCGGATGCGCGCGTCAATCCGGAGGGAACCGGCTATATCACGGATCTCGGCATGACCGGCCCCAAATGGTCGGTGCTCGGTGTGCGGAAAGAGCAGTCTATTGCCATGTTCCGCGGCGATCTCACCAGCCGATTTGAACCGGCGGAGGGCGTCTGCGTGCTGCAGGGCGCCGTGTTCGACATTGACGAGAGCACGGGAAAATGCCGCAGCGTGCAGAGAATAGAAGAGGAATATGTGCCGGGGAAATAAGGAAAAGTTCGCACCGGCTTCTTGGCTCTCCCAAAGAGACAAGTTGGATTGCGCGTAAAGACCAAAGCCTTCCTCCCTGAGGAAGGTGGCACGGCACAAGCCGTGACGGAAGGAGCAGCACGCGAACAAATTTGTATGAGAGTCAGCCTGATTCGTCAGGTCTAACCGGCTGCTCCCTCAGTCTTTGCCTACGGCAAATCCAGCTCCCTCAAAGAAGGAGCCAGCCCTCTCCGTCACTGCGTGACACCTCTCCCAGAGGGAGAGGCAAGTTTGGTCTCTGCGCAAGATTGCACTCTGTCGCACAGACTTTTTCTCATCTCTCCCTTCGGGAGAGATGTCTGCGTGAGCAGACAGAGAGGGCTTGTAAAAGAAACAAGTTCGTACCAGAGTACCCCTGATTCGTCAGAGAAAACCTCTTACTCCCTCAGTCATTTGCAAAGCAAATGCCAGCTCCCTCAAAGAGGGAGCTGGATTGCTTGCTGTGCAGTTTCTGCGTCTGCGAGATTACTCTGCGTCAGAACGGCGCTTTCTGACCACCAGCACGATTGCCGCGCCAGCCATCAGGATGCCGCCGATGGTGTAGAACAGCTTCGTGCCCATGCCGCCGGTGGACGGAAGGGTGGAACCCTTGTTGTTGGCAATGGTAATCATGCCGATTGCTTTATTATTGGTATCAACAGTTCCGCTTTTATTATCTGCTGTAACTGAATCCAATTCATGGATATTAGTAGAGTTCTTTGTAATTTCAACCTTTACCGGTGCAGTCAGCTTATTATAGCCAGCCGGTGCTTCGGTCTCTTCCAGATAGTACGCGCCTTCCTTCAGACCCTTAACAGTGATATTACCATCGGTATCAGTTGTCAATTCAGTTCCATCAGCTTCGGCAGTAGTCCAACCAGTAATTTTATTCTTATTATCACCTTCAGAAAGATTTACTGTGGCATAATACTTAGTGCCGTCCTTTTCATAATACAGCTTGAACTTTGCACCTTGCAGCTTTGTTGGAGTTGTCTCATCCTTTGTAGCACCATCAACCTTAACTACATTCAACTGGAAGGTATAAACAGTTGCTTTGTCGTCCTTGGTTGTGCCAGTAGATGTACCATTCGGGTCGTTAGAATACACCAGCTTAACCGTGTTGGTGTTGCCTGCTTCACCGACTACTGCATTTTCATTCAAAGTTGCAGAATATTTGACAATAATCTTGCTGTTTGCGTCAATGGTAACACTCTTACTTGTATCCAATGCTTTTACAGTATCTGCTTTCAAATCTGCAAATTTTACAGTAATAGGAGTATTATCTGTTGGTGTTGTAATTGCTGTGCCCTTAGCAGGAGTAACAGTATATCCTGTAATTTCTACTTCTTCATCAGTGCCATTTTTTACATAGACTTCGACATTGCCGTTATACGTCAGTCCCTTGGAGAGTGTATCGTGGAATTCGTACTGATAGCTGGTATAATCTTCATAATTGCTTGGCAGAGTACCAGTCAATTCAAAGTTTACAACATCGCCGACTTTGGCGGTCGTTTCGTCCTTTTTAGTCTGGTTCTCTACAATCTTCTTCTCAACCGTTGGGACATTAGACTTCGTTACAACTTCTACATTGCCTGCAACCTGAAGAATGTATGCAGAATATGCATCGCCCTCGTTCAGATTGGTACTTCCAGTCTCATTACCAGAGGTATTCACATCAACAACCAGATAGTAACCAGCGCTCAAACCGCTGATTTTGTACTGAGAAACTTCATCTGCTGCCGTAGCCGTTGTGCTACCATCAGACTTTAAAGGCGTAGACGTAGTTCCAGCTGCAGTGGCACAAGCGTCACCAGATGCATATGCCTTGATAACATCTGCTACATCTTTAGCAAACTGCTTGGTTTTTGCTGCATTCTGATTAGCATTATTTCCGGTCCACTTTGCTAAAACATTAGCAACAGCAACCGCTGTGGTGCAGTCCGCAAATACATTTTTATCATTTTCTTTAAATGTATCGTCGCTTTGCAATTTAGTTAACAGTTCAGTGCTGTGGTCAGTCGTTCCGCTCTTGATATTTTTGCCCCAATCATTGATGCCAAGTTTCAGACTATCACTACCAGTGCCTGTGGAATCGGAAGTCAGCGTACCAGCGAAAATCTGATAAGCGTTGAATGTGTGATTCAAGCCCAGAGTATGGCTGGTATCACTCTTAACCGTAATACTATACGTATCCGCCGCCAGCGCGCCCGTGCACAGCACGGAGACCACCATTGCCATGGCAAGGAGCACAGCTCCCAGCCGCTTGATTGTTTTCCTCATAGTTTTTACATCCTTTCTTTTACCTAACAAATGAGGGTTTGTATGGAATATAAAATATCTGCGTTGCCTTCCGGCAAACGCGCGGTATATTATATGTCTGCTATTGGTTCCGCCGACGGCGCAGCCAGAGCGCGAGCGCAGACGCGCCGCACATCAGTCCCGCGCCGAGCAGCAATGCCAGCGGATACCCGCTCCCGCCCGCAGACGGGAGCGAAACCAACGGCTCGTTTTTGACCGTCAGCGTGTACGAACAATCGCCGTTCGATTCTAGTATCCAATGCGCGGTGTCCGGATTGTCTTCAATACACTTGATTTCGCCGTTTGCGATTTCCAGCGTGACATGGGTATCCAGCGTTTTGTATCCCTCCGGTGCGGAGACCTCAAAGATGTACTGCTCGCCCTCCGCGATGTTGCTCAGCGTGATTACACCGTTGTCCGTCTGCTGAATCTTCGTGGAATCGGTGCCCTCTTGAATCTTGAAGGTCGCGGGACTGCTGGTAATCGGATTGCCGTCCATGTCGACTTTCTTGATGGTCAGCTTCATCTTTGACACATTGGTGACGGTCACGCCGTTGCTCTGCTTGGATTCTTCTTCTCGTCCCTTTGGCATCGGCGTGATGTCCGTCTTGCCGTTGCGGATGACCGCTTTGTAAATCGTGTCGTCCGCATCATACCCTGGCGGAGCTTGGGTCTCCTTGAAGTAGTACGTGCCCGCCGGAAGATGGTTGAATTGGACGGTGCCAAATTCTCGATTTGAAACTTCCGGATTCGTGAAGCCTTCGCCCGTGACCATCTGCGTGCACTGTTCATCGCTGTACAGCGTAAATTCTGCATTGGCAAGTGCGCGGCCGTGCTCGGCATCGACCTTCTCGAACGAAATGTCCGCCGATACCGGCGCGTTGCGGATAACGAGCAGTGCGTGGTTGGAATAGTGCATCTTGCCGCTGTTGTCCTTCCACGCGGCGAGTGTGTGTTTGAATTTCAATTCATCCACCGTGCCATCACTCTGAATCGGTGAATCTCCGCCCTCGTAGTATTTGGTCGCGTCCTCCGTGACCTCGTACTCCTCGTAGCCGTCGGTGTCATAGTCGTTGATGACATTGGCATCGTACTTCGTATCGCCGATGGACAGCTCGCGCAGGGAATATCTCGCAATCGCGCCGTCTACATACAGCGGAAGGTCTTTCCACGTGTACTGCCAGTGGTTGTCCGCATTCAATGTCTGCGTATAAACCTTGTCGGAGACATTCTCCAGCGGTCTGCCGTTGCGGCACAGCTGCACGGTGACGGGAACCTTGGAATTGTCCAAGGTTGTCTTCGTCCACTTCTTCACCGCGGTAACCGTCGTCAGCATCTTGGACGTGTTGTATAGAATCGGCGCGTCGTTCTGTGTGTTATCCAGCCAAGTTTTTGTGGTATCGTTGTTGTTGTCATCCAGCGCGACGATTGTAAAGCGTACTTCACCTTGATTGGTAACGATAATGGAGATTTTTTTTGCGCCGGTGTAGCCCTCTGGAAGAATTTCTTCCAGATAGTACTTGCCTTCATACGATGTATCTACGGTATCTCCGTCAACCAGCGGCGGCAGGCGCAGCTGCACATAGCCGTTCGCATCGGTCTGGACAATGTTGTCCGGAACTTTCTCCGCATAGCCGAGAGTTCCCGCCTGCTGTGTCTTGACGGAATACTGGTTGGTGTTCGGCCTGCGCAGCAATTCTAATTTTGAACCGTCTTGATTGCTCAGCTTGAACTGAACGTTGCCCAGTCCGTGACCGGTTACGCTGTCCGCCTTGGACAACGTCAGAATGCCCGCCTGCGCATAGATGTTGGTCAGATGCACCGTTTGGTAGTACTGTTCCGCAATGTCGGCGGCATACGCAGCCATCGTGACCGAAACGCCATCGTCCGTATACGGCTTATCGCCGTTGGTATCGTGCTCGTGATTCTCCGCGTTGTGTATGGAGTAGCGGCTGGTGGACGTAAACGCTTTTTGCAGCGTGCCGGCGCGGGAAGTTTCATCGCTCGTTATGTCCGGTGCCGTGTAGTTTTGTTCTTTGACGGTGTACTGCTCGCCCTGATATCCTTCGACAACCCATGTGTAGGTTTCCGTGTCTTTGTCATACGTTGTATAGCCAAGGCTTGTGCCGTCACTCGAACTCGCCGCGTTGAGCGTCAGCGTTCGCGTGTCGCTTGGATCATCGCTTTTTGTGACGGTAATCGAATAGTTATTCTTGACCAAGGCAATCGCTTCGCTGTCGCCGACAAAGGTTTTTTTAATGATAACCTTTGCGTTTTTTTCGACCAGCACGCCGTCAATGTGCCAGCCGTCCGAATTCTGATATTTTAGAACGTACCAGCGAATCGCATACTTATCCGTGGTCAGATTTTCTTTCGGAATGGTTACTTTGCTGTTCGGATCGTTCGGATTGTTCGGATCAGATTTGTAAACCTCTTCCTTGCTGTTTCGGATTTTTCTGAAAATTTCTTCATCTGTCGGCATGCTGTCAACGGTGATCTCCGCTTCGGAATATCCGCTATCCAATGGACAGTAGATAGATGTATCAGATTGTGTGGATGTTACGCGAAGCGGTCTGTTATTTGCCGCGTTGCGGAGCGCCTCATCCAACTCGAATGCAGTGTGCTCGTTCGCCGCATCGGCAACATAAATACCTGATGTATGTCCCTGTTCATCCTTGAGATCATGGCCTATTACGTGATCCGTGCCGTGAATGCGGGTGGAATACACGGAGTCTTTTGTGAAATTCTCTGTGGGCTGTGGCTTTGTATTGCCGCCATAGTCCAGAATTTCACAGCCTAAGTTGACGAAAAAATTGACGGAATCCGGACGCCCCTTTGCATCTCGCAGCTTCCACTTCGCCTGCAGCTGCACCGCGGCGTCCTCATTCGCATACTCCTGCAGCGTAGTGTAGTCCAGCGTATCTTCCGCCTGAATCGTTATCTTTTTTCCTCCAACGGTGGTCACTTCCCAGCAGTCAAACGTGTAGTAGTATTGCTTGGAATATTTCTTGTCATTTACCACTGCATAGTCGTCATCCGGACGCAAAACCGTATGCGACGTATTCTCCTGTATTTCGGATGTCGTATAGGTTGTAGAACCCTTGATGTGGCATGGCTGCACGACTTCTTGGTAAACTTTTTGACCGTTCTGTGAAAAAAGATTCTCCAGTGAATTTTCTTTCAACTCGGTGTTATACACCACGCACAGCTTTTGATTGGCATTTTTCGGCTCAAAGATATACTGCTGCCGGATACCGCCTGTTTGATTCAGCGTGTAGGTTGTAGTGTAATCTGTGTTGCTCGTTTGCGTAAAATGATCCGTGCAGTCCTTGCCGTCTACGTCCTTTGCCACCCATTGAATGGCACTCTCCGAAAAGTTCGGCAGGGTAATAGAAACATTTTCTTTTGTTCCGGTATTAAAGAGCACTTTTTTCGGAAGTGTTGCGTTCTTATCGACATAGCCGTAGCCTTTTTTGTTGTTCGCGGATATCGAGTATTTCAGACAGTTTTCTTTCAGTGCGTTTGGATCATTTTTTACCAACCCATCCTTTCCACCTGTTTTTTTCGGCGTGTAATAGATTGTCGCGCCGTTGTTTTTATTCGACGTCTGATACAACGGGATGCATTTTTCACTTCCAATTGTGAACACTTTTGTATCCGCCCAGATTTTTGAGGAATCCTTTGACCGAATCATTTCGTGCGCGAAATGATTTGTATTTCCAACCTTGATGGAAGAATCATACTTTGCAAAAATCTGTTTTAATTGTGTCTCGGTGATATAGTAGCGCTCGTTGTCGCCCGTACCAGTCGTTTGATCTTCCGGTATCGTCAGTTTGCCGCCTGTGAATTCTTTGGCAGTGCTGTCCCATGTCCATTCCTGTTCCACCGGTGTCCATGTGTTATCTATGGAGACATACGCATTGATCGGCAGTGGCGGAACCTCCGTTGTGAAGGTGGTCTTTTGGTTGACGGTTACGGTATAGTCCGCTTTGTCGCCATTGATATTCTTCGGTTCCACTCGGATGCCGTTGACATACCATCCCACGCCTTCCTTGTACGGCAGGGTCATTGTGACGGACTTTCCGTTCAAAATGCATTGATTCTCCGGCATTACAGTGCCGGCGTCAAATTTTTTCGCATCGTCTTGCGCTGAGACGGTGTAGAAGCTGTTGCTTTTGAGAAAATCTGTACTAGTCTGAAAGGAGTTTCCACTTATGGTGATATCTTTTGTCCAAAAATCTTTTTTTCCCGTATTGTTCGGGATATAATACACGGAACAACTCCCATACTGTTTGCCGTCATCCTTAGAAATCATCGGGATTTTATATTCACCGTCGACGTTTATCGGCTCGATATCCGCCCACATTCTGGCAGAGTTATCATAGATGGTAAGGTCTTGGTCATAGAATCCAATCGCAAAATTGTATTTCTGGGCAGCCGTTGTATCCGGAGCATATTGGCTCGCATCAAATCCGTATTTTTTGTATACGGTTTCCGCCTGCGCCGACGTGATATAATAGCGCGTGTAGTTTTTCGGTGTGTTCGATGAACCCCATGGCGCATTGTATTGCGTTTTCGTTGTCGTCAGCAAGCCGACCTTTTTCGGCTGTTGGTCAATCAACACGAAGCAATGTACCTTCAAGCCTTCCGCTTTCGACTGATCCGTGGTCAAAAGCACTTGTTCGTTAATATTTTTGACCGTAACGGTTACGGTGTTCTCATCTTTCTTTGTGATGGCAGTTACATCGCCGCCCTTTTTCGTATACCATGTGACGGTGTTTCCGTTTTTGTCCTTGGAAGGCAGCTCAAATGTCGCTTCTCCGCCGCTCAAAATTTTCGTATCCGGAAGGACGCCATCAGAAAACTTGTCCTTGTCCGCATCATCAACGGAAATCGTATAGAACGAGTTGTTCTTGAGGACATCGGCATTGTCTATCGTCACATAACCCGTGGTGTTGTACGGGGTGTAATAAATCGCCAGATTTGTTGTAGTAATGTCCTTGGTGTCCTCTACAAGGGGAACGCGGAACTGGGTGCTTCCTTCCGCCTGCTTCGGCATCTGGCGATTGTATAATTTATTGTCATTACCATAAGCAAATGGAAAATAGCCGTTTTTGTCTTTGCTGGTGATGCCGTCTTTAAAGGTTACATCCGTGCCAAACCCGTAGTCGCTGTATGCGTTCTCTAGTTCGGCATCCGTCACATAGTAATTGAGCGCCGGACCGGTTCTGCCCCAGACATCCACGCGGTCGGTGTCCATTTCAATGGTACTGATTTGCTTCCATTTACCGTTCACAGCGACATAGCACGGAATCTCCTTTTTGGACGCAGCCACGCCGTCCGCGCGAAGCGTATAGTTTCGGGTCAGACCGTTTGACAAGGCAGCGGTATCCGCAGCTTTTCCCTCATTAACATCTGTCCATGTAACACCTGTTGAGTATTGAGTCAAAAAATCATGGATAGATGTATCCGCTTCGTTCTTGTCAGAACCGTATTCAATGCCGTCGCTCTGTCCCTCGCGGACAATCAGGTCTTTGTATGTACTCTGAGCTGTAATCAGCCGCAGGCGATACGAGTACGTGTATAAATCTATATTGTCGTTGATTTTTGTATCAGAATTAAGTTTTGTTCGCGGGTTGTTGCCGTCTACGCCGCCGTTGCCATGACCGTCTGCGCTGTCTTCGCGCGTGTACCATACGCAATCGCTGGCATCGGCAACGGAAGTCATGGCGTGTTCGTCCGGCGTAACTTCTTTCTTGTACACGCCGGTGTCCTTCAGGCTCTTTGTGCCGAGTGTTACGTTATTATCTCCCATCAGAGCCTTTTCTAATGTTGTGCCCTTTGGTACTTGAATTGTGCGGGCATGCTCGGATGCTTTCAGGCAATCATCAAGGTTTGTTCCGTCCGGCAGAGCTTCTTTTCGGTCGATATATAAATCATGCAGTGTGATGGTAACCGTGTCGTCGGTTTTTGCATCGTCTGCTTTCGCGTCCATGCCAATGCTGTTGGAGAGCATCGACACCAGCAGACACAGCAGCAAAAAAGAGAGCGCGCGCTTTCCGCGGTTCTTTCCTGTCAAATCATGTCGGAAACGCATTCGACCATCTCCTCTCTAATACGACACAAACGACAAAAAAAACTGCTTAAAATTGCAGCTCGTCAGTTAGTTACTAAAAATTTTAACATAGTTAAACACGAATAGTAACTATTTTTATCGTTCGTTTTTCCGTATAGACTATCGGTTTTCCGTATGAATCGAGGAAACACGAGTTCATATATGTAAAGACCAACTACTTTACAGAACAAAAAAACAAGAGATTATCAGCGAAATTTGCTGATAAGCTCTTGTTTTGCTTGTATTTTTTATTTTTCGGATGTATTTAAGATACTATCTGGAGAATTTGCAGGTATAACGCTGCCTTCAACACACGATGATGTTGCTTCCAAAATGAGCATTTTTATTTAGATGATAGATCGCTTGCATATTCAGTATTTGAAGGAGGATTCCGCCAAGAATTCTTGTAATCACTTTTTACCCTCTTTTTCTTATTGAGAAAACGGCTTTGTTCTCTCGCCGTCAATTTCAATCCGGTAATTTTGCCAATGGACGCTAAAATCGTTTCGTATGGATAATAACTTCCTGCATCAAATTTTATCAGCTAACAAAGAGGATGGCAAGCAGATTATACCTCAAATTTCCAAATCGAACAAAAAGAATACCGCGAAAAACAAAATTCTATATTTTTCTATAGTTTTCGAATTTTTGGTACTATCTTCGAAATTCTTTGGATATTTTCTACAATTTCTTTAATTTTTCTCTTGATTTTTTCCCCAAACATTCTATAATAACAGGTAAAGAAAGCAGAGCAAATCGGTCGGAATGTCTGCCTCTCTGCTTATATGTGAAGGAGGTCGTTTTTATGTTAAGCTTCATTCTTTGTCTGGCTCTCCTGATTGTCGGCTATCTTACCTATGGTAAAATTGTCGACAACACCTTCGGTCCGGATGACCGTGAAACCCCTGCTGTGCGCATCAACGACGGCGTTGACTACGTTGTTATGCCGCAGTGGAAACTCTTTTTGGTTCAGCTGCTGAATATCGCAGGCCTTGGCCCGATCTTCGGCGCGATGCAGGGTGCTCTGTGGGGCCCTGTTGTATTCCTTTGGATCACGTTCGGTACGATTTTTGCCGGCGGTGTTCACGATTACTTCTCGGGTATGATCAGTGAGCGAAACGATGGCAGTTCCGTCGCTGAAGTGACTGGTAAGTATCTGGGTTCCGGTATGCAGAACGTTATGCGTGTGTTCTCCGTTGTTCTGCTGATTATGGTCGGCACGGTATTTGCCGTTGGTCCTGCCGGTCTGATTGTTACGTTATGTAAAAACGGCGGTCTGTCCGGTGTCGTTACCACGACATTGTTCTGGCTGATTATCATTCTGGTTTACTACTTTATTGCAACGTTTATCTCGATTGATAAAATCATTGGCAAGATTTATCCAATCTTTGGTCTTTGCTTGATTATTATGGCAGTCGGCGTAATCTTTGGTATCTTTACCAATCCGGATTACACCATTCCTGAAATTTGGAGCCATATGTACAACATGCATCCGGCCGGCACCCCGATTTGGAGCTTCATGTTTATCACGGTTGCCTGCGGTGCAATTTCCGGTTTCCATTCCACGCAGTCCCCACTGATGGCTCGCTGCATGAAGAGTGAGAAACAGGGTCACTTTGTATTCTACGGCGCCATGGTCGCTGAAGGCATTATCGCATTGATTTGGGCTGCAGCCGGCTGTGCTCTGTACAAGGTCACCGGCGGCGTAAGCACCGGCCTTGCAGCTGCATTGGCAGAAGGTCAGTCCGCAGCAATCTATGATGTATGCTCCAAGACAATGGGCGGTGTTGGCATTGCCCTCGCAATGATCGGCGTTGTTGTATGCCCGATTACTTCCGGCGATACCGCATTCCGTTCCGCTCGTCTGACGCTGTCTGATTGGTTCCATGTTGATCAGGGCTCTTATGCAAACCGTCTGAAGCTGTGTATTCCGGTTTTGGGTGTTGGCGCAATCCTTGGTATTGGCAACGCAATCGGCGCAATTGATTACACGGTTATCTGGCGTTACTTCAGCTGGACGAACCAGACATTGGCTATGATCGTACTGTGGGCAGCTTCGATGTATCTGTTCACCGAAAAGAAGAATTTCTGGATCACAGCAGTGCCTGCTACATTCATGAGTGCTGTTTCCTGCACCTACTTCATTCTCGCACCGGAGTGCCTCGGCAGCTTGATTAACTCCAAGACGGCTGATGGCGTGACCATCTACAACACAGCTGTTGCTTACCCAATCGGTATCATCTTCGCAGCTGTACTGCTGATTATCTTCCTGCGTGCAACAAAGAAGCACTCTGCGAAAGCATCTCAAGCATAACCGCATGATCTGCGTTTTTCAGCCAGCTGCTGCATAGTCAGCGGCTGGCTGTTTTCTCTTATTCCATATACAAGCGAGGTTGTTATTATGATCTTCAAACCTTCTCCACTGAGCAGAATTACCGTGGATGACCAAGAACTGGTGCCGGACAAAAAGTCCTGCCGGAAAATTGGTCCGTGCGGTGTCGGCAAAAAAGCACTGTATCTCAATAGTTTTTTCATTGATCGAAAATACTATGTTCCCTTTCAGGCAATCCAGCGCGTATTTAAACGCGTTGCCATGAGTCAGGGCGGCTTTTCCGGAAAGGGCATGTTTGCCAGCATGGCATATCTTGTTGTTGAATTTGATCACGGCAAACAAAAGCAGTGTAATTTCAAACATGAGAGAGAAGTGGATGATTTGTTGGCCTTGCTTGCACGGGAACAGCCGCAAATCAAGAGAGTCAGTGCGCAGGCAGAACAGCGGCTTGCTGCGCGCGAAGCACAGCTTGCCGAAGAAGAACGCTCGCGTCCAACGTTATCCGCTGCCGCTCAACAGGAAGTTGACGAATTACAGCGTGCCATTGACTATCTGGAACAAAAGCCGGAGCTGAGCGATCAGCTGAGCAAATCCGCAAAACGGAAGCGCGCCTATCAGTGCACCAGTCCAAGTTATCGCTGGGCAGCGATGGCAATTACCATTTTGGGACTCGCCGCGTTGGCATACGGTATTTTTTCCTTCCTGCATCACGGCACGTTTGCCATTTACTTTACGCTGTTTGGTTTGGCTGCTATTTTTACTTTTGCAGGCTTCAGCGTACTCCCCACTGCAAAAAACAACAAAAAGTCCGTTTTGCAGTACGATGAGCAGGCACAGCAGCACATGGAAGTGTATTTGAGCAAGTATCCCGCCTTCCCTGTTCCGGTGCGATATGCGCACCCGATTGTATTGAAGCGGATGCAGCGCGTTATCATCCAAGGCCGCGCACAGACAGCACAACAAGCGTTGGAAATCGTCAAAGCTGACCTCAAAGCGCTCAACGCCGATGTACAGGTATCGCAGGAGGAGCATGACGAAGTGGTTGCCATTAAGCCGATGTTCCTGAACGCTGCGTATGAATAACGAAAAATCCAGCTTTTACAGAGCGTGTCCGTAAAAGCTGGATTTGTTTTATTTTAAGAGGTTTTTTCTTTGCTTTGCTTTTTGTTTTAGGCTCTTTGGCGCGGTCATTAAACTGATGCATGCATCATCATAAACCGAACGCAATTGTTGCCGCATATCGTCATTTGCGTTGACAAAATCTTCTGCTTTATCAGCCAAATCAAACCAAACGCTGCAATTTTCATTCAAATCCCAAAGATCATTACTCCGTTGTTCTTTCCTTTTTGTTTTGGTGAGGGCAATTCATCGTACATTGCCTCAAACAGCTTTGTGAGAAATTCTTTGTTGTCAACCTCCTCCACCAACAGCATTTCTTTCGCTCCTTCATACGGAAAATCACAAACCGCCGCAGGCATACATTCCAAAGCAGATTTTGTTTTCTTTACAAGCAATCTGTCATCATAGATTCCGCCGACGATTTTGCCATGATAATAGAGGATGTATTCTCCCATCATAGACCGATACGAAATATCATCCAAATCAGATAATTGTTCCAAAACGAAATGAAGATATTCTTTGCTGGAAGCCATTATTTTACACCACCTTTCGTATTGCTCCATCGGATGGTTTCATTTTTCACCTCGTTCCATGTTAAAGGTACGAAAGAACAGCCTTACATGGGCATCCAGCTTTTCAAGGCTTTCGGCTTCCCGTTCCGGCTGACGGTCGCAGACGCTCAGTAGGACGATGATCGGTGAAACATACATCCACGCCAGCGTATCCGGGTCTTCGTTTCGCAGTTCGCCGCCTGCAATCAGGGAGCGGAAGATACCTGCATGGTAAGAGATCATACGGTCCACATAGCGTTCCGAGAACAATGCTGCAAGCTCCGGGGAGCGGAACTGCTCCAGCGTCATCATCCGGCGGAACTGACTGACCTGCTTATCGTGCAAAGAATACAGGAAGATCTGCCGTACTTTGTCCGCAAGAGCCTGCTCCGGGATATGAGAAAACGTAGGGCAGTCCTGCTTTACATTCTGCACATGAATGTCGATCCTGCCCGTATCTTTTTCGTAGTGGGCAGCCGTTGATTCCACGATGGCATCAAAAATCGCCTGCTTGCTGGGGAAGTGGTTGTACAGCGAGGGTGCCTTGATGCCGACCGCCTTTGCAATTTCGCCAACACTGACGGAATCATACCCTTTGGCCGAAAACAGTTCCAGAGATTTTTCCAGAATGCGCTGCTTGGTATCTTCCATTTTTCCTTGCCCTTTACTAACTAATATTTGTTAGTTCTACTATAATCAAAAAAGTTTCCATTGTCAAGAGTTTTTTAAGACAATGGAAACAAAATCGTACCCGCAGCCTGGCGGCGTCCATAATTACTTCAATGCTTTCCACAGGCTGATTTCCCCAGTCACATTCGGCAGCTTCCAAACCAGCAGAAGAAAGCAGGTCCTCCGCATCATCGCTTAAAAGTTTCTGGTAGGCATTATCCACAAGTGCCAGTTTATCGGAAAAAGCGACTTGTTCATCGTTTCCTTTGTCCATAAGCCAGTTTACGGTAGCTTCCCGAATCTCTGCGGGGTCAAGCCCTGTATTGGTTCCCCAATCCAGCAGCTTTGCGGCGGCTTGCACGGCTGTCATGTAAGAGCCTGCGGTGCTGATGCTTACAGTTTGGTTGATCTCGTCCAGAATGGGCAGTTCCAGCGCGGTCACATCTGACGCAGATTCGGACGGAGCATCTGCGCTCTCCATAGAAGCAGCAGAAGAAGGTACCGATGGTTCAGTTGACACAGCCGATGATGGCGAGGTTCGGGAGCAGGCGCACAAAAGCGCCGTAGCAAGGACAGTCGCACAAATTACGCTCTTTTTCATGTTGAACTCCTTTCAACCGTGATAGTCTCCCGTAGCAGAATCTACGCAAACATAGGGCACGGTTTTTCCATCCATTTTGACGTAGACCTGATAGATGCCATCCCCCAGATCTTCATAGTATTCCGGGGTGACATTGTAATTTTCCCAAAGACTTTTTTCAAAATCGGCTTTCCAGCTTTCATCAGAAGAAGCTGCACTTTCTGCCAAACCTTCCGATTCAGCAGAAGGGGCTTGCTCCTGAACTGTGCTGCTTACAGGAGAAGTGGTTTCGGAAGAACTTACTGTCCGGCTGCAAGAAGAAAGAACGAGTGGCGCAGCAAGAGCAATACAGATTACTGGGACTGCTTTTTTCAAGATAAGATCCATAATTGACAACCTCCTTGGATAAAAGACGCAAGAGATATGATTTGAACCGCCAGCAGGCAGATTCCAGCAACGATTATCACGAAAGAATCAGCTCGTCACAACAGGGATACGCTTTGTGTCAATCACGCAGATCCGATGTTTTTCGAAAATCCACTGTCTGCTTTTTCATAGAAATTTTGTCCGCTTGATACCCATAAGCCAACAGTTCTTTTTTGTAGGTCAAAAACGAGTGGTCGATGGGAAAGCCAAGAATCTGCTGGATCTCCGCAAAGGT
>OQVL01000694.1_pt1 | contig 18670 bp, 15 predicted proteins | sample 1691501 | NCBI WGS metagenome assembly OQVL01 (sample SAMN03418253, study PRJEB22391) | human gut metagenome | biome: human-gut; feature: organic feature; material: feces | host: Homo sapiens | place: Tanzania | collected 2013-01 | reverse complement strand
GTGGCTACTCCGCCCTCGTAGTCTACGACGACCTCTCGAAGCAGGCCGTTGCCTATCGTGAGGTGTCTTTGATTCTGCGCCGTCCTTCAGGACGCGAGGCCTATCCGGGCGACGTGTTCTACCTCCACTCACGTCTGTTGGAGCGTGCAGCGCGCATCAACGACCAGCAGGAAGTGGCCGAGCAGATGAACGACCTCCCCGAGTGCATGAAGGGTCATGTGCGTGGTGGCGGCTCACTCACAGCCCTGCCTATCATCGAGACACAGGCAGGCGACGTGTCGGCCTACATTCCTACCAACGTGATTTCCATCACCGACGGTCAGATTTATCTTGAGAGCGACCTCTTCAACCAGGGCTTCCGCCCAGCCGTCAACGTGGGTATCTCCGTTTCGCGTGTAGGTGGCTCAGCCCAAATCAAGAGTATGAAGAAGGTGGCAGGAACGCTGAAGATAGACATGGCACAGTATCGTGAGCTCGAGGCCTTCTCCAAGTTCTCAAGTGACATGGACGCCGTTACCGCCATGACCATCGACCGCGGACGCAAGAACAACCAGCTCCTCATCCAGCCGCAGTACAGCCCGATGCCCGTAGGCGAGCAGGTGGCCATCATCTATTGCGGCACCCACGGCCTTATGCATGATGTGCCGGTGGAGAAGGTGCGCGAGTGTCAGGACGCGTTCCTCGACAAGATTCGCTCACAGCACGCCGACGTAATCCAGGCTCTCGCCAGTGGTAAGATTGACGACTCGCTCACAGCCGTTCTCGAACAGACAATGGCCGACGTGGCAGGTCAGTATAAAAAGTAATAGCTTATGCCGTCGCTCAAAGAAATCAAAAACCGACTCACCTCTGTCAACAGCACGCGCAAGATTACGAGTGCCATGAAGATGGTGGCTTCTTCCAAGCTCCATCATGCCCAGCAGATGATTGAGAACATGCTCCCCTACGAGACTATGCTCGAGCACATCCTCAAGACTTTCCTCGCCTCCGAGGCCGACGCTTCCACCGTGTTCAACGTGGAGCGCCCCGTGAAGCGCGTGGCCTTGGTGGTGTACGCCTCAAACAGCAGTCTGTGTGGAGGATTCAACGCCAACGTCATCCGTCTGCTACAGCACATTGTTGACGAGTATTCCGAGAAGTTAGGGGGCAAGGACAACATCGTTGTCTACCCCATAGGACGAAAGGTTGCTGAGAAGGCGGCTAAAATGGGGCTTCACGTGGCTGGCGACTTCACCGGTCTTGCCGAGAAACCCAACGTGAAGCAATGTATTGATATAGCCCGTGAACTGGGAAAGAAGTTTGTCGACGGCGAGATCGACCGCGTGGAGATGGTCTACCACCACTTCAAGAGCGCGGGTTCGCAGATTCTCACCCGCAAGACATTCCTTCCCATCGACATCACCGAGGAGCTGAAGCGCGACCGCACTCGCGACCTCAACTCCATCGTTACGTCGAAAGAGGCGCAGGAGTATCTCAAGAAGAAGGGCGAGGCGTCTGAGCGCAAGCAAGAGGAGAATGTGCGTCCGCTCAACGACAACTTCATCGTGGAGCCAGACATGCACACCGTGCTCTCGCAGCTCATACCCAAGTATCTTCACCTGATGCTCTACACAGCCTTGCTCGACAGCATTGCAAGCGAACATGCCGCACGTATGGTGGCAATGCAGACCGCTACCGACAATGCCGACGAGATTCTGCGTGAGCTTAACCTTCAGTACAACAAGAGCCGTCAGCAGGCTATTACAAACGAACTGCTCGACATCGTGGGCGGTAGTGTGAACAATTAATGATTATTATATAAGGAGTTAAGAATTAGGGCATAAACCACTCTGGTTCTTAACTCTTTTTTTTGCTCAACCGATATTTGGAGTGATTCATACAGTCTTTTATCAGCAGACAGCGCGCCCCAAAGGGGCAACTCTCCATAGCCCAGAGCATCGCCCTGGGGATATAAGGCATTTACGGACAATGCGCCCTGTAAGGGCAGCTCTAACAACAACAAAAAAAGCAGCCGCAGTCATTCTTTCGAATGTCCACGGCCGTCTCACTGCTTATTTTAATTTGAACTACTGTTTGCTCAATTATCAGATGTTCAGAGCTTCAATGTATTCGCCCGAAACTCCCGTTGTTGTCCTGAGAGGACTTCAAGCTTAGTTGAAGCTTCTCTTGTTGTTGGCCATTACGCCTACTTCAGCCAAAGCTGCTACAACAACTGCCAATACAATTCCAAATACCATCATAATAGTTACCCTTTCTTTTTTTTACGTTTAAACAATCTTTTATATCCTAAAGTTATCTGTCACTTTGTATCCTATAGTCACCGATTTGTATTACATGTGTATCCTATAGTCACCAATTTATATATCCCAAGCTGCAAGATTACTTTCAAATCATCGCTTTCTGTCTTTTTCTGATGCAAAGATAATAATTGTTTGTGTACGTGCACAACAATAAAGCGTAAAAACTTTATCAAACCCGAATAATCTTGATTTTCATCAAAGGGGGAGTTTGATTGCCCAGTTTTCCCATGTCCGTATACGTTTGAGTTTAGAAATAATGCAGTTTTTTGAAAATGACAATTTGACAATGGGTGCGCGGAGCGCAATGTGGAGTGTGGAATGTGGAGTGTGGAATGTGGAGTGTGGAATGTTGAATGTGGAATGTTGAATGTGGAATGGTCGCCTTTGGCGATGTAGAATGATTGAGTGTTGAATGATTGATTGTTGAATTACTTCACTCTTCATTCCTCATTCTTCATCGGCTTGCCGACCATTCAACACTCCACATTCCACATTCAACATTCAACATTCCTCATTCCTTATTCAAACACTCAACATTCAATTATGCGAAACATTACCGAAATCATTATCCATTGCTCCGCCACTCGCGAGGGCAAACCCTTCACCGCTGCCGACATCGACCGTTGGCACCGCGCGCAGGGCTTCAATTCCATCGGCTACCACTACGTGGTGCTGCTCGACGGACGTATAGAATTAGACCGCCCTATAGCCCAAATAGGAGCGCATTGCCGAGGGCACAACACGGGCAGCATCGGCGTCTGCTACATCGGTGGCTTGACCGCCGACGGCAACCATTCCAAGGATACGCGCACGCCCGAACAGCGCGAGAGCCTGCGGCTCCTGCTGTCAGTACTGCGCCGTATGTTCCCGCAAGCCACCGTGCGTTCGCACAGGGACTTTGCCGCCAAGGATTGCCCGTGCTTTGATGCTACGGGGGAGTATGCTGCATAGGCTCCTGTACAGTCTCACTTCTATTTTGTATATAATGCGAACATTTTGCGTGGCGAACGCCGCAATATTCAAAAACTTTTCGTAACTTAGCCACATATAATCAATAATAATGTGAGAATAAGTATGGCAAAGAAAAAGTTACCTTTAGGAATACAGGATTTTGAGGAGCTGCGCAAAGGCAATTATCTTTACGTGGACAAGACGGATATGCTTTGGAAAATAGCAAATGGAGACAAATACAACTTCTTGAGCCGTCCTCGACGCTTTGGCAAGTCCTTGCTCACTTCAGCCATGCAATGTTATTTTGAGGGAGGAAAGAGTTGTTTGACGGACTCAAGATAATGGATTTGGAGAAGGAATGGGTGAAACGCCCCGTTCTTCATTTCAGTATGAACCAAGGTGGTTCAACTGTCGGGTCGCTTTCACATTATTTGGATGATGTTTTGTCAAAATATGAAGACATATATGGCAGACGAACAACCGAAGCCACACTCAACAATCGATTTACTGGAGTAATACAGAGGGCATATGAGCAATCAGGTGTTCAGATTGCCATATTGGTGGATGAGTATGATGCGCCATTGCAGCATTCATTTCACACTACTCATCATGAGGAGTGCAGAAGCCTGTACCGTGACTTCTTCACCGGACTCAAGGATTATGGCTATTGCATCAAGTGTGTGTTTCTAACAGGCATAACTAAGTTTACTCAAATAAGTCTTTTTAGTGTTCTCAATACGGTTACTAATATAAGTTTCTATGATGATTATGCCACAGTTTGCGGACTGACAAAGGATGAGATAACGTCATGTCTTAGTGAGGAGCTGCAAGCTCTTGCCGACAAAAAGGGGTGGCACATGGACGAGACTCTTTCACGGCTGAAAGACATGTACGACGGTTATCATTTCTCTGAGAGTATGCAAGGGGTTTATAATCCTTACAGCGTGTTCTGTGCCTTGAAGGAGCAGCGGTTGAAGTCGTTTTGGATAGCGAGCGGAGCAACGGAAATGTTGCCGAAGATATTGTCTAACTTTGAGAGGGATGTAGAGAATTATGATGGTTCGCTCGTTGACATGGACTATATTGAGACGACGGATGCAAACACGACTAATCCCAAACCTTTTCTTTATCAATCGGGCTACCTTACAATAAAGAATGTTATTGGCGACAGCTATGTGTTGGGATTTCCAAATCGTGAGGTGAAGACGCTTTTTGTGCAAGTCATAAAAGGGTAATTGGCTTGGCATTGGTATTCGACAAGGACAACAGGGGATTGACTGCCTGGGGAGTGATTTAGAAGGGGGTGTGTCAGAACTATGAAAAAAGATGTTTTTTTTGTAGAGTTCTGGCACACTCTCCCTTTTTTTACCTCAGCAGCGTATACGCATTCTCCTTAATCTTGTTCATGAGCTTCTCGGGATAGTCGGGGTGCTCGTTGATGAATGTCTCTACTATCTGGCGTGCCTCCTGGCTGTGGTGGCCTGCAAGGAGCGACGAGAGCCAGTAGCCGGGGAAGAAGATGTCGCCTGTGCGCTGCACGTCGATGAGGGCGTCGAGTCCGGGTCGCAGGTAGGCGTTGTTGAATGGCTCGCGCGAGCGGTCGTTGAGCAGGCGCAGCATGGCCGATGTCCAGGGCTCTATGCGGCGGTTTTCGGCCTTGAGTAGCGACTGGAAGAGTTGCTGCTGGGCAGCTTTGTCGGGGGTGCAGGCTCGGGATATGAAGTCGAATTGGCGCAGCTCGTCCTCATTGGTTATTCTGGCACGTTGCGCCTGCAGAATCTCCTGCCATTGCTGTGGCTTGAGTATGGCGAGTCGGTAGGCTATCTGCGTGTAGTCGGTCTTCGAGAGCAGGGGGTCGGTTTGCGCGGCCCATACATTATACAATGAGTCGGTTGTGGCTTTGTCGGTCACGGTGTAGTAGAGCTGTCGTATGAGTCGTTGCTTTACGGATGGCGCCTTTTGCGAGCGGTATTCCTGCCACATTTGTCTTTCCTGCTCATGTCGCTCGTCGTCGTTCATGTTGGTGATGGCTCCACCCCAATACGTCACAAGCTGTGATGCAATCAGTGCGTTTTTTTCAGCCGCAAGCCACGATTGCATTGTTGTGGCAAGGGTTTTTGCTCCTATGCCGTGGGCGAGATAGTTCTCGTTGAGGTTCATGGCAAGTGCAAAACGCTTGAGGTCGTCGGTGGGCGGGTGTGGCGGATTGTAGCAGTTGATGAGGAAGAGTCCGTAGCCCGAGCCGTCGGCGTTGGGGATGATGAAGTCGGGACGTCGTGCCAGGGCTATTGTCTTAGTCTCGTCCTGCAAGTTTACGGGTATGGTGGTTGTGCTGAGCTGATAGTCCTCGGTGCAGGCGTTTTTCACCTTATTTATATATACGGCGTCCACCGTGAACGACTGTTGCCATTTCAATCCGCGGTTGTAGGGGTCGGTTTGCTTCACGACGAGCTGTCCGTCGTTCCATTCTGTTGTTATCGTTGGCATTCCCTTCTGCTTCACCCATGCCTCGCTGAACTCCTTCAGGTGGGCTTCGGGAGCGTGTCGGTCGAGAATGTTTATCAGCTCGTCCCATGTGGCGTTGGCGTAGGCATATTTATGCAGATACTCTTGGAGTCCATTGCGGAATCGCTCAGCGCCCATCTGTTCCTCAAGCTTGCGCATCATTACGGGCGACTTCTGGTAGATGATGTTGCCATAGAGCAGTCCGGCAGAGTTGAGGTTGTCGAGTGGCTGCTGTATGGGGTGTGTGCCGGGAGTGCGGTCGGTGTTGAGGGCGCGTGTCTGGTACATGCGCAGGAAGTTGAGGTCATGGTTGACGTCGGGGTAGAGTTGCTTGGCAATCTTCGACGCGAGGAAATTGGCAAACACCTCCTTGGTCCACACGTCGTTGAACCATCTCATTGTGACGTCGTCGCCAAACCAGCAATGTGCTGTTTCGTGGGCAATGAGCTCCACGCGTGTTTGCAGCTCTTCGGGTGTGGGGTGGTCGCCGAGGAAAATCTCGTGGTCGGTGAATTGTATTGCTCCCGGATGCTCCATGCCTCCAAACTGATAGCCAGGCAGCACTACGAAGCCGAAGGAGGAGAAGGGGTATTTGATGCCGGTGTATTCCTCAAACCAGCGTATGGAGTGGTCGGCTATGTCGAACACGGTGTCGAGCTGTGCCACCTTCTTGGGGTCGGTCTCGCGGTAGAGTGCTGTCAGGGTTCTGCCATTGCGCACGGCTGTCTGCTTGTGGTATTTGCCTGCCACGAACGAGAACAGGTAGGTGGGGATGCGCTCTGTGGCTACTGACGCCATCGACTCCCATCCTTCGGGCACATTGAGCTTGACGCTGAAGAGGGCTTTGAGGTCGGGCTGGTCGAAGCATGGGAACACGGAGCGTGCGTGGTCGGGCACGAAGAGTGTGTACATGTAGTCGGCGTTGCGGTTGAGCGACTTGTCGCCGCTTATGAAGCTTAGCGTTATGGTGTTTTTGCCGCGTCGCAGAGCCTTGCGCGGGATGATGATGTGCTCGTTGTGCCAGGTTAGTGTAGTGGGCTTGCCGTTGATGGTGGCTTGGCCGTCGAACTGCGATGGCGAGCCTTGGAAGTCGAGCTGCAGGTCGTCCTTACCTTCTTTATATACAAATGTGATGGTTGACTTGCCCTTTACGGGCATTGTCTTAAGTGCGGGAATGTCGAAGGTGAGGTCGTAGGCAATGTCGCTTACAACTGATGTTCTCGAAACCGCAAGTTCGTGGCTCACACCGTTGGTCACTTCTACTGCCATCGTTGTCTGCGACGAAAGACAGAGTGTGGCTGCGAGGAGCAGAGTAGGGAGATTATTCATAATTTTGAGTTTTGAGTTTTGAATTTTGAATTTTTGCGCGATGCGCAATTTTGAGTTTTGAGTTTTGAATTTTGAATTGTCGCCTTCGGCGATTTTGAGTTTTGAATTTTGAGTTTTGAGTTAGGAATTCTCAATTCAAAATTGAACAATTCAAAATCGCCGAAGGCGACAATTCAAAATTCAAAATTCACTTTAGTTTAATAATATCCTTCCACCTCGTAGTTGGGCAGGAGCTTTTGTGCTCATGCTTAATGGCATCGGCAAAATTCTTGCCCTTGGGGTATTGTTGTGAGGAGAGGATGACAGTCTCCGTGCCGTCTACCTTGTTGATTTTGTCAACGGCGTTGTCGAGCAGTCTCATCATCTTGTGGCTGTCGGCTTTGAATGAGAAGAGGTCGGCTTGTATTGCCGTGTCGGGCACAACGCCCATCAGTATCACTCCTGCACGCTTGTAGCAGATGCCCTCGCGAAAGATGTGCCTGAGGCAGGCTGTGGCAGTCTTTACGATGTCGATGGTAGAGGCAGAAGGGGTGGGGATGCTAATCTCGGTCATGTTGGAGTATTGTTCAAGCTCCGGACGGAAATGGTTGGAGTCGACAAATACGCCCACGATGTTGGCCACCGACTGCTGCTTGCGCAGCTTCTCGGCGCATCGGGCGGTGAAGTTGGCGATGTGTGTGCGCAGAGTGTCGAAGTCGGTCACCATTCCGTCGAAGCTTCGGCTTGTGCAGATGCTCTTTTTCCTTGCCGGCACGTCGTCGGGGATGCAGTCGGTAGCGTTGAGTTCCGCCCATGTGCGCTCTATAACTATTGTCTTGAATGTGGAGCGAATCCATGATTGCGAGTGGCTCATGAAGTCGTAGGCCGTGGCTATGCCCATGCTGTTGAGCCGAGCTGCGTAGCGTCGGCCAATGCCCCACACCTCGTCTATGGGATAGAGTTTGGAGGCCTTGATGCGGCGCTCCTCGGTGTCGATGATGCAGCAATGGTTGTAGCCGGGATATTTCTTGGCGAAGTGCGACGCCATCTTGGCAAGTGTCTTTGTGGGCGCAATGCCGATGCTTATGGGCATTCCTACCGATTGCAGCACACGGTCGTGAAGGCTCTCGCCCCATTGCCTGAGCTGTTCGGGGGTGAACCCGTCAAGAATGGCAAAGGCCTCGTCGATGGAATAGCGGAAGCACACGGGCGACACGTCGCGAATGATGGTCATAACGCGTGCGGTGATTTCGCCGTAGAGCTCGTAGTTGGACGAGAAAGCCTCGATGCCGGCATTGGGAAACAGCTGCTCGAGCTGGAAGAAGGGCGTGCCCGCCTTCACTCCCAACTGTTTGGCCTCCTTGCTTCGCGCCACCACGCATCCGTCGTTGTTGGAGAGCACGACAACAGGTTTCCCATCCAGGTCGGGACGGAAGACACGCTCGCAACTGACGTAGCAGTTGTCGCAATCGCATATAGCATACCATTTCATTGGCTTTGAGTTTTTTTTAGAATCTTTATTTTCTCCATTGTTTGATGGTCCATACCACCACTCCCCACACGCGGAAATTGTCGTCGGCGTCGATGTGTATGGGCGAATAGTTGGGGTTGGCGGGCCGCAGCTCTATATATCCCTCGTGCTTGTGCCGCAGGTCGAGATATTTTATGGTGAACTCACCGTTGACGAAAGCCACGATAATGTCGCCGTCGATGGGGATAAGGGAGCGGTCGATCACGGCAATGTCGCCGTCGCATATCCCGGCCTCAATCATCGAGTCGCCCGACACACGTCCGTAGAATGTGGCTTCGGGATTCTTGATCATGTCGCGGTTGAAGTCGAGGCTGTCGTGCAGATAGTCGTCGGCAGGACTTGGAAATCCTGCCTTTATCGTAGGGGCAAGGGCGAGAGCAAGTTTACTTGCAAAGTCGCCTTTAAGCAGCTTCAGTTGTTCCATCGTTTTTATTTCCATCTTTCTGTTAAGATACTTCGGCTATTTTGAGCGATGCGAAATGGAGTTTGCTGTCCTGTTTTCCCATGCCATGATAATTCCTATCACTCCCGAATAGCTCTTCGTTCCACCCTCCACTCTATTGCCCTTGAGATATAGGTTGTAGAAGAAGTTCTGAGTTTCGTCTACAATATTGCTGTGGCGCGCGAGCCAGTATTGGCGGTCGGATTTGGCAAGGCTGATTATGGCGGGATTTATGCGTTTGAGGTAGGCTTCGTACTCCTTCTCGCTAAGCAGATTGTAGGCATTGCCAAGCACGTGTGGCAGAATGTGGTAATAGCCGCTGAAGCGCACCGCCCCGTCCGTGGACGAGGTGCATACGATGTAGCTGTAGAAGTTGGCTTCGCCCTCGTTGGCAATGCCCAACTGGTGGGCGTATTCGTGGGCGTAGATGGCAGGGTATTGGTGCGGCCGGATGTCGGCGTTCAGAGTGAACTCGCCGAAGAATGGAGCCATGCTGCCCGTAATGCCAGCCATGCTGCTTAGTGTGGAGAAGAGCATGGTCTTGGCGTGGGCGTCGGGGTTGAATGGCTTGTTAATGCCCATGTGCTCAAGCTGGCTGTAGCCTTGCCATGTGCTTAGGCGGGAGCGACGCTTAATGTCGGCATAGGCCAAGCTGGAATTTGCATAAGCGGCGTTGCCAGCCTTTGCATAAGCGGCGTTCAGACTGTCGGCATAATCATTGGCAAAGTGCTTGAAACGATTTGCCGAGGCTTCGGCGGGACGCATCCCTATTCGTCGGTAGATGTTCGACTGGGAATAGTTGAGTCCCCAGGTGGCATAAAACCACACGTACACCCACGCGAGATATTCAGCCACACGGCAGAATGTCGGCTTCTTCCTGCGTTTTCTGTAGCAGATGCTGTAGACTGGATAGCCCACAACCCAAAGGATGCTTAGGGCGATGAAGACATCGCCTAAGGCAAAGGGCAGCAGCCCCGATACCGCCGACAGACATCTGCCTATTATGGGGTAAATGCTGTGTGTGTAGACATCGCCCCAACCTGCCATCATCTTGAACATTGTGACGGTGGCGAACAGCACCAACAGCACTAAGTGGCGTGGGCGTGGCTTGAGTGTAAGGTTGGAAAATTTCATTGTTCAGATGCTTTAGAATGCAAAGTTACAAAGAAAGTTCGATTTCGTTGCTTATTCTGTATGACAAAGAAGTTTGCAAAGCACCAAAAATGTTTATAAAACAAAGAATAAAAGATAAAAAGTTTGGAAGTTATAAAGGAAACTTGTATATTTGTGGCATTATAAAACTTTTTAGACTATGGAAGCTATTTTAAATATCCCTATTAATGTTCCATCTACATATCCTTTGGAAACATTAAAGAAGCAACTCACAGAGTATGCAAAGACCCTAATTGCCAAATCGCGTGAAGAAAATAATGTCCTGTTGGAAGAAAATTTATCACAGGCTTTCCCAGAAGATTTAATGCAACAAGTGGCAGAGTATGCAATAAATGAACATGAATCAGGACGTTGCATCCCAAACTCAAATGTTAAGGATATTGTAATGGAGCGTTTGGGATGGAAGTGATTTGGACAGATATGGCAACTCAACAATTAGGTAATATTGTTAAGTATGTCGAATCGGAATTTGGTAGGTCTATAGCAGTTAAAACTTTGGATAAAATAAAATCAAAAATTATTAAATTATCGCATTTTCCTGAAAGTGGAATCTTTGACAGAACAATGTCTGATGATAAATATACGATGCGTCATATCATACTTGACCCTAATGTCATATATTATCTTTTAACCGATAATGTGATGATAATAATTGCTATAGCTCATATTAAACAATCGCCGAGTACTGTGAGGAATATGATAAAAAATATTTTGGAACAGTACATGAAATAAATGAAGAGTTGTAAGGCTCGGCGTTAAGGCAGGAAGATGCCCGTGCCGAGCCTTGTTTTCTTATTCGTTATTATTATGGTTATTTTTGTGGAGGTAGAATTGTCCCCCTATTCATTGTAAATAGCAATTTTTATTACTCCGTCTTCTTTGTTCTCGAAAATTCGGTAAGCCTCCTCTATTTGGCTTAGTGGGAAACGGTGGGTTATGAGTGGAGTGGTGTCGATTTTGCCTTGTTCAATCAGTTTTAGCACCTGCTCGCAGTCGCATCCGTCCACTCCTCCAGTCTTGAATGTGAGGTTTTTGCCGTACATGTCGGGCAGAGGTAGAATTTGAGGCTCGTCGTATAGAGCCACTACTGTGACGATGGCATTGGGTCGGGCACATTGCCAGGCCAGTTGGAATGTGGTTTTGGCTCCTGCTACTTCTATCACGCGGTCGGCACCGCCGTGGTCGCTGTTGGCAGAGACAAACTCCTGGCATTGGTTGGGAGTGGTGAGCAGCACGTCGGGATAATGCTCCTTGACGAAGTTGCGTCGCTCCTCCGACGGTTCGCACACGATGATGCGCTTTGGGTGCTTGAGCATTGTGCAGAGAAGGGTGCAGATGCCTGTTGGTCCTGCTCCGATTATGAGCACGGTGTCCTGCTCCGAGATTTCACTTATGCGTGCAGCCCAGAAGCCAGTTGCAAGCACGTCGCCCACGAATAGGGCCTGCTCGTCGGACACGCTATCGGGGATGCGGTTGAGGCCTTGCTGGGCAAGAGGCACGCGCACGTACTCGGTCTGTCCTCCGTCGATGCGGCAGCCCAAAGCCCATCCGCCGTGAGGCGAGGTGCAGTTGTTCACGTAGCCATGCTTGCAGTAGAAGCATTCGCCGCAGAAGGTCTCGACGTTCACCGTCACGCGGTCGCCGGGTTTCACGCCCTTCACATCGGCTCCCGTTTCTTCCACCACGCCCACCATCTCGTGCCCCACGGTTATTCCGGGCACGGCTCTTGGCACGCTGCCGTGCTTGATGTGGAGGTCGCTCGTGCAGATGCTTCCGAGCGTGACGCGCACAATGGCGTCGGTAGGTTCCTGAAGCTCTGGCTTCGGTTTGTCGATAAGGGCGAAATTGCCTTTCTCAATATATGTGTATGCTTTCATAAATTTAGGTTTTAGTATTTTCTCCCTCTTCGCCTTAGGCAGTTTTCCCACAACCACTTCATAGGCTTCCCTTATAATTCTCTCCACAAATTCCGTCTCTAATTGTTCGAAGAACACGTCGCTCCAATGCTTTTTGTTCCAATGGAAAGCGGGGGTGATTGCGCTGTATTCATCGCGCAGTTCCTCGTTTCTCTCGGGCGGCAGTTTGCAGGCGAATCTCAGCATGTTCCCGCTCATGTCGTATTTGCCCGTTCCAAGCCAGAGGCACAGGAAAATCTTGCCATCAATGCGGAAGGTAATGTTGTCGTCACCAAACGGCTGGTCTTCGGTCACTCCGAAGAGCGACAGCGTGAAGTTTCTTACTTGCTCTATGTTCATATTCAATATTGTTCCTAATTCATCCCCACAAAGTTACAAATATTCATGTTAAGTTACAAGCAAAGCTTGTGATAAAGTTGTGCGCGCTAAAGATTTTTTATTTACAATATAGCATTTATTTCCATGTTTTTCATTAACTTTGCACCCGTTATAACATTTCTGAAGGAAAAATAAATACAAAACGATAAATTATAAAATGTCAAACAAGTTTGTTGAACACAAGGGTTTCAATCTTGTAGAAACCAACAAGGAAGTTTTGGACAAGTGGATGGCCGACGATGTCTTCCACAAGTCAATCGACGAGCGCGAGGGCTGTCCGCAGTTTGTATTCTTCGAGGGTCCTCCCTCAGCCAACGGTCATCCGGGCATCCACCACGTCTTGGCACGCGCCATTAAGGACACATTCAACCGCTATAAGACTATGCAGGGATTCCAGGTTCACCGCAAGGCAGGCTGGGACACTCACGGACTCCCCGTGGAGCTTGGCGTGGAGAAGGAGCTTGGAATCACCAAGAAGGACATCGACAACAAGGCTTCGGAGAAGTACATCTCTACTGAGGACTACAACCACAAGTGCCGCGAGAACGTTATGATGTTCACAGCCGAGTGGCGCAAGCTCACCGAGGAAATGGGCTACTTCGTCGACCTCGACCACCCGTATATCACCTACGACAACAAGTACATCGAGACACTCTGGTGGCTCCTTAAGCAGCTCTACAATAAGGGTTTGCTCTACAAGGGCTACACCATACAGCCATATTCGCCAGGCGCAGGCACAGGCCTTTCGTCGCACGAGCTCAACCAGCCTGGTTGCTACCGCGACGTTAAGGACCTCACAGCCACTGTGCAGTTCCTCATCCGCGACCCCAAGGCAGAGTGGACAAAGTGGGGCAAGCCCTACTTCGTGGCTTGGACCACAACTCCGTGGACATTGCCTTCGAACGTTGCGCTCTGCGTAGGTCCGAAGATTGATTATGTTTCGGTTGAGACCTACAACCTCTACAGCGGCGAGCCAATGACCCTCGTCATGGCCGAGAACCTCGTGAAGGCTTATCTCAAGCCCGAGCAGGAGTGCACCGAGGGCGAGCTTGCTCCGTTCGACAAGGAGAAGAAGCAGTGTCCGTGGCGCATCACTGGCCACTTCAAGGGCACAGAGCTTGAGGGCATGCACTACGAGCAGCTCATGCCGTGGGTTAAGCCATGCGAGAAGGTGGACGACTTCGCTCCGAAGTTCGTGCTCGACTACGCCGAGGCTCATCCCGAGAAGGTGTTCACCGGCGAGGACGGCCGCGACAAGTTCGTTGAGATGGAGAGCGAGGCTTTCCGCGTAATCCTCGGCGACTACGTCACAACCGACGACGGTACGGGTATCGTTCACATCGCTCCTACCTTCGGTGCCGACGACGCCAAGGTGGCAAAGGACGCCAACATCCCAGCCCTCTACCTTATCAACAAGAAGGGCGAGACACGCCCGATGGTCGACCTCCAGGGCAAGTTCTACCTCACCGACGAGCTCGACGCCAACTTCGTCGAGGCTTGTGTCGACACAGAGAAGTACGGCCACCACGCAGGCGACTACGTGAAGAACGCCTACGACCCGCAGTTCAACAAGGACGGCGTGTGGGACAAGAAGTCTTCCGACAAGGCCGAGGACCTCAACGTGGTGCTCTGTTACGAGCTCAAGCAGGAGGGCAAGGCGTTCAAGACCGAGAAGCACGTGCACAACTATCCTCATTGTTGGCGCACCGACAAGCCTATCCTCTACTATCCGCTCGACAGCTGGTTCATCAAGGACACAGCACGCAAGGAGCGCATGGTGGAACTCAACAAGACCATCAACTGGCAGCCTGAGTCTACCGGCACAGGCCGATTCGGCAACTGGCTTGAGAACCTCAACGACTGGAACCTCTCGCGCTCACGCTTCTGGGGAACTCCGCTGCCTATCTGGCGCGACGAGAACCGCGGCGAGAAGTGCATCGGTTCGCTTGAGGAGCTTTACGCCGAGATTGAGAAGTCGGTGGCTGCAGGCGTGATGAAGAGCAACCCGATGAAGGACAAGGGCTTCGTGCCGGGCGACTACTCTCAGGAGAACTACGACAAGATCGATCTCCACCGTCCTTACGTCGACTACATCGTGCTCGTCAACGACGAGGGCAAGCCAATGCACCGCGAGTCCGACCTCATCGACGTGTGGTTCGACTCAGGCTCTATGCCTTACGCCCAGCTCCACTACCCGTTCGAGGGTGAGATGTCGCGCGGCACCGAGGACGACCGCAAGGCTCTTGTCAACAGCACATACGAGGGCTTCGCCATCGCTCCTAAGTTCTATCCTGCCGACTTCATCAACGAGGGCGTCGACCAGACACGCGGATGGTTCTTCACTCTCCACGCCATCGCAACAATGGTGTTCGACTCGGTGGCCTTCAAGAACGTAATCTCTTCAGGACTCGTTCTCGACGCCAAGGGCAACAAGATGTCAAAGCACCTGGGCAACGCCGTCAATCCGTTCGAGCAGATCGAGAAGTACGGAGCCGACGCTGTGCGCTTCTACATGATGACCAACTCGGAGCCTTGGGACAACCTCAAGTACGACGAGAAGGGTGTAGACGAGGTGCGCCGCAAGTTCTTCGGCACATTATATAATACATACTCATTCTTCTCTGGCTACGCCAATGTCGACGCATTCGACAACGAGGCAGCACAGGTGCCCGTGGCAGAGCGTCCGGAGATTGACCGCTGGGTGCTCTCCGTGCTCAACACTCTGGTCAAGGGCGTGCAGAAGGAGATGGAGAACTACGACCCCACACGCGCAGGCCGACTCATCGAGGACTTCGTCAACAACGACCTCTCCAACTGGTATGTGCGCTTGAACCGCAAGCGTTTCTGGGGCAAGGAAATGTCGCAGGACAAGCTCGCCGCCTATCAGACTCTCTACACCTGTCTGACTACCGTGGCTAAGCTCCTCGCTCCGTTCGCCCCGTTCTTTGCCGACCAGCTCTTCTGCGACCTCGGCGCAGCCAAGATCGAGGGCACTACATCAGTACACCTCGCCAAGTTCCCCGTGGCCGACGACCAGCTCATCGACAGCGAGCTTGAGGACCGCATGGGCATGGCACAGAAGATTACGTCAATGGTTCACGCCCTTCGCAAGAAGGTGAACATCGCCGTGCGCCAGCCGCTGCAGGCCATCATGATTCCTGCCGTCGACGACGAGCAGCGCCGCCACATCGAGGCTGTCAAGGACCTCATCCTCTCGGAGGTGAACGTCAAGGAGCTTCGCTTTGTCGAGGGCTCAGGCGTATTGGTGAAGAAGGTGAAGTGCAACTTCCGCACCATGGGCAAGAAGTATGGCAAGCTGATGAAGGGCATTGCAGCCGCCATGTCGGCTCTCGACCAGGAGCAGATAGCCGAGCTTGAGACCAACGGCAAGATAGCCGTTGAGGTAGAGGGCAACGCCGTTGACGTTGAGGCTGCCGACGTGGAGATTATCTCGGAGGACATCCCGGGCTGGCTCGTGAGCAACGAGGGCAAGCTGACCGTGGCTCTTGAGATTGAACTCAACGACGAGCTGCGCAACGAGGGTATGGCCCGCGAGCTCATCTCGCGCATACAGAACCTCCGCAAGGAGACTGGTCTTGAGATTACCGACCGCATCCACGTCAGCATCACTCCTTGCGAGAAGGTGGAGAAGGCTGTGGCAAGCTTTGCCGACTACATCCAGTCGCAGGTGCTCGCCCTCGACATCACTCTCGCCGACAACGACGGTGCTGAGAGCGAACTCGACGACTTCAAGATCAACATCAAGGTTGTGAAGGCGTAAACCTGGTTGCAGAAACATGAACAAACAGAAGGGTGTGTCAAAACTCCAATTTTGACACACCCTCTACATTACCAATAAACAAAATTCAACTAACTAAATTAAAAACCAACAACAATCATGGCAGAAAAGACACGCTACTCTGACGAAGAACTCCAGGAGTTCAAAGAGATAATCAACGAAAAACTACGGCTTGCCCGTCGCGACCTCAACGCAATGATGGAGCAGCTCCGCAATGCCGACACCAACGCCGCCGACGACACAGCAGCAGCCTACAAGACGCTTGAGGAAGGCAGTGCGTCGCAGTCGAAGGAGGAGATAGCACAGATGGCAAACCGTCAGCAGAAATTCATACAAGGACTGGAGGCCGCCCTTGTACGCATCGAGAACAAAACCTATGGCATCGACCGCCTCACAGGCGAACTGATACCAAAGGAGCGTCTGCGCATTGTGCCTCACGCTACGCTCAGCGTGGCGTCGAAGAACGCTCGCAAGAAATAACAATGAAACAAGACATCAAACATGTCGGCATGGGATGGATTGCGGTGATTATCGTCGCCGCAATCCTCATTGTCGACCAAATCATCAAGATTGAAGTCAAGACCAACATGACGCTTGGCGAAGCCCTGCACGTCACCGACTGGTTCTACATCGAGTTCATCGAGAACAACGGCATGGCCTACGGCATGACCTTCATCAACAAGCTCGTGCTCTCGCTCTTCCGCCTCGTGGCCATTGGAGCCATAGGCTGGTACATCTGGCGGGTGGTCAAGTCGAGGCTCTTCAGCAAGGGCTACATCGTGTGCCTTGCTATGGTGCTCGCAGGAGCGGCTGGCAACCTTATCGACTGCCTGTTCTACGGCTTGATATTCGAGGCTTCCACTCCGTTCAGCGTGGCTGGCTTCGTGCCCTTTGGCGAGGGCTACTCGTCGTTCCTTCACGGCAAGGTGGTCGACATGTTCTACTTTCCGATAATTCAAACCACGTGGCCCGATTGGGTGCCCATGTGGGGAGGCGACGACTTCGTCTTCTTCTCGCCCGTGTTCAACTTTGCCGACTCCTGCATCAGCGTAGGTGTTGTGTTGCTGCTGCTCTTCTTCCGCAAGGACCTGGAGCGCATGTCGGAAGCATGGAAATGACACACCCCACATTAATCTACAAGAAATGAATAGAAGGAATATTTGCAGCATGGCCCTGCTTTGCCGCCAACTCATGGCCGTATTGATAGTTGCCCTCGCCATAGTGAGTTGCAAGCCCGGAATACCATCCAAGTATCTTCAGCCCGACGAGATGGCCGACATTCTCTACGACTATCATCTGGCAGAGGGCATTGCCTCCACACCCGGCGAGGCCGACTCCATAGCCATGCGCACCTATCGCACGAGCATCCTTGAGCACCACGGTGTGACGGAGGCCGACTTCGACTCGTCGATGGTCTACTACACGCGCCATTCCAAGCTCCTTCAGGATGTCTACACCCAACTGCAAGACCGCCTGAACAGAGAGTCGGAGGCGTTGGGTGGAGCGTCTGGCTCAAGTATGTTCGCAAGTGCCGACACGGCAAACGTGTGGCGCAACTCAACGTCGTTCGTGCTCTCGCCGTATGTGGCTACCAACCGCTTCTCGTTTGAGGTGAAGGCCGACACTGCATGGCATGAGGGCGACAGAATGATTCTCGACTTCGACGCGCAGTTCATCTATCAGGACGGCATACGCGACGCCCAGGCTGTGCTGGCTGTAACCTACGACAACGACTCCACCGAGTATACCAACAATATGGTGCAATCGACGTCGCACTATCAGCTGCAAATCAACAATACGGGCCGCCTGCGCATAAAGTCGGTGCGTGGCTTCTGGTTGCTCTCCGACCAACCGCAGTCGTCGGGCACGTCGACAACAACGCTCAAGCTGCTTGTGCTGAACAATGTGCGCCTGATACGAATGCACACGCAGAATCCGGCTGAGACTCCTGCCTCCGAGGCTGCGGGCGAGACAAAAGCCAACGCGCAAGACTCTGCAAGAGTGGAGCGAAAGGACAGCGTGAAGGCTCCACCGGTGAATGTTCCGCATACGAACACTCCACCAGTGAACACTCCGCCTATGAAGCTGAAGCCGATGGACAAGAAGCTGAAGCTCGTACCGAAACAATAAACGCAAAGAAGAAATGAAACGCATCGTAGCAGCCAACCACGTTATCCTGCCCGACGGCAAGGAACTCAGCCCCGGAGTGGTGGAAACCGACGGCACCACGGTCGTCCGTTTCTATCGTCTTGAGCAGGAGCAGCCGTTCACCGAATGGCTGGGCGGCACAATCCGCATCGTGGAAGAAAAGGGAGTTTTGAGTTTTGAATTTTGAGTTTTGAATTATTGCGCGATGCGCAATTTTGA
>OQVL01000693.1_pt1 | contig 18675 bp, 11 predicted proteins | sample 1691501 | NCBI WGS metagenome assembly OQVL01 (sample SAMN03418253, study PRJEB22391) | human gut metagenome | biome: human-gut; feature: organic feature; material: feces | host: Homo sapiens | place: Tanzania | collected 2013-01 | reverse complement strand
ATGCAAGACGTTCAATAGAAAACAAATACCTTGTTCGCAACGAGGGCAAAACCTTTTCCCTGATATAATCATAAGCCTTGACAGCCGCTTCATATTTCACCTTAGCATCCTCATAATCTGTGGTTCCCTCATCAAAGCCCTTCATTACCTTTTCCAAATCCTTTTTGGTGGTATCGATCTCCTTCAGGGTATTTACCGCTCTCTCCAGATCATCTATATCCCGGGCAAGGCCGTGACTGAAGGCTTCCTTTGCGGTGGTGTTGACACGGATCTTCTGGTTGTACCCCACGTCGTATTCCATAGCCTGCTCGTTTTCCTCGCCCTGCAGATATTCCGGATTATAGCTGACGGTCTTGTCAACGCCGTTCTTGGTAGTAGTTCCCTCACACGCAAAATAGTGTTCCGGCCGAAGATCTCCCTCCTGCCAGTTTTTCTTGGTATAGGAAATACGGATCTCCGTATCGCTTCCACTTAAAGTCGCGCTCTTCTGGTTTAAATCATCATAAGCCTTATCCGAAAAAAGGACTTCTCCTGTTTCGGGAATAAACACAGTCTTTGAAACCTTATTCTCGTTTGCTTCCTGGATGATCTGATAGGGGTCAGGCTTCTTTGCCAGGGAAACCGTATCTGCCGTGATCGTAGAAACCGGCGTCTTTTTATCTGTTCCAATGACCTCAATTTTCACGCCGCCTGCTTCATCCAGACTGTCATAGGCAAGCCTCATCCGGTGAATGTCACTGTTTACCACATCCAGTTCATTCACTGCGGACTTGTCATAATTGCTGGCATTCATTCCCTCCACATACTGAGCAATTGCGTATTCGATATCATCCCGTTGCGTAGGGTTGGTGGAAAATTCATATACACGAAGTTTCTGATGAATAAAGCAATAAGCCGACTCGATACAGTCACGTCCGATCTCAGCCATTTCCTGCTTATCATCTATAAGAAATTTGTCCATATTACAATTTACAATTATTATACGATAAAGGAAACTCCTGTGAGCGCTTACACCCATTTACAGGAGCGGTGTCATATATACTGGCAGAAGCAAAGTTTGCTCATCCTTTTGCAAGTCCTTAGTATATATAAGGTATCTCTGTCCAATACGGTCGGAGTATTTTTGGCAGAACGCATCGAGAGAGGCGTGGGTTTTATAACCAGATGACTTCACCTCTATCGGACATAGTTTGTTACCCCGAGAAAGAAGGAAATCAATCTCATAAAAATGAGTCTTGTCTTTTGGAAAAGTGTAATAAAACAGTCTGTCACCTGAAGCCCTGAGCATCTGTGCCACTAAGTTTTCATAGACATATCCCATGTTGGCAGAGAGTTTGTCACTCAAAAGTTTATTATAGATGATATTTTCCGTAAAATCCTTATCCCAAAACGCTAAAGTAACAAAGAGACCAGTATCGCCCACATAGAGTTTATACTTTCCATAATCAGCCGACAACGACATTCCAACCTGAGGATCGTCCGCATGATAAGCAATATTGATGGTCTTGCTATCTTCCAAATTAAGCAGCAACTCATCTATTTTAGCGGAAGACATGTTACCTACAACAGGAGTCGGTTGATAACGCATCAAATTCCTGCTCAGCTGTGATGGTATCGCCATAAAGAGTTTAGAGATACGACCAGTAGAGTCAATCTTTCGGAAATCATCAGCATAAAGTTGGATAATCTGGCGCTTTACCATATCCACACTTTGCAAATTCTTAGTATCAAGATACTCATTGACAGCCTGCGGCATTCCCCCCACAAGCATATACAAACGAAGGTCGCGCATTTTCATGCGATTAATCCCCTCTCCCAATGACATTCTTTTCTCAAAAACCTGTTTTAGCAACGACATGCCAACCTCATCACCCAATGCCCATCTGAATTCCTCATAATCCATCGGAAACATTTCTACACGATGCTCCTCACTCGGAATATTGATGTCTTTGGTATTTTTGTGGATACTGATAAGCGAACCAGTCTCTATGTAATCATAACGCCCATCTTTTACCAAGTACTTGATAGCCTGGCGTGCCTTTGGACACTGCTGGACCTCATCGAAAACAATCACCGACTCGCGCTCATAAAGAGACGTCTGATAAATATTCTGGAGATATAGGAAGATATAATCCAAATCCATCAAGTTCTCAAACAAGTCCTTTACATCCTGCGAAGCTTCATTGAAGTCTATCAATATATAAGAACGATACTCCTTTTTGGCAAATTCCTCCACAACGGTAGATTTACCAATACGCCTTGCTCCTTCCAAAAGGAGAGCACTTCTCCCTTTGGAAGCAGCCTTCCATTCTAATATTTTTCCATAGACTTTCCGTCTGAATTTTCTTTCTGACATAAATATCCTCCTAATTAGTTCATTTTCAGGCGCAAAGATACAGAAAAAGATTGGTTTACCAAAATCTTTTTAGCGAAATTATAGTCCCATACCAAAATCTTTTGGATGAAATTATAGTCTCATACCAAAATCTTTTGGGCGAAATTATAGTCCCATACCAAAATCTTTGGCAGATTTCCTCATTATTTGACATTCTTCATCGAGAGTCCGATGCGCTTGCGCTTCAAATCCACCTCAGCCACACGAACCATCACATGTTCATGGAGTTTCACTACCTCTGAAGGATCGCTGATGTAGCGGTTTGCCATCTGAGAAACATGAACCAGACCATCATTGTGAACACCTATATCCACAAAGGCACCAAACTTGGTGATGTTGGTCACGATGCCCGGCACCACCATGCCCTCCTGCAAATCCTCAATCGTCTTGATGGAAGCATCAAACTCAAATTTCTCCACCTCGCCACGAGGGTCCAGTCCAGGCTTGTCCAACTCAGCCATGATATCAGTCAAGGTAGGCATACCCACCTCCTTGCTCACATATTTCTTGATATCTATCTTCTTCTGCAGAGCCTTGTCCTCTACGAGTTGCTTCACCGTCACGCCCTGATCTTTCGCCATCGTCTCTACCAGCGCATAGCGTTCTGGATGCACGGCACTATTATCAAGCGGATTCTTGGCACCAGGAATACGCAAGAAACCAGCACACTGCTCGTAAGCCGAAGGACCCAGACGAGGCACCTTCTTCAACTGGGCACGAGAGGCGAAAGCACCATTTTCCCTGCGATATTCCACGATATTCTTGGCAAGCGTAGGACCCAGACCACTCACATAGGTCAACAGATGCTGCGAAGCCGTATTCAGATTGACACCCACAGAGTTCACGCAGCTCATCACCACCGTATCCAGACTTTTCTTCAACTGACTCTGATCCACATCGTGCTGATACTGTCCCACACCGATGCTCTTAGGATCAATTTTCACCAGCTCCGCCAGAGGGTCCATCAGGCGACGGCCGATAGAAACCGCACCACGCACCGTCACATCCTCATCCGGGAATTCATCGCGGGCTATTTTGGAAGCCGAATAGATGGAAGCACCATCCTCGCTTACCACATAGATATCCACAGGATGATCGAAAGCGATTTCGTGCAGCCAGTCGCTCGTCTCACGGCTCGCCGTACCATTGCCCACAGCCATTGCCTCCACATGATACATCTTCACCATGCGCTGCAGAGCGGCAGTAGCCTCGCTGCGCTTGCTGCGAGGAGGATGAGGAAATACGATTTCGTGATGGATGAGATTACCCTGTGCATCCAGACAGGCAGTCTTGCAACCATTGGCGAAACCAGGATCCACCGCCATCACTCTCTTCTGTCCGAGCGGAGCTGCCAAGAGCAACTGACGCAGGTTTTCAGCGAATACCAGAATAGCCTCCTCATCAGCCTTCAACTTGCTTGATGCAGCAAACTCCGTTTCGATACTTGGTTTCAGCAGACGCTTGAAAGCATCATCCACAGCCTCGCCTACCAAGGTCTGGCATTCGCCATAACCATGAACGTAATGGCGCTTCAACTTATCCGTACACTGTTCGTCATCAGCAGAGATGCTGACACGCAGAATACCGGCAGCCTCGCCACGGCGCATAGCCAACAGGCGATGAGAAGAGCAGCGCTTCAGAGGTTCCGAGAAGTCGAAATAATCAGAGAATCGCTGAGCCTCTTCCTCGTCCTTCTTCTTAGCCACCACCTTGGAAGTGATGATGGCGCCACGTCTGAACTCCCCACGGATGGCATTGCGGCTTTCCTCGCTCTCGTTCACCATTTCAGCGATGATGTCCTTGGCGCCCTGAATAGCAGCATCAGCATCAGCCACCTTGTCGCCTACATATTTCTTAGCCACCTGCATGATATTACGTTCACGCTGGAAGAGCAGGGTTTGTGCCAAAGGTTCCAATCCTGCCTCACGAGCAATCTGTGCACGGGTTCTGCGCTTCGGTTTGAAAGGCAGATAAATATCTTCCAATTCCGTAGCATCCCAGCATTCCTCGATACGCTTCTTGAGTGCCTCCGTCAGTTTTCCCTGTTCATCGATCGTCTTGAGAATAGTTTCCTTACGTTTCGCCATCTCCTTGAGTTTATCGTTAGCCTGGGCGATGGCTTCAATGTTCACCTCGTCCATATTCCCCGTCTTCTCCTTACGGTATCGGGAGATGAAAGGGATAGTACAGCCCTCTTCGAGCAGTTCCAATGTATTTTCGACAGCCTGCTCTCTCAGTTTGAGCTGCGCTGCGATAATCTTAGTAAATTGATTCATCATTATATTATATTTTTCCAAATAATACGATTTATTCTGGAAATAAAAAGCGGAGAGTGTCATCAGGCACCCTTCGCTCCTTACTTTTATTTAAGAATTGCTTTCTCAACTTTTTTTGTCCTGGTATATACCTAAAGTATAAGCCGTAATTGCCAAAACGCATACGAATATGCACACAACAATAGTCATCATATTTTTTTATTTTTATTGAATTTCCTATATCTATTATTCTTATACTTAACCCCATTATTGATGCTTTGAGTGCTTTTCTTCAGCAAGAGATAACCTAACCAAAAGGTTAATGCTGCCGAAAAAATGACGCTCACAACAATCCAAGGATTACTCATATCGCCAAATGCAGTTGTGAGTAGCATTGCCGTTATTAGATATTTTGAAATATCTAAAAGCCATTTGCCCAATTCTTTATTCAGTTCCATTTTCACACATATTTAAATTACATTCGCAAAAGTACAACGAATAATTGAATTCTCCAAATATTTCAAACAGATTTTTGAGTTTCAATTGAAAAATAAAGCAATTTATAGAGATGCAAAGGTACATAAAAAAAAATCGCAAAGACGAAACTCCTTGCGACTTTTAAGATTTATTTCTTGATAGTAAACTCAAATTTCAAACCACCCTCTGGCAAGTTATTCACCCGGATGGTTCCACCATGCAGCAGCACGGCATTCTTCACGATGGCGAGCCCCAGTCCCGTTCCACCCATTTTTCGACTTCTTCCCTTATCCACACGGTAGAAGCGTTCGAAGAGGCGGGCGATATGCTCCTGCGGCACACCCTGACCATTATCTCTGAAGACAAAGTGCCACTTGTTGCCTATTTCCTTACCCTCCAGCGTGATGGTCGTCCCGTCACCGGCATAGGCAATGGCATTATCCGTAAGATTGCGGAACACACTATAGAGCAGACTGCGGTTTCCCTTCACCACGATGCGCTCAGGCAGCAGGTTGTGGAATCCCATCTTGTGCTCCTCCCTTTCCAGCGCCGTTTCCCTCATGATGTCTCCCACCATCTTCGTGATATCCACCGCCTCGAAGTCTATCATGTCCGAACCGTCGTCCAGTCTGTTCAGCGTCGAGATGTCCCTCAGCAGGGAGGTAAGCCGTTCGCTCTGCGCATAACATCTCTGCAGGAACTGCTCCTTCATCTCCTCGCTGATATGCGGATTGTCGAGTATTGTCTCCAGATAGCCCTGTATGCTCGCCACCGGAGTCTTCAGTTCATGAGCGATATTCTGCGTCAGTTGCCGTTTCAGGATATCCTGTTCCCTTCGGGTGGTCTGGATACGCTTATACATCTTGATGATGCGTTCAGCGATTTCACCCAGTTCATCATCCGGGAATTTAGCCAGATCCTCTATCTCTAAGCTCTCGTTGTGATCAGCCTTGTAGGCGAAGATGCGGAGCTTAGCCACATTCTTGCCCAATCGATGGGTGAACCGGTAGAGTACGATGGTCAGGATGATGATGGCGAAAACGGCAAACCAGATGTAATGCTGGTCAGCCTGCAGCGATTTAGAGAGATCATCATTATAAGGCAAGGCACTTCTGATGATGATAGAGTCGGCAGGGAAATAGGAAGCCACATAGAAGTAATCCTGCTTCAGGGTCTTCGACTCTCGTTCCACGCTCGATCCCTGTCCATTCTTCAGCGCCTCCTGTATCTCCTTGCGGTTCAGGTGATTGGCAAAACGGTCATAGTGCTTGCTCATATTGTCGTACACCACCTTGCCGTCGGGCCTTACTAAGGTGACACGCAGATCCTTACTTTCATGTTCACGAATGAAAGCATTCAGTTTGGTCTCCGCCACGACGAGTTTCGACCGACTCACGCTGGGCAGAGTCTCCAGACTATCGCCGTTGCTCAAGATGATTCCCCTGTCATGAGCCAGCGAGAGGTCCTCCTCCAAGAGGGCGTTGTAATTTTCCAGTTTCATCGTGAGCGTACTGATCTTATACTGTTTCTCACGAGTCTGCTGGAACATGATAAAACTGACAGCGAACACAAGGAACACCGTCAGCACCATGAAATACAGTTTTCGCCCAACCTTAGATTTCGTTTTTTGTATTTTCAGCATAAATAAAATCCTTTCTTATCACGCATCAAAATAATATCCGAAGCCAAGTCGGGTGACGATGCACTTTGCGAACTTACCGATTTTCTTTCTCATACGGGTGATGTTGACATCCACCGTGCGGTCGAGCACGAGCACATCCTTAGGCCATACCCTGTCGATGAGTTCCTGGCGGGAGAACACTCTACCCTTCTCTTCCAGGAGAAGTCGGAGCAATTCAAATTCCGTTTTGGTGAAAGGCACATCCTCTCCATCGATGCTCACCGTCTTCTTGTCGATATTGAGCACCAATCCCTGATAGCTGATGACGGTAGGTTCAGCATCCTTGCCCAATTTATCAGCAGTACGGCGGATGACAGCACGCACACGCACCATCACCTCACGGATAGAGAATGGTTTGGAGATATAGTCGTCAGCCCCGAGATTGAAACCGGTAACGGTATCGTTCTCTGTATCGCGAGCCGTCAGGAATATAATAGGAATCTGAGCCGTAGCCACATTCTCCTTGAGTTTCTTCGCCAACTGGAATCCGCTCATACCTCCCATCATCACATCGAGCAGCAAGAGGTCGAAGGAAGCAATATCTTTCTCCAGAGCTTCCTCAGCCGAGTTGGCAGTTTCCACCTGATACCCCTCGGTTTCCAAGTTAAACTTCAGAATCTCACAGAGGTCCTGCTCATCATCCACCACAAGGATTTTATAGTTCTTTTCGTCCATCTTTATAATATATAATAATGTATATATAGCCTGAGGTCTTTCCTCGGGTGCAAAGATACGACAAAAAATCTGTAACACGCATTACATTCTATTACAATTTCATTTCAAAAGCAAGTAAAAAGTGTGACGGGAATCATTGTTCCTGATTCCTTCAGATGATTTTGACCGGAAATGACTTTGACCAAATGACCGGATTCCCATCTATCTTCCTTGATGACCGGAATTTGCCGTCTATGACGACCGAGGTTGGTCGTCTATTAAGACCGGGCTTGGTCATCATAGACGACCGGCTTGGGTCGTAAGCGCACCACCCTTTTACAGACCATGCCAAAACACGAAAGCGGTCATTTGGTCAAAGTCATTTCCGGTCAAAATTGTCTGCTGTTCCCGAACACACTCAAAACACATTCTACAAAAACAAGAAAAAGGGTTGTTTCTACGTTAATAAACGTTACAAAACTTGTCATTGTCAAAAGTTTTACCTATCTTTGGGCTTATAATTCATCTTTTACTTATACTATTATACAATTTATGAGAAACGTATTGACCATGATTGTGGCCGCTATGCTATGCATGGGCGGTTACGCCACTGATTTTAAAAACGTAACTAAAACCGGGAAATTAGACGCTCTAAGTTTGATAGCCATCCAGCAGATGGAACAAGCCAAAGAAAGCACGTCTCAAGCCAAAGGTTTCGGAGGGACGAGTACGGCAAGTACAGGAAGTAAGCGGATTACCGCAACGGTCCAGATGAAAGAGGGAGCCACCATCGACCAACTCAAAGCCCATGGTTTCAGTAATTCGACAGTCCTTGTAGGCAGCTATAACATAGTGACCACAACTATAGATAGCCTCCAATTCTTAGCAGAAATGCAAGATGTCGTTCGCATTTCCTTTGATAAAAAAGAAATGAGCCTCAACCTGACTAATGCTAACAAGACAACTGGTGTTGACCTAATACATAAAGGCAAATCTACAGAAACAACCAACCGTAATCTCTATTTTACTCTCGACCGTCCTTATACAGGCAAAGGAGTCATGATTGGTATTTTCGATAGTGGATTCGATCCAAACCACGCCATGTTTCTTGACAAGGATGGCAAAAGCCGCTTCAAGATGATTATCAAAGAAAACGGAACAGCCATTACTGACCCTGAAGAAATAGCCAACTATACTACCGATGACCGCTATACTGCTCATGCTACCAATGTGAGTGGAATTGCTGCAGGTTATTATGAAGGTGATAACTTCCAGTTAAGCGGTGTTGCTCCTGAGGCAGACCTCGCCATGGGACCTATCATGTCCAGCGCCTCCGACTTAGTTGCTTTGAAAACACTTGCTGAATATTGCAAGGAGAAGGGAGAACGCCTCGTCACCAATATGTCGTATGGTAACATGATTGGTCCTCACGACGGAAGCGATCTCTACTCACAAGTTCTCAACGACTTGATTAAGGAATACGACATCATAGCCTGCAACTCTGTGGGTAACTGTGGAGACCAAGTGCTCGTACATAAACACAATTTTAGCTCTAACTCAGATGAAATGAAGGCAATCTGGGGCATTGACTCCGACAACCATGAAATCAGAAGCTATATTGCCACAGAAACGTCAGCTCCTATCAACATGGAAATCATAGTTGCAAACTACAAGGATCAATGCAAAACCATTTTTGCGAAATATCCTATCATCATCAACGGAGAACCGACTACTCTAAAAATCAATGACGAATATATTGCCTCTACAACGATTAACATCGCAAAGGAAACCATCCACGATGGGCTTATGGGATATGCTATCAATAGCAATGGTGTTTGGTACACTAAGGATGAATATCGCATAGGTTACATTATCACAAGTGCAGAAGGACAAAAGGTGGTCGTTTACAATGACACCAACCTGCCTTTCAAGACTGTTTATCCTGACTATATGGACGGATTGACCAGCAACGGAACTTTTAATAGCACCAGCAGCGCCAGCGAAATGCTGGTAGTAGGTGCCTATATTACCACTACTGAAATCAACAGCAAATCCAATGGCGCCATAAAAGTAACCAACAAGAAAGGAACATGGGGGACCCAAGAGGGCGATATTGCCTACTTCTCCAGCTATGGTACACGTTATGATGGCATCCAATTTCCTTGCATAGCTGCCCCAGGAGCCTGCATCGAATCTGCCTACAACAGATACGTTACTTATTATAGCGGTAAAAAGTGTATGACAAAAACCGATACTTATAAAGGTAAGGAATATTCATTCTGTGCCATGAAGGGAACCTCTCAGGCCTCACCTTACATGGCTGGTGTAGCAGCTCTCTGGCTTGAAGCAAACCCAAATCTTACCCATGAAGAAATCAAGGAAATTGCCCGAAAAACTGCAAATAACGACTCTTATTGTGAAGAGGGAAATTATTTCGCAGATCAGGGGAAACAGGCTGGTGCTGGAAAAATCAATGCATTGGCAGGATTAGAATATATTCTAAATGCCAATATCGTATTACTGGATGAAGACGAGGCTATCCCATCAGAAATCTCTGGCAAGAAAAACGTGGTATTGAAACGAACATTAGTTCCAAACATATACAATACAGTAGTCCTTCCTTTCTCCATGACCGAAGAACAGATTACCTCAACATTTGGTACAGATACAAAGGTTTATACTTTCAATGCCAATTCTAAAGATGAAATGACATTCCATCGTGCTCATTCCATCGAAGCCAACAGACCTTTCCTGATGCAGACATCTACCACAGAGAACACATTCAATATCAAGGATGTTACTATAGAGGAAGAATCAACACCTGTTGACGAAGGTCTCTATTACAACTTCAAAGGATATTATGGTGAACCAACCAATCTGGCTAAAGGAATGTATTTTATCTACAATGGAATGCTATACAGTTCTGAAGGTTATAGTTTCATGAAAGGATACCGTGCTTATTTTGAACCTAAAAGCAATGCAAATGGTGCAAAAGTTGTTGCCATGAATATAGATGGAAATACTACAAGTATCAACATGCTTGAAACAAACGAAAAAAACACATCATCTTGCGCCATCTATCATATCAACGGCCAGAAAATATCAGAAAATCAGAAGAGTAACCTTTCCAAAGGAATCTACATACAAAATGGAAAGAAATATGTGATACGATAATAAAAATAGTAGAGGGGACACTCATCATCCACGACGAGTTCCCCTCTTGCTTATAGATTGATTTACTTACTAATATTCTTCCCAAGTCTCCCAAGCATTAAAAGAATTATTTTTTGCCTGGACAACTGGACCATCTGAACCAGGAGGTGGAGTAGTACCACCGCCGGGAATATTAATTTTGTCTTTATCTTCGGGTCCTAAACCAGAATCACCACCACCTGGAGTCGAACCAGAACCAGCCATTATATATGTCGTCAGTATATTAATGACATTTATTCCTGGAGTTATATATATCTTTTTTGTATTCATTATAATACCTTTCATGCTTTATTTTACAATAAACTTTTTACCACCCTTGACGTATACACCCTTCTGCAAACCATCAAGGTTACCATTCTTGCTTACCAGCTGACCACTCAAATTGTAGATAGCTTGATCATCATCACCTGCAACGATTACTACCTGATCAACAGATGTAGTCTCATTGCTATTCAGCTCATCATCACCGAAGAAAGATGACTGATATTTTGAACTTGCACTAAATCCAGCTGTAAAATTGAAGAATTTATCAGCATCATCCTCACCCAACTCTACATCAACTGTTTCTACAGTACATTTGTATGAAGGCCAGGTCAAGTGAGAATTATAAGGCCAGAACCAGAATGCAGGTCTTGTATCGCTTGCCTTTGCCAGTCCGTAGAAATAGCAATTAACAGGAACAGAAACGGCTGTCCTTTGTGCAGTATTAATGTAATTACCAATGAAACGATATTCACCCGCATTATCATCTACGGCATGACTCTGAGTATTCTTCGTATATCTTGTCTCAGTTGCCTTGATAATAGTTGGAAGAGGAGAACCTGGTACTGGCTCATAATCATCTACAACAAATACAGCCTCTACAGCATCCTTATCGGTCTTTGTAGGCTTAACCATATAAGCTTCATGAGCATAGATAACGATATCGTCATCTCCACAAGCAGGAAGATCTTCACTCCACTCATTATCATGGAAAGTTCCATCAGCATTTCTTTCAAACTTGTGCTGATATACATCATGACGGAACTCCAAATAAATATGATTACCCTTATTGCCATCACCACGACCCTGTCCATCAGTATCCAACTTACGGGTTACACTTGAGAAACGGCAAACCTGAGTACCTACACCCATTGCAGCATCTACCATCTTCTTGGTCATATTGAATGGCACACAAAGTGTCCACCATCTACCACCTTCAGTAATTGGAAGAGGAAAATCTGGAGTTTCATCTGCAATTGCATCATCACCTGTAAATACGAACAAACGTGTGCCCAAGTGTGCAATCTTTGCCAACTCATCTTCTGTATATTCGCCAGCAGCAGTACCAATTTTATAACCCGCCTCGGCGAGAATTTTCTTATCCTCGTCAGATAGCTTACTACGATATTGTGTATCACCATACCAGTTATAACCCATATAATTCATACAAAATGAACGCATAAACTGGCTGTGACTTGGCCATATATATTGACGACCAACGTATGTATCTCGATAACCAGGATTTACAAATTTTTCACCAGGGAACCAGTTACCCCACTCCTTTATAACCTCGTTGAGAACTTCATCAGATTCTCTACCTATTGGCATTCGCGCTGTTGCAGACCATGTTTCACCTTCAGGTAAAGTTTCATATTTTCTGGTAATATCAGTATATTCTGCACGTGCTTCATCATCAAGTCCAGTTGGATAGTGCAACATTGCGAAATAAACACCACCATTCTTATAGTTTTCTCGATTAGCCTTACCCTCACTAATATTATCTGCATAAGGTGCATAATTGAGATTCTGTGCAGGACTAAATCCATTATTACCATGTAATATTTGAGTAGTAAATGCAACTACAGACCACTGTTTACTAACTAAAGACTCACCCAACGGCATCAAAGGAGCCTTCTCACCATGAAAATAGACATCTTGGTATTGGCGGAAATTAAAGGCACTTGGACCAATATATTTCACAGAAGAAGGAATATCAAGTACCTCTTCAGGAAGAGAATTTGACAAACCAAAAGCAGAATTACCGATGAATTCCAACCCTTGATTAAACTTTAAGTTTTCAATCTTACAATCAGTAAAAGCACAATCATCAACTTTTCTCAATGATTTTGGAAAAGATACCGAAGAAAGACTATTTATACCATAAAATGCACTCTTACCTATTTCTACTGTACCTTCAGGGATAACAACAACATTTAGTTTATCTTTCCACATATATTTGAATGCTTCATCTGGCACCTTATTATCCTCTGCTTTTGGAAGACCTAATTCGCTAATTTTTAACTGCCCAAACTGCCAGAGATCATTATCACTTGACTTAAATGAAGAAGAATTCCAACCTTTGAGGGTAATTCCTGTCAAATCAAGATTCACCAATGAAGTATTAACTGCATATGCGTTGTACAATATAGCACGCAAGAAAGCATCACTGATAGTACCATTACCATTCACGATTACCTTTGAATAGCCATAATTGCCACTCTTCATCCATGCTAATACGTTATCAGCATTAGTTTGCGCTGTCATATCACCATCTGTAGTAATAACCAGCGTGTTGCCTCCATCCTCTGTTGAGAACGTCTGAGCCCACATGTTAGAACCTGCTAACACAGCGAGCATAGTAAGTAAATACTTTTTCATAATAAATCTATCTTTTACTTTATACAATATATTATCAATATGTAATGTCTTAGAAATCTTGTTTGCTTACGCGTTTTTAGAAAAGCCTTATATCTTATATATAATAATGTGTAGCTTTCTGTAGCCGCATCGCATAGTTCTTAGACTCATCATCTTTTTTCTGGTTGCAAAATTAAGAAATTTCAATTACGTACAACAAATGATTTGTACTTTTCTTATGTATAAAATGTAAACCGAAACATATTAGACAGAAAAAGACACAAAATAGAGGAAAAATGTGTCAGTAAGCAAACTAAATGGAACAAAGGGATTTCTTTTGTTTTCCGCATTTATACTTTTTTAATAGCGTGTCGTCACATTAGCTACCAAAAAATTCGTTTGATTACAATCTTATTTCGTAATTTTGCATCCATATTGAATTTATTAGTATTTAAAGAGAATAAGAAAATGACAAATCAAACTAACAATTGCTCCTTGGTCATTGGGGAACGCATAAAACAGGAACTCAAAAGACAAGGAAAAACAACAGTATGGCTCGCAAAGCAACTTGGTTGCCACAGAACCAACATTTATAAGATTTATAGCAAATCTACTATCGACACAGGTATGCTCATGCATATCTGCAAGGTAATCGGCTATAATTTCTTCGACTTGTTGTCTGAGGAATACAAGAAGCAGAAAAACGGTTAATTAGTTTTCACAAAAAAAATAAAGGTGACAAAGGTTTCTATGCCTTTGTCACCTTTATTATATATATACAAATCATACTATGCTAATCTCTTCTCTAACCTCTCACGGATAGCAGCAATGAAACCGGCTGAGTTGACTGCCTTTGCCTCTACACCTTCCATCAGGTTGACGAGGTCCTTGGTAGCAATACCATCGTTCAGGGTTTCGAAACATGCTGCTTCAAGCTGGTCGCCAAACTCCTGCAATGCCTGAATGCCATCCAACTCGCCACGCTTCTTCAGCGCTCCACTCCATGCGAAGATTGTTGCCATAGGGTTGGTAGATGTATCTTCGCCCTTCAGATAACGGTAGTAGTGGCGGGTTACTGTGCCATGAGCAGCCTCGTACTCATACTTGCCGTCTGGAGAAACCAATACGGAGGTCATCATCGCCAACGAACCGAAGGCTGTACTGAGCATATCGCTCATCACATCACCATCATAGTTCTTACAAGCCCAGATGAATCCACCCTTGCTGCGGATAACACGAGCCACGGCATCATCAATCAATGTATAGAAGTACTCAATGCCGAGTTCTGCAAACTTCTCCTTGTAATCGCTCTCATACACTTCTTCGAAAATCTTGCGGAACTGTGCATCGTAAGTCTTGGAAATGGTATCCTTGGTAGCAAACCACAAATCCTGCTTGGTATCGATGGCAAACTTGAAACAGCTATGAGCAAAGCTGCGGATACTCTTGTCGGTATTGTGCATACCCTGGATAACACCAGCACCTTCGAAGTTGTGAATCTCCACTTCCTGCTTCTGTCCGCTCTTACCCTCGAATACGAGTTTGGCAACTCCCGGCTCATCAGCACGAATTTCCACACTCTTATATACATCGCCATAAGCATGACGGGCGATGGTAATCGGCTTCTCCCAGTTCTTCACGCAAGGGTGAATGCTTGGAATCGTGATAGGAGCACGGAACACAGTACCATCCATGATGCTACGGATAGTGCCGTTAGGACTCTTCCACATCTTGTGGAGATGATATTCGTCCATACGCTGGGCATTAGGAGTAATCGTAGCACACTTCACAGCTACACCATATTTCTTGGCAGCCTCAGCAGAGTCGATAGTCACCTGATCATTGGTCTTGTCACGGTAAGGCAAACCAAGGTCATAATACTCTGACTTCAAATCTACGAAAGGAAGGATCAGTTCATCCTTGATCATCTTCCAGAGGATTCTTGTCATCTCGTCACCATCCATCTCCACCAAAGGAGTTGTCATCTGAATCTTTTCCATAAGCGAAATACCTATATATGTATTATTAATAAATTACAATTTATAACCACTTAGCGACGGGCGCTTAATAATTTGATTGCAAAATTAATAAATAAATCTCAAAAGAGAAAGAAAATCGCCATTTTTCTTTCAAAACGACACAAACTTTGGTTCTTTCTTTCCTATTTTAAGCATATTTATACAGAAAAGCACCTGTTATACTGAAAAAGCACCAATGAGCCTGAGCCCACTGGTGCTTCCTAAATTTTACTTATGATACTCTAAAAAGTCTCCGATTTACTTATCGCTCTCAGGAGCCTTGTCGATCAAGTCCATGAACTGGTCGAGCTTAGGAGTGATGATAATCTGAGTGCGGCGGTTGCGCTGCTTGCCTACCTCAGTATCGTTAGTTGTTACAGGGTTGTACTCACCACGGCCACCAGCAGTAAGACGCTTAGGATTTACACCGAAGTGATCCTGCAAGTACTGTACTACAGAAGATGCACGGAGAGCAGAGAGGTCCCAGTTGTTGCGGATGTTCTTCATCTTGGCACTTGTAGTGCTAACTGGTACGTTATCTGTATTACCCTCTACGAGTACATCGTAGTCCTTGTAGTCCATGATAATCTTGGCAATCTTGCTCAAAGTTTCCTGAGCACGGCTGTTTACCTCATAGCTACCGCTCTGGTAGAGCATGTTGTCAGCCAAAGAGATGTAAACCACACCCTTCATTACCTGTACGTCAACCTCCTTCAACTCGTCCTTGCTGAGAGAGCGGGTCAAGTTGTTGGTAAGCACCATGTTGAGAGAATCGCTCTTGCTCTTCACCTCTACCAAGTGGCGGATGTACTGGTTAGACTCATTGATCTGGTCAACGAGCTTGTCGATGCTGATGTTGTTCTGACTTGCGTTGTTCAAACTCTTGTCGAGCGCATTCTGCATAGACTTATAGTCCTTCTTCATCTGCGCAAGCTGGTCTTCGAGAGTAGTTACACGAGCCTGAGAAGCAGCCAACTGCTCCTTTGTATTCTGATAGTTGCTTGACAACTCCTTGTTCTCGTTCTGGCAATTCTGAAGTTCCTTCTTACTTGCACAACTTGTGGCCAACAATGCGCCAGCCATCAAAGCCATTACTAAAAATTTGTTCTGCTTCATATTTTCTGGTTTTTAATTTTTACGATAGTGATATTTTACTGAATTACTAAATATAATGCATCCATACACGATGAATTAAAATTCACACGTTGCTTTTCGATTGCAAAGTTACGAATAAGACTTGAATAAACCACTTTTGTCAAACCCATTTAGATAAATTTAACCACTTTTTCTGTTTTTCTCATCTTTCTCGTTCATTTTTAACAAATTAGCGTCTCCATTCAGCAGTTTTTTCTGCTCTGTGAAAGCACACAGTATAGGCAACATACCTAAAAATATAAAAAAACAAGCGTTTTATTTTGTCCTTATTTTAATTTGTATTATCTTTGCACTCGAAAAGCGATACATAGGCCATGTATCCTTACCGAAAGAATAAATACATTAACAATATAAAAAGAGAAATAAGTATGATTCTTTTTTTCAGAACTCCATCTAAGAGTGTGATTGCGACCGAGATTGACCACAAACCATCTCAGGACGAAATCAATGAACTTTGTTGGCTTTATGGTGACGCAACTTTAGAGGACGCCCAGCAGTTGCAGGGCTTCTATGTTGGCCCACGCCGTGAAATGATTACTCCTTGGAGTACGAATGCCGTTGAGATAACTCAGAACATGAGTCTTAACGGCATTTCGCGTATTGAGGAGTACTTCCCCGTAGAAAGCGAGGACGCTGAGCACGACCCTATGCTGCAGCGCATGTACAACGGAATAGACCAGAATGTGTTCACCGTCAACCATGAGCCTGAACCCATCAAGTACGTAGACGACCTCGAGAAGTACAACGAAGAGGAAGGCTTGGCTCTCAGCGAGGACGAGATGGCTTATCTCCACAAGTTGGAGAAAGAGAACGGACGTCCTCTTACCGACAGCGAAATCTTTGGCTTTGCACAGATCAACTCTGAGCACTGCCGCCACAAGATCTTCGGCGGACAGTTTATCATCGACGGCAAGGAGATGGAGTCTTCTCTTTTCAATATAATCAAGAAGACCACCAACGAGAACCCCAACAAGATTCTCTCTGCCTACAAGGACAACGTGGCCTTCTCGCAGGGTCCTGTCATCGAGCAGTTTGCTCCTGCCGACCAAACTACAAGCGATTTCTTCCAAGTGAAGGATATCGAGAGCGTGATTTCACTGAAGGCCGAGACTCACAACTTCCCTACTACTGTAGAGCCTTTCAATGGTGCTGCTACGGGTACTGGTGGTGAGATCCGCGACCGTATGGGTGGTGGTGTAGGCTCATGGCCTATCGCAGGTACTGCCTGCTACATGACTGCTTATCCTCGTCTGAAGGACGACAACGGCAAGAGCGACATCGAGCGCGACTGGGAAGACATCATGCCAGTGCGCAAATGGCTCTATCAGACTCCAGAGCAGATTCTTATCAAGGCATCTAATGGTGCTTCCGACTTCGGTAACAAGTTCGGTCAGCCTCTTATCACCGGTTCTGTGCTCACCTTCGAGCACGAGGAGAATGGTGAGAAGTATGCTTACGATAAGGTTATCATGCTTGCTGGTGGTGTAGGCTACGGCAAGAAGCGTGATTACAAGAAGGGAGAGCCACAGAAGGGCAACAAGGTGGTCGTTGTAGGTGGCGACAACTATCGCATCGGTCTCGGTGGCGGTTCTGTTTCTTCTGTAGATACTGGTCGCTACAGCAACGGTATCGAGTTGAATGCGGTTCAGCGTGCCAACCCTGAGATGCAGAAGCGTGCTTACAACTTGGTTCGTGCACTCGTTGAGAACGACGAGAACCCTGTAGTCAGCATCCACGACCACGGTTCTGCAGGTCACTTGAACTGTCTCTCTGAGCTTGTTGAAGAGTGTGGTGGCGAGATTGATATGGCTAAGCTCCCTATTGGCGACAAGACTTTGAGCGCTAAGGAGATTATCGCCAACGAGTCGCAGGAGCGTATGGGACTTCTCATCGACGAGAAGCACCTTGAGCATGTCAAGAAGATTGCCGAGCGTGAGCGTGCTCCTATGTATGTAGTTGGTGAAACTACCGGCGATGCACACTTCAGCTTTGTTCAGGCTGATGGCAAGAAGCCTTTCGACCTTGATGTAGCTCAGATGTTCGGTCACTCGCCTGTTACCGTGATGGTAGACGAGACCGTAGAGCGCAAGTACGAAGACGTTACATATACATTATCAGATATCGACGCCTATACCGAGCGTATGCTTCAGCTTGAGGCTGTGGCTTGTAAGGACTGGTTGACCAACAAGGTAGACCGTTCCGTAACAG
>OQVL01000691.1_pt1 | contig 18676 bp, 13 predicted proteins | sample 1691501 | NCBI WGS metagenome assembly OQVL01 (sample SAMN03418253, study PRJEB22391) | human gut metagenome | biome: human-gut; feature: organic feature; material: feces | host: Homo sapiens | place: Tanzania | collected 2013-01 | reverse complement strand
AAGGAATAAGTGTAAAAAATATTGTTTACCTTAGCATATGGAATGAGTTTCCACAGTGCAGATCTCTGTTTTACGAATGTTCTGCATTGCTTTTTTGAGTGAACCACTTTCGGAACTTGAGAATTAAAACATACATCAAATATTGACTCATGAAAAGATACCTTTTGTTTTTATTTGCGTTCTTGATGGCTTGCGGCGTTTCATTTGCCCAGCAATGGGCTCCGGCCGGAGAGAACATCCGTACAAGGTGGGCTTCTGAGGTGAATCCCCGGGAATGCCATACCGAATATCCCAGGCCGCAGATGGCTCGCAGGCAGTGGCAGAATCTCAATGGACTTTGGGATTACGCCATAAGTTCTGAAGATGCCGTTTCAATGCCAGAAAACGCTGACGGTCAGATCTTGGTGCCGTTTTGCATAGAATCTTCACTTTCAGGTGTCTGCAAACGCATTGGTGAGGACCAGATCCTGTGGTACAGGACAAAGCTCGTGAAGCCTGCTAAGTGGGATGGAAAGAGAATCCTTCTTCACTTCGATGCGGTCGATTGGCGTGCAGATATATTCATTGACGGGAAACAGATAGCGTCCCACACCGGAGGCTATACTGCTTTTGCTGTAGATGTTACTGATTATCTGAGTGATACCCCTGCTGAACTGGTAGTGAAGGTATGGGATCCGACTGATGACCCTGAATATTCGATTCCGCGTGGAAAACAGGTTTCTGATCCGAGCGGCATATGGTACACACCTGTTACCGGTATCTGGCAGAGTGTATGGATGGAACCTGTCAATGCTGATGCACATATCGAAGACTACAATGTCGAAACTGATATTGCTACAGGAGAAATCTCCGTTACCGCGGATCCCATAAGCCGTATCTCTATGGCGTCAAAATATCATTGATAAGAAACGGAAAAGTCATTGACAAAGTTCAGGGATATACCGCTTTGCGCAAGATTTCGGAGCAGCTCGGCTCCGACGGAGTCAAGAGGCTGGCGCTGAATGACGAGGTTCTTTTCCAGTTCGGCCCGCTCGACCAGGGATGGTGGCCGGACGGACTCTATACCGCTCCGGGTGTTGAGGCGCTTGCGTGGGATATCAAGGCGACTAAAGATTTGGGCTTCAATATGATACGTAAGCATATCAAAGTCGAGCCGGCGCAGTGGTACTATGCATGTGACCGTCTCGGAATGCTGGTATGGCAGGATATGCCAAGTATCGGATGCTACAATAGCAGTGAACAGTGGGGGCAGGGGGAAGACTGCTATGGCGCCGGAACTGATTACTGGGCACGTAATGAGTCGAATATGACCAACTATTATAAGGAGTGGGCTGAAATCATTACCCAACTTAAGAAGTTTCAGTCCATTGTCGTTTGGGTTCCTTTCAATGAAGCATGGGGCCAGTTCGACACTAAGGAAGTGGTCGATTTCACCAGAAAAATGGATCCTTCCCGTCTTGTCAATGCTGCCTCGGGCGGAAACTGGATACAGGGTGCAGGCGATATCCTGGACTCACATACCTACCCGAATCCGGCGATGCGTATCCTTGACACCGCTATGGTCAATGTACTCGGCGAATATGGCGGCATAGGTCGTCCAATTGATGGCCATACGTGGGATATCGGCCGCAAATGGGGTTATATCCAGTATGATACGGAAAAGAAGGTTACTGATACATATTGTCTGTATGCCCGTGACCTTATCTACATCAAGCAGAGGGATATGTGTGCGGCTGCAGTCTATACTCAGACGACTGACGTTGAGGGAGAGGTTAATGGTTTGTATACATACGACCGTGAAGTCCTGAAAGTGGACGCGTCTCGTGTGAGAGAAGCCAATGCTGCTGTCATCAATGCTCCTCTGGAGGCTCCTGTGCCGATAGTACGGCCGTCGGCATTCCATTATAAGGATGAGTCGGCGGGTGTTCGGAACCATATGAATCTATATACCTTGAGGAATGGTGATATCACGATGCAGGTTACTGATTTCGGTGCCCGTGTCATCAGTCTTTTCGCTCCTGACAGGGACGGCAACATTGACGATATTATTGTAGGCTATGGTGATGGTGAAAGATATGTCCACAATTCCGGTGAGCGTTTCCTTGGTGCCACAGTAGGCAGGGTTGCCAATCGTATCGGCGGCGGCAGTTGAGGGTGATTTTCAGCGATTCTTTCCCCGATTGCATGCGGCTCACGGAAATCGAATGGGGTTCCGGCCACAGGCATATGCTCGCCTGTTGGAATGAGCACCTTATCGACAGGAGTGATGGAATCGGCATTGATAGTCACCACATGATCCAGGATAGAACCGCCCCTGCTGCCATGCAAGTTATAGAACGCATGATTTGAGAGATTGACCGGCGTCGCTTTGTCCGTCCTGGCGCTGTACGCGATATCCAGACTGTTGTCGCGAGTGATTGTATAGGTAAGGTCAATGCTGAGGTTTCCGGGAAATCCGTCTTGGCCGTCAGGCGCTGTATATGAGAGCGTTACCGAAGAATCAGTTCTCTCTTTCAGCGACCACATTACCATATCCACGCCGAGAAGTCCTCCGTGCAAAGTCTGCCCGTTGTTATTCTTCGGAAGATTATATGTAACCCCGTCGAGAGTGAATTTGCCTCCACCGATACGGTTTGCAACGCGGCCTACTGTGGCTCCGAGAAATCTCTCTCCGGAATTGTGGACGTAACTCTTTCCGTCTCCATAGCCGACGATGATATCGTCTACATTACCGTCTTTGTCCGGTGCAAAAAGACTGATGATACGAGCACCGAAATCCGTTACCTGCATCGTGATGTCTCCGTTACGTAACGTGTACAGATTCATATGATTCTGCACACCTACTGACGCATCCTTATAATGGAATGCCGAAGGACTGATGATTGGAACAGAGGCCTGCAGAGGAGCATTGACAACAGCCTCATTTGCCTCTTTTACGCGGGCGGCATTCACTTTTAATACCTCACGGTCATAGGTGTACAGGCCATTGACCTCGCCCTCCACATCCGTCGTCTGAGTATAGACAGCTGCAGCGCACATATCTCTCTGCTTGATATCGATAAGGTCTCGTGCGTATAGACAATAGGTGTCTGTGACTTTCTTTTCCGTATCATATTGGATATAACCCCATTTGCGGCCTATATCCCACGTGTGGCCATCAATTGGACGACCGATGCCTCCATATTCGCCAAGAACATTGACCTTGGCAGTATCGAGGATACGCATTCTCGGGTTCGGGTAGGTGTGTGAGTCCAGAATATCGCCGGCTCCCTCGATCCAGTTGCCACCTGAGGCAGCATTGACCAGACGCGTAGAATCCATTTTTCTGGTGAAGGCGACTACAGCCTCAGTATCGAACTGGCCCCAGGCTTCGTTGAACGGAACCCAGACTACAATCGACTGGAACTTCTTGAGCTGAGCGATGATTTCACCCCACTCTTTATAGTAATTTGCCATATTGGACTCATTACGTGCCCAATAATCAGTTCCGGCACCATAGCAGTCTTTCCCTTGCCCCCATTGGACACGGTCATTATAGTATCCGATACTCGGCATATCCTGCCATACCATCATACCTAAGCGGTCACAGGCATAGTACCACTGCGCTGGTTCCACCTTGATATGTTTGCGTATCATATTGAATCCTAAATCTTTAGTCGCCTTGATATCCCAAGTGAGAGCCTCGGAGCTCGGAGCCGTATAGAGTCCGTCCGGCCACCAGCCCTGGTCAAGAGGGCCGATCTGGAAAAGGATTTTGTCGTTCAGCGCCAACCTTTTGACGCCGTCAGAATCCCTCTGCCCGGAAATCTTGCGCATCGCCGTGTATCCCTGAATTCTGTCAATGACTTTTCCGTTTCTTATCAATGATATTTTAACGCCGTAAAGATATGGTTTGTCTGTACTCCAGAGTTTAGGATTACGAATCTTAATCGTCGCCGTTTCACCGGCAGCAACGGTTTTACGTCCCTTGCGGAAGATACTCCAACCTGGTTTCTCAGTATCGTAGCCTATCTTCGGGCGCAAAATATCTACGCGAATCTGGTCTCCATTTTCGGCTCCGTCACATGTTGCGGTGACAGAAATTTCCCCTGTAGCAATATCTGTTGTGACATTGTAGTCTTCGATATGTGCATCAGCATTGACAGGCTCCATCCACACGCTCTGCCAGATACCGGTAACAGGTGTGTACCAGATTCCATTCGGGTCGGAAACTTGCTTTCCGCGTGGAATTGAATATTTTGGGTCATCTGTCGGATCCCAAACCTTCACAACGAGTTTAGCTGGGGTATCGCTCAGATAATCAGTTACATCTACTGAAAAAGCAGTATAGCCTCCCGTGTGAGATGCAATATGTTTACCGTCGATAAAAACCTCGGCACGCCAATCCACAGCATCGAAATGAAGAAGGATTTTCTTTCCATCCCATTTGGACGGTCTTACGATTGATGTTCTGTACCACAAGATTTCATTTTCGCTCATGCGCTTACAAACGCCTGAGAGTGAAGATTCTACGCAGAATGGGACCAATATCTGGCCATCAGCGTTTTCCGGCATTGAATCAGCATCTTCAGGGCTGATAGCATAATCCCAAAGGCCATTGAGATTCTGCCACTGCGGTCTTACCATCTGAGGTCTTGGATATTCCGTGTGGCAATTGTCCGGACTTACTGAGGAAGCCCATCTGGTGCGGATATTCTCTCCGGCCGGAGTCCACTCCTGAGCATGCGAAATGATGCAGGCTGTCAAGAATGTCAATAACAACAAAAGGATCTTTTTCATGTGTTAGTGTTTCTAAATGGTCACTGTAATATTTCAACAAATATATAAAATTCCATGAATACTTTCGCTATCTCAGTAATTTCGACCTTTCGCTTACAAGAAGCAGCTTCATCTGAGGTGTCTGCCACAGAGGTTTTCAACACTTCAGATATTGATGCGTACAGATGCTGCGTTGCGGAAATTTTGGACAACCTGGCGGGTGATAAAAGACTGATAATGCTGATTATCAGTGTATTACAGCAAACTTTAGCCGCCAGGTCCTATGAAAAAACATACGACCTGGCAGGAATCCTAATAAGCTATATCTATCGCAATCTTCTAACTATTAATGTATTGCATCTGATAAATTTAATAAAATCATCCACCAGGTTGTCCGACATATAATCGTAGCATCGTACTGTGTGCCGACCCCTTTTTTTGTGTTAATTTTTGCTTTTTCTTCACAGCTTTAAATTATAATGGTCCGACAATGCCTATATTATTGTTGCTTTTTCATCAATAAACCTCATCCCTTGATTCTTCCCTAATTCTTTCTGGGATGTGGAACTGCAGGTCAAGTTCGGCTTCGAATTGTGCTAGCAGTTCCCGATGCCTGCGCGCTTGTTCCAATGCAAACGCCCGGTCGCGATATCTCCGTTCCATGTATTCTTTCCATTTAAGCCGCTTGTCCGAGAGCTCTGACATTACACGTTCCATCGTTATCGCAAGTCGCTTTGGCTTCAGTTCGCATTCCCATACCGTGATTACGTTCCAAGAAAGGACCTCAAGGTTCTGGATGTTTAAAGCATCTCTATCAATATTGAGTTTCACTTTGGCTTTCCAGAAATCCATATTCGTCTTTGGGACTGTGTAATACCTGCATCCTTTGTGACCGTGCCAGAAGCAGCCGTTGACGAAGATGCAGCTACGATACTTGGTCAGCACGATATCTGGCGTTCCGGGAAGTGAGCGAACGTTCTTGCGGAAGCGTAATCCTCGCCTGAACAGTTCCCTGCGCAGGACGACTTCCGGCATCGTGTCCTTCGACCGGATGTGCGACATACATTTGTGCCGCTGCGACTTAGTCATTCTGTCCGCCATACTTGACAATTCAACCACATTGAATCATAATGCGATTTATTTGCGCACAACATACTTTGAAGAAATTTCACCCCACCTTGGAATAGAAAGACTCACGCCGTAATACTTCTCATAGTTGTCCAGAAAGATCTGCAGCCAGTCTTGCGCATCCTCTCTTGTGTCCTTGTTCTTGTACACCGTCTCTTCCATTGCCGCCAGGAAGTCTTCCTTGTTCTGAAATATTGCGAACCTGGTTGATTTGGCATACCATTTTGCCGGACGCATCTTATGAACAGTTCCTTTCTTTATCTGAAGATTAATTGGCCAGATAGACTTACTGTTTCCAGATTTCATCGGCCTTGACATTTCCCATACTTTCTTCTGCCATACTTTCTTAATTGTCACGACTCCTTCGTCAGACATGTCATAGCCAAAAATCAGGTAGGTTACATTAAGCATCCAAGGCTTCTGTGCGATTTCCTGTTCATACATACGAAAGTCTGCAATGTCAAAGCCAGGACCTCCTTTGTAATTAAACGCCTTGATTTCCATCAGTCCTTCTTTCTTGTTCTCCGGGTCAAGATAGAAATCTGGCGGCATTTGCGTATTGTCATTCAAGGCGTAGTCGATATTGTTCTTTCTAAGCCACCCTTCAATCCACTCCTGCATGATGTTGCCGACGACATCACGCTGTTTCACGACGATATCGATATTTCCCAAAGAAAAAGTTATCATACCTTTCTTTGTGAGGATCTTATCGTCATTGACAAGCTTGTTGTATACTTCTTCTACTGTAAGTTTCATATACTCAAAATATTATATCGTAATGGTATTTAATAATCTTTCCGCCACAGCCTTGATTACAGGGACAACAACCGTGTTGCCTAACAGATCAAAACCCTCTTTTTCTGTCACATTAAACTTTATGTCATCAGGATATCCGCATAGCCGCAGTCCCTCACGTAATGTCAGACGTCGGAGTCCTCCATTGTCACCGACATACAATTTCTGCATGTCCATTGCGACCAGTGTCGGAGAAATATCCTCAGGGGACATTACCTTATTTATTTCAAAGCTCAGCTTTCCAGCAACAATGTTATACCCTTTCGGCTTTGCCAAATCATATTCCCTATGTGTCATTGTCACACCATCTACATTTTTTTCACGGATAAGCTTCTTTGGATGTTCATACCTTAGGTAGCCTTTAGCAGTCAAGTCCTTAAGCATGTATTCAAGTTCCGGATCATCGAAAAATGCATGTATCTGTTCGAGAGTCAAAGGCATACCGTCCATCCAGTCGATGCCTATGATTTCAGCCCATTTCTTTTTTCTCCGTTCCGTAAGGATCGTATCCAGAAGTTTTTTTTGTTTCTTAGAAACCGGCCCTTTGATTTCCAGATCCCAACTATGTATATTGTCCTCGCCGCCACGCTTGTCTTTTATCGATTTGCCATATAATTGCTCAATTGAAAAATGCTTAAGCAAAGTCTTTACAAAGGGAGTGTTGACAGTCGGTTTTCCTGACTCCAGAATATCACCCAATTTCGCACTACGCACTGGGAAGTTATTGAGATCCGGCTTTTCGAACTTACTGCCGACGATATAGATTCTTTTCCTCTCCTGTGGCACACCAAAATATTTCGAGTTCAGAACCCTGAAATCAAATTTGTAGTTTAGCGCTGACAGACGGTTTGTTATCACCCTGAGAGTTTTACCTCCGTCATGATTGACGAGTCCCTCTACATTCTCAAGGATAAAACCTTTCGGCTGTTTCTCCCGCAATATACGTTCGACCTCGAAGAACATAGTACCTCGTGTGTCCGCAAAACCCTGACGTTTGCCGGCAGAACTGAATGCTTGACAAGGAAAACCCGCGCAGAGGATATCAAAGTCAGGAATGTTCTTGGCATCGACTTTTGTAATGTCTCCGGTAATTGTTTCTGTCGGATGATTGTCTTTAAGGACGCGAACCGCATAGGGCTTGATCTCCGCAGTCATAACGCATACGGGAATCAGATTTTTCTCTTTAGCGGCTTGCTCAAGACCGCATCGGATACCTCCTATGCCGGCAAACAAATCCACGAAACGCAGAACTTTATCCTGCGGTGTTGCAGCAAGAGCTGGCTGTGCCATAGTGTTGTCAACCGTGCTTGCGATGTCTTTGCCTTTTAGAATTGCCGGAGAAAACGGGACACTGAACTCTCCTGACGGCTGTGCTTTGGAGATAAGTTTCTGCATATCAAGAGGCTCTGATATCAATTCATCCCCAAGAGAATAAACCATATAACTGCCATTGGGACCTGGATATCCAAGAGCTTCCATGTCGTGCTCCTCTTTTATCGATGAACTTATGCATGGAAAAAGATGATAGCCTTGCTGTGGATCTTGAGTATTGTATATGAGGATGTAGTCCGGCAGCTGTTCTGATAATATTCCTCCTCTCCGCTGAGAAAACAAGTCTTTGTTGAATCTGACATTATAGAGTTTCTCGTATCTGCGGGGATGTTCTCCAAGAATCCATTCCAACTGCGATTTCTCTCCACGGTAAGCTCCGAAGAGAAATGTCCTGTCTTTATTGTCAATGTATCTGAACATATCTGATATTTTCTACTGTTAAAACCAGCACAATAACTTAGGAATCAGTAATTATGCACTCTCAAATCATCTGCCCGTTTCCATACTTGTCCGTCCCGTCCTGAATTTCATTTATCAAGTCCTTTGGGCTGACGGACAATACCCGGGCAACAATGATCAGCTGCTCCAATGAAGGCTGGGATTTATTCTGTACCCATCGGCTGACTGTTATCTCAGATTTTCCGATGCGTTCGGCCAGCCACCTGTTGGTCTTATTCTTTTCAGTATCTGTAACTAACTGATTTATAATATCTCCCTTTAGCTACCTGCGACATAATTATAAGATGATGCGACAAAAATATAAACCTATCTGCGACATAATTATAAATCTTAGGTGCTTTGCTGCGACAAAATTATAAGGGTATAATATGAATCTAGATTAACGTTTTTTGCATATAAGATGGTTTGTTAGGATAGATGTGATTACTGGAAGTGATATATTAGAGTAATCATTGTCCAATTAAATAATAGAAATATTCATATATCTATCTGGTAATCTGAATTTAGCAGGTATATTTTAATGAAACGAACTTGAATTGTTTGGCTCAAACTGTTCTTCTTTTGTCTTTAAAATGGCTTTGCTTACTATATATTATTTTGCATTAATAGTATTCTTCAGGATTGCTTCTATTTAGTATCTTTATAAAAATGTCGCACCATTAGAATGAGGATGATTAATATATGTACCATATGATAACATCATCTAACATAAAGATACATTTATTAACGCGCAAAAAAGTCTGTTCTTTCTTTATATGGCTTGGCTTTCAAAAACCTTCTTCCCATGAAGCTGGAAGTTTCCTCTTTCTTCATCATAACGGAAGAAAGAGGAAACACCCCTATAAGTCTTCTTGCCAGTCTGCTCTTTTTTAAATCTCTATTTTTGGCTTATTTTTTTCAGTATCTGTAACTAACTGATTTATAATATCTCCCTTTAGCTACCTGCGACATAATTATAAAATGATGCGACAAAAATATAAACCCATCTGCGACATATTTATAAACTCTTGGAGATTTGGTGCGACAAAATTATAAAGATATGGGATTTGTAGCAATTAACAGATTTTTTATCTCTCCTTCTCCTGTTGTATTGGTTCTGGACCTTTTCCTCTGTACTCCATATAGGCATTCTTGAGTTTGCTGCGACAAAATTATAAGGAAATAAATGCCTTCATGGCCTTGTAGAATCCTAAGATAAGTTTGGTGATATGAGAAGAGATAGGTACAGGGGGCTTCAAATCAAGAGAAAGCCTTCTTTTTCTTGATTTGTATGGGAGACCAGGCTCTTGGATGATTTGCAATGAAACTTTCCTCGGTAAAATTACAACAACATCTTAAATCGCAGAAAAATGCCCCTTTTCCTTTTTAGTAGTGTGAAAATGAAGAGAGGGGAGAAGTTGTCTTTGCTATTATGTGATAGATGGAAAAAGAGAAGTATTACCCAAAATATTATGGTGTAGCACTTCTCTTCTTTCTCTTGACCTTCCAGCAACAGAGGACTCTTCTACGTTTCCGATTCTAGGCTAGAAATTGTAAGGCAAAAAATAGTTCTCTGTATTTTGGAACGATTTCTTCATGCAGCCTGTTATGAACTGTGACAAAATCATTCATTAACTTTATCTATTATTTCTTTCCATTTTTCAGGAGAGTAAGCTGTAATAACTGTAAGAACTGAAACGCCAAGAACAAAAAGTAACATCATATGAATACTCGTTTTCCGTGTGAACCCACGACAGACCTGCTGCAACTAGTAATTTAAAAATATTATTCCCTCTCCCCAAATCCCGAAGATTAAAAGGTGATAGGCTTTTTACGTGCAAGCAAGTACGATAAATAAGAGTAAACAGGGTGCAAGGAATTTCTGTATTATTTTCGGTAGCCATCGGCTGCTTAGACAAAAAATACAGAAATAGCCTTTAGGCGGTACTTGCAGGTTTACGTTTATCGTAATTTTGCAAAGTAAAAACCTGGCTCCTTGATATTGTTCATGGGAGCGATAAGGAGATGGTAAGAATCATCGTTGCAGTAGGTAAGGAGTCTATATTCGCGATACCTATCAAGAAGTTACTGTGAAGCCCCCCATTGCTGTGACTCCGGAAGTGGTATCAATGGTTTTCACCTGGATGATCATGAAAACAAATGCCATTTTCTGTTGGATTCTGTCAGAAATCTCTAGTTCTGGAAAAAAAAGACGCAGGTGTGAACAAAAATACACACTATAGCAATATCTTTGCAGCCAGAACGTTATCAAAACATTAATGTAATATGCAAGTATGGCATTGAATCAAACCAACAAGCTCGTGTGGATTGTGGAGACCATCTATCGGGCACATAAGATTTCCTTCGAGGAACAGAACCGACGCTGGATGGACAATGTGGATTTGAGCGGAGGTGAGGAGATGTTGAAGCGTACCTTCCACAAGTGGAAGTGGAATATCTTCGACACCTTTGGCTTGTCGATAGTATGCGAAAAGATAGCTCCTTATTCAATAAAGATAATCAATAAGTACACGTTATGAAAGATTTTGCAGCAATAGACTTTGAAACAGCTAATAATGAGCGTTCATCAGTCTGCTCCGTGGGCATCGTCATAGTTCGTGACGGCGAGATAGTGGACAAATTCTACTCACTCATCAAGCCCGAACAGGAGTATTACAACTATTGGTGTAGCCAGGTGCATGGCTTGTGCACTGCCGATACAGAAGATGCGCCCATCTTCCCCGAAGTGTGGAAACAGATAGAGCCAAAGATAGCCGGTCTCCCTCTCGTAGCCCACAACAAGGCGTTCGACGAGAGCTGTCTGAAAGCGGTCTTCTGTATCTATCAGATGGACTATCCCGGTTATCCGTTCTACTGTACCTGTGTGGCTTCACGCCGAGTCTGGCCACAAGGTAGTCATACTCTTGATGTAATTGCAGCCCGCTGCGGTTATGATTTGTCAAACCATCATCATGCCTTGGCCGATGCAGAAGCCTGCGCTGCCATCGCATTACAAATACTATAAAATATGAGCTCAATAAACAATTTAAAGGATAGGTTAAAGGACATAGGTTACAAGACAACCATTACCCTATCAAATTATATTCAACTGCTGAAAGGATCTGGAAGCTTCGTCATTCCTGACTATCAGCGTGGTTATGTTTGGGGACAGAGAAAGAAAAATTCGCAATCTGATTCTGTCTCTTTCTTAATCAATTCACTTAAGGAATCATACAAACATAAAAGTGATATATTCCTTCAAGGGATAACTGTGCATGAAAAGAAAGAATCCTTTGATATTGTTCTCGTAGATGGTCAACAAAGGACAACTTTCTTCTATCTTCTACTGAAATATACGGGCTACAAAGATTATATAAGTATCAAATATGATATTCGTAAGGAATCCAGCGACTTCCTAAATAATCTAGACAAGGAGGATTGTTCCCGCAATGATACAGAAGAATACCAAGATATTTTTTTCTTTAAAAGAACACTGCGTATATTCGCAAGGGAGTTAAAGGATATTGATAAAGAAGATTTTAGAAAATATATTTTGGAACATGTAAAGTTTTTATTCGTTATCATTCCTGAAGAACAGGCTAAGATAGTTTTCACTATGATGAATGGCAATAAAGCCAAAATGACGGATGAGGAGCTAATTAAAGCAGAATTGTTGCGATGCGCATCCCTTGAACATAACTTGTTTAGCGAAGCAGAACATATCGCTCTTCGGGGACGATTGGCACGAGAATGGGATTCATGGCTCTATTGGTGGAGTGACAAAAATGTTGAATCGTTTTTTAGGACAGGAGGCAAACAATTGGGTTGGTTGCTCCCACTAGTCAGCGAGAGTAGTAAAGTAAATTTTAATGGTTTTAAGGACAAACTTCTTAAGTCGCAGACGATGAAGCAGTCTAAGAGTGTGTTCAAGAAAATGAGACTTCTTCAAAAGTCGATAGAAGATGCTTATAATCATTCAATTTCGTACAATTATTTAGGAGTAATCCTTTATATTCGCAATAATGCAGAACAACGATTTGCCTTTCTCAGATGGTATTTTGGTATCAATCAGGATGGTTCCCATTCTAAGTCTATAGCTGAGTTAAAACGCTATTATGATTGGGCAATTATTGGTGTCAATCATGAGGATATAGTCGCAGTAAATGTTGAAAGATATTCCGATGCTCGTAATAGATTTCAACGTGAGTTAGAAAGCAATATGTTGTTTATGTATTATTATGAAACAGCCTATCGGTGGCTATTACGTCAAAACATTAAGCAGGATAATCTTTATAGCGATAGAAAGTTCGATTTTAATATCGAATACAATCGTTCCTTGGAGCATGTATATCCTAAATCAAAAATAGGTCATAAAAATGATCAGAATATTGCTTTGGGCTGGAATGACGAACCTATTAAGGATGAATGCTCTATTGCCCTCTGGCGTGAAGAAATGGAATGGACGTGTAAAGAGGATCACCATATATACTATGGTTCTGAACACTGTATTGGAAATCTGGTACTTCTTTATAAGCGTGATAATTCAAAGTTCAACGATGCGGATTTTCGCAAGAAGAATCAGTATTTTTTCACAGATCAGGATGATGAATCATTCAAAAGTCGTCATCTGATCCATACAACGATGGTCTTTTCTGATGTAAATTGGGAAGATAAAATCTCAGATAAACCATGGAACAAAGAGCAAGTTCCAATGCGTAAATATGCAGAAATCAAGGAATTTGAGAACGAATATCCTGAAATTTATAATAAAACGAATTAATTTATGGCACAGTTAATAAGTGGTGAGGCATATTCACTTAGTGAAATATTTTGTGGTGAGAATGATAAAGTAATCATTCCAGATTTGCAGCGTGACTATTGCTGGGGGAATCCTATTTCAGATAATGCTGAGGATTCACTTGCAAGTTCCTTTATTGATAGTATCCTTAGGCTTGAAAAGTCGCAGGAGATTACTATGGGGTTGATTTATGGATATTATGATAAGGTGTTGACTCCATATCACTTACAACTCTGTGATGGGCAACAGCGTCTCACGACATTGTTCTTGATTATCGGAGTAATCAATAGAATGTTGCCTGGAAATAAATACAGAGATTTGCTCATTTCCAATTTTGAATTGCTAGAGGATGACAATGAACCGCATCTTCTCTATGGAATTAGAGAAAGTTCCTTGTATTTCTTAAGTGATCTTACATTGCACTATTTTCTTAAAGATAGTTTGTCTGTTAACGAATTGGGAGATCAGTCATGGTTCCTCAATTCTTATCATCATGATCCGACTATAGCTAGCATCATACGAGCCTTGACGACTATAGAATGTAAACTCAAAGACTGTAAGAATTTAGAATTACTTGGCGATTTTCTTATACTTAAGCTCAAGTTCCTTTTTTATGATATGGATAATAGACAGAATGGAGAGGAAACTTTTGTTGTCATCAATACAACAGGAGAACCATTGACTGCCAACCAAAATTTAAAGCCACAGATAATGATGGCAAATCCATCTTATTCTAGGTGTACTAATGACAGCCAAAATGGAGTATTTAATGCAGCACAAGACTGGGAAATTATGGAAACTTGGTTTTGGAAACATCGGAAGAAAAATGAATATGACACATCTACAGAAGGAATGCTTGCATTTCTTCACTGTGTTCGTATTCTTGAAAGTGGGGATGAATCTTCATGGTATAAAAATTACGAGATATCAAATGATAAGTTTCCATTGTCTATATCAATGGATACTATTTGGAAGTGGTTCTGTGCATACAAACGTATGTATGAAACTGATTATGTCCGTTTGTTTACTCCTAAAATAAACTATCCAGAGACTCAGTCACATTATACCCAAAAAGAATTATATTCAATTCTTCCAACAATGGTATATTGTGCAAAATACCCAGAGGCATCTGTAAATAATATTCAAAGAGTATATCATATTCTCTGTAATATGGCAAGATATAGGAGTGTGTATAGATCACCAAAAAATGAGGCAATAAATGTTCCTGGCTATAGAATGTGTGAACTTATTAAATCACTTCCTGGTGAAGATATTCTTGGATTATTAGAACTCCCCAAATTCGATGTAGAAGAAGAAATATCCAAACTAACTTTTATCAAAACTACTGCTGTAGATGAAGAGCAAAGAAGACTGATAGAAGTATTATTTGCTGAAGCAGAAGACTTCAGTATATATGATGGTCAAATACAGACTCTTGTAACATGGAGTAATGGTTGCTATAACCGTTTATCAGAACTCTTCAATGCTATAAAGGAGTTGTGGATAATAGGAGCCAGTAGAAACAAACTCAGACAAGCTTTGCTTGCATATGGTATAGATGGATATCCTATGGATACAGGTACAGCAAACCTTACTTTGTGCTCAAAGACAGAATGGCGTACACTTTTCGAACAAAATGGAGAGAGTATACTATCTTTTATACAGACTTTCATTGAAGAGCGAAGTTTGGATTCAATCATTAAGAATAATATTGATAGGAATTCTCTGTATAATCCTTTAATCCAGAATATCGACTATCTGGATTTTGCCCAGGACCATAAGATTAGAGTCTATGCTCAAAATGTGATAGAAGTTATGGAAAAGACAAGGGCTAATGGAAACTATAAGTTATTCCATAATGGTGAAGTGTTTGAAAAGACTCTAGTAAAAATGGACTCTTGGGGTGGATTTCGCATCTGGTCAGACGGTAATGTTTCTGTATTTTATGCCAAAAGTTCAATGTACAATATAACACTAGATATGAATATCGAAAATGATGGATATAGAATAATAGCATGGTTGGATAGGGCTCCTAATAAGACATCTGTAAGACCGAGTGCTCTGAAAGATTTGGGGTTTGATAATGTTGAAGGGGTATGGTCATTGCCAATAATAGCTTCTCCTAAACAAGCAAAGGAAAAGTTCTCATATATAACCTATGAGTTAGAAAAAAAAATGTTGGACTCATGATGATTTAGATATTCAACACCAGTCTAAAGACCTATATGTTGACGATAGCGCTGTATCGGTACCATGCGTAGCGGTGTAATCGGTACCATGCTATCGTCAATATTTCGATTGTGAGAAGATTGGTTGATTTGAACTACTCATAAGCTAAAAACTTGTAGTATCCAACTTCATCATGGAAAGCTTGCGAGCAAGACTTACGACCTCTTAGTCTTCAAGTTTTGCCCACTGCTATAATATGGCTAAGTTATAAAAGAGTGGGGAACTAAAAAAGTTCTCCACTCTTTCCATTAAAACGCTCTGTACCATATTGATAAAGAAATTCCTTTATTAACCTTTGATAGGCAAGGGTATTGAAATTTCGTCTATGTGTATCGTCAACTTCTGAGTGACATTTTATACATAGGCACTCCAAGTTACTATCCCGGTTGTCTGTTTTGTCTCCATTCTTATGATGAGTTTGCATGAACTCACTTTCAAATGGATTCATTACCTTCACACCACATCTTTCACAGGTAAAAGACGGATAATGCGCTCCAAATTGTATTCCAAACTAATGGTTTATATAATATTGCCATGATAAAGAGGGGGCGTCATGGTCTTATGACTCACCCTCTATTTCCTACCAAAATCGCTTTCCTGGTATTAATCATCATCAACTACTTATAGTTTTCATCATCGTTAATGATGATGTCCAGATCTTCTGCTATTTTCTTCAGCCCATTTTTGATTCTTCCGCCTAATGTCCATGCCTTTGGCTTATTGACAGGCGGTTCTGCAAGAACTTCTCTTGAGTTTTCTGCTGTAGGAGAATTGTCTTCCACCCAAACCTTAGCTGGCTCTTCTTCAGACTCATTTCCTGACTCTTCTTCTTGATGGGCAATAGTAGCTTCTTTCTCGGTAGCATCTGGATTGATGTTATCTATAGATTCTGCTTCTTGCTTTTGCCCAGTTTTATTTGCTAGCGTCTGGAAGTTGTCTCTGATAGGATGATAGAGCTTGTCGATGATTCTCTGATAGTCTTCCTCATCCTTCGATACAGAAGAACTTTCAGGAATATCTTGGGCCAACTCATTGTTCAGACCAGTTGCCAGAATGGTGACTTTGGCATCCTCATCCAAACTGTCATCATCAGAAAGACCCCAAATCACCTTGATGTCAGGGTTCAGTTCATCAAAGAAGGCATCAATTTCTCTCATCTCCCTCACAAAGATAGGGTGCTTGCTGGAAGTGTAGATATTGAAAAGGATGCGCTGGGCATTACTGATATCGCTGCCATAGAGCAGAGGAGAGTCTAACGCATTCTTGATGGCACTCTGAACCCTTCCCTCACCACTGGCTCTACCCATGGCCATGATAGCACCACCACCGCTCTTGATGGTAGTCTCGATGTCACGGAAGTCAAGATTGATGGTTCCCTCCACGGTGATGAGTTCCGAGATACTCTTGGTGGCATCGCTCAGTACCTTGTCTGCCAGTTTGAAGGCATCCTTTACGGTAATCTCGGAGTCGGCATAAACATCGCAGAGACGCTCGTTGTTGACGATAAGCAAGGCATCCACGTTCTTGCGCATTTCTTCTACCCCCTGCAGAGCCTTGACAATTTTCTTTCGCTTCTCGAAGTAGAAAGGTATGGTGATGATGCCAACGGTAAGGATGCCCATCCCTTTGGCAATACCGGCAATGACAGGTGCGGCACCCGTACCTGTTCCACCACCCATTCCGGCAGTAACAAAAACCATCTTGGTTCCGTCGTCCATCAGTTTCTTGATGTCTTCCTGGGTATTCTGAGCCTCACTTCTTCCCACTTCGGGATTTGCCCCTGCACCCAAACCACTCTTTCCGAGCATGATCTTTACCGGCACAGGCGACTTGGATAGTGATTGACTATCCGTATTGCAGACGGCGAAACTCACGTTCACGATACCCTCTGCATACATATTCTTAACGGCATTGCATCCGCCACCACCCACACCAATCACCTTGATGATGTTCTTGGTAGTGTCTTCTGTCTGCCCGAAATCTATAGGAGTCCAATCTTCTTTCATCATTTCTATATTTCAATTTGGATGCAAAGATACATACAAAGAATCAGATTCCCTATGAAAAATCAAACGCAAGCCTTGCAAAAGAAGATTTTTTCTAGATGAGAAACGATTTTTCCCATTCTTTTTGTACTTTTGCAACCAGTATGCAAGAAGAAACAAGAAATATGACCCCAGAGGAGAAAGCCGCTCAGGTAAAGGCGCTTTCCACCCAGCTTTTAGCAGAAGGTAGAACCGATCTTTTGTTAAAAGCCATCAGTGTGCCCGTATTGGAACAGCTCCGCATCGAGGCAGCAAGGGCAACCCTCAGTCCTCTGGTCATCACGGAAGATTACCGTTTCTTGCTCCCAAACTATGGAAACAGGGAAGTGCAGCTCAGTCCCATCCACAAGGCCCTCTATCTGCTCTTTCTGAATCACCCGGAAGGAATAGAGTTCAAAAACCTGGTGGATCATCGTGAGGAACTGTTTGCCCTCTACCGAAAAATCGGCAACAGAATCGATCCCGATAAAATCACAGAAACAGTGAATCGCCTGACGAACCCTCTTGATAATGCCATCAACGAGAAGTGTTCCCGTATCAAGGCTGCCTTTTCTGATTTGATGGATGAGTATCAGGCTGACTATTATATCATCAACAGTCATGTGAAGCGCCATCAGGGAGGTTCTATGAAACTGTGGTTTGAGAGGTTGAAAATCATCAACCTCCCAAGAGAATTAGTTGTTTATCAATGCTTTTGAGTTTTTGCGCCACCTTATTATAGCAGTTCTCTTGCTATCCAGGCACAGGCTTCGGCATCTGCCAGGGCATTGTGGTGCAGGGTGAGGTCGTAACCGCAATAGGCGGCTACGGTCTGGAGCTGATGGTTGGCCGTTTCGAAATCTATTGCTGCAAAATCTTTCATCTAATCAAGTCTTTGTTTTGATGCAAAGGTACGATTTTTTAGGCTCAATCATCCTAAAACTTTTCGCCCATCCCCATATTTAGGTATTTCTATGAAACCATCATTTTTAGGTATTGCAGATAAGGAGAAAAGGATGTATCTTTGCAGCCGAAAATAAAATGTAACTAAAGAGATAAAGACAAATGAAAACAACAATCGTAATTTATGGCTCTTCTACTGGTTCTTGCCAGTCGATAGCCGAAACCATCGCCTCTAAGTTGGGCGTGGAAGCTGTAGATGTAGCTAACATCG
>OQVL01000689.1_pt1 | contig 18683 bp, 12 predicted proteins | sample 1691501 | NCBI WGS metagenome assembly OQVL01 (sample SAMN03418253, study PRJEB22391) | human gut metagenome | biome: human-gut; feature: organic feature; material: feces | host: Homo sapiens | place: Tanzania | collected 2013-01 | reverse complement strand
TAACGAACCACGCCAATGTACTTCCTATAACAGCGATAACGGCGATAACGGCAACTATCGCAATCACTGCTTTCCTGTTTATCTTTTTGGACATATTCGTCACCCCGATTCCTTGGTTATCCTCTTGCTCCGTCCGCATTCTGAGTTGCGGTCATATTGATTCTTGTTGTATAAGTAACGGATTCTCCGTTTGCTATATCCGCCTTAACGTCGTCATACTCGATCCAGCTTGCAATTTTAATTGTCTTTGTCTCATTCGGAGCGAGCAAAATGTATTTCGATCGGTTGTACTGATCAAGTCCGTTCTTGCTGAGCGACGGAACATTTGCTTTGATCATTTCCTTTACACTGCCGTCAACAAGCATATCGTCGGTGTATACGAACCAGCGATAGCCTTTTGCACCGTTGGTAACTTCAATATCAAAGTAAACTCTTGCGGGGACATTGCCCGAATTGGTGACGTTTACATCGTCGAAATTGACCGTCTTGTCAAAAAGCGTTTCGTTTCTATCGGCGAGCTTTGTCGCCGCATCGAAAGCGACCGTGTGATTGATAACAAACTTTGTATTGACTGAAAGATTTCCGAAAACGAAGCTGTCGCCGCTGTCAATCGTTCCGCTGTCATAGAACCAAGCGGAGGTTTTTGACATTCCCGAGAAATAGCCGACGCAGAGCACAAGTGCAACTGCCATCAGCGCTGTCAGAAACTTTTTAATTTTGTTCATCACTGCCACCTCCGTTTTTCTTCTTTATACTTGTTAAAATAATATTTATCCCGATCAGGGCAATCGCAATGCCCGCAAAAATTATCAGTCCCACCGGCTGTGAAATTTTCCCGAAAGCAATCGTAATGAAACCGAGCAAGGGAACGCTGTACCGCATTTTTCCCACAATTCTTTCCGACGGCGTGTCCATCGGATCATTCTCGGGGTTGTTGTCTCCCCTGGTTGTTATTGTCTTTTTTTTCTTGTCAATCCCGACAATTCGATGGGTAAAATATTCTTTCGTTTCATCCGAGCCGACGGTCACGATGTCGCCGATTTTCAGCTCGTCGAAGCTGACCTTTTTTGAAAAGACTATATCGCCTGTTTTCAGCGTGTCCGCCATACTGTCGCTCGTCACTGCGTAACCTTTCATTCCCGATGCGATGTTGAAAATGACAAAACCTGCAACAAGCAAAGTTACAATGGCAAGAACATTAAACAGAACGTTTTTAAGCCTGAGTTTTGACATACTGTTCCTCACGCATTTGTTCCCGAAAGCTGATAGGCATCAATTGTATCCCATGAGACATTGTCCGCCTGCTTCGCCTCAAACTTAACCTTGATGTTAACCGGCTGACCCGAATATGCTCTTGTGATGCTTTCTTTATATATAATGCTTGAAACTGCGTCAATATATGAAACGTCGGGACCGATTGACGGAACCTTATCGAGACTGCTTATCTCAGCGGTTTCATAATTATCGCCCATATAGTAGAAATAGCAAACGCCGCTTGCATTTACATTTTTCGACCATTTTCCTGCGGCAAATGTAACGTCGATATCATCGTTACTGCCCGAATAGATCCTCTGCTCAGCCTTACCCGAGGAATACTTTGTGTACTCAATTGAAAGCCTGATCTGAACATTCGTTGTCGAGCCGTTGTTGACACGGAGCATAGCACCCTGTCCGTCAAGACTTACAAGATTGTCGCCGGGCATAATTATCGTTTTAGTGTCGCCGTCAATGTCGGTGAGCTTTGCCGTTTGGGATGTGCTGACAACGGAAACGGAAATACTCTGCTTTTTTTCAAGCGTTGTAACGAACCACGCATATGATGTGCCGCAGTTCATAAGACCTATTACGACCGCCAAGGATGCGACCAAAGCTATTATTCTCTTAGTCATAAGCCTTCTTCCTTTCTGCCAAAAACAGCTCAATCTCAATCGCTGCCCACGCAATATAAATTATCGCCACTGCAACTTTAACCACAGTATAGCGTAAAAATTTCACAACATATCCAAGGTACGGAATAACCGCCTCCACCTTGCCGTATGCGTACTCCGCCGATGTTTTGCCGACGTCATTTTCCTTGTTGGCATCGCCTTTTGTTACAAAACTCTTCTCCCGATCGTCGATTCCGACAATTCTGTGAGTAAAGCTCTTCTTCTGCACGGGATCCGTGAACGTCACAATATCACCGACATTGTAGTCCTCAAAATTCTTGTAGCTTTTAACATAAATAAGACTGTTTGCTTTTATCGTCGGGGACATACTTCCCGTTTCGACAACAAACATATCCATCTTCATAATTTTCGGGACATAAACCACGCCGACCGCAACGATCGAAATACAGATCACAACCGCCGTCAGTAATATGTTAATCTTCTGTTTGCGAATACTTTTCATCCTCTTCATCCTTTTGATCCGAGAACTTATATTCGGCAATCAGCTTTGCCAAATTCACAGCCTCCCCCATTGTTATAAAAATCAGGGGTATGACTATAAAAATCAAGATAATTTTCGGATTTCTTAATACACTCAAAACAGAACTGCCTACGGTGCCGATATTGACAATTACCTTGCCGATCAGGTCGATCTGATAAACCGCCGTCTCATCGACTGCATCGTTGGCGTCGCCCTTGGTTTTGAATATCCTTTCGCCGCTGTCGCTGTCCTTTATTTCAACAATTCGGTGAGTATTGACCTTGCCTGAAATCGTGGTATCGTTGGAATAAAAAGAAATAATATCTCCAACCTTCAGCGAATCGGGTTTCGCTTTAAATGTAATGACGATTCCGCCGACCGGGATCTCCGGCTCCATACTTCCCGTCTGCACCTGCAAAACGCTGAATCCGAGAACACTCGGAACCTTGCCCGCCGAGGCATTGAGAACAGAGACGAAAACTGTCAGTCCGATTATAAATATAAGTGCGGAAAGCGCCGCCATTACTCTTGAGAAAATCTTACCTGCTTTTTTCATAAATTATACAACCGGCTGTATGTTGATCTTCAATGAGCCAAGTGATGAGGACAAGCCCTGAATCGTCGTCGGGCTGTCTGCCGCAAGACCGATCTCGTAATAGATAACAAAAACATCATTCTTTTTACTCTGATATGAGGCGAGCGATCTTCCGTCAAAAATCTTTCCGCCGGAAAGCTCCGACAATCTCATATAATCCGAACCGAACAGAAGCTGATCATCTCTGAAGGATACCGTTCCGTTAGTGTTTTTTATCTTCGTTGCCTTGTAAACCGAATATTTTACCTGAACGGATTTTTTGAGGTCGGCGTTCATATTCGAGGGAAGTCCCTCAATCGACATACCGAGTTTCAACTTGTCGTCGGTTGCCGTTGTCATAATCATCTTATACTTTTTAAACGATCCCGAAGTCCAGTTTTTCAGTTCGATATCGCCGTAGAGCCGTGAGTAATTATTGGCGTTGTCCGCAACGTAATACATAACGTTTGCATATGTCGGGGAAACGACCTCACTCTCAATCGACGAAACATAGTTATCGTTTGAATTACTGAACCACGCAAAGGAAACCGCTATAAGAGTCAGGGCCGATGCCACAGCTAATATTAAGTTTTTGACAAAGGTAAACTTTTTCTTCATTGTAACATCAACCCTCTACTTATTTACCGATAACGCTCCATACAGATCTTACGCCCCAATCGGGTTCGGATCTGACAATTTCAAATGTAATATCCACGGACTCGGATTTACCTGTCTTGATAAATCTGCCCTCACTGTCTGCATTCTTAACCTCAAGAACGTTGCCGTCCGCATCCGTTGCCTTTACCTTATAGCCGTAGCCGATCGGGAGGCTGAGATCAACATAGATTCCGCCGTCCGTTACGCTGACGCCGTTAATCGTTCGAATTTCCGAACCGATTTTTGTAAAGAATCCGAATGAATTTGCGCTGTCCTCCAGCTTACTCTTCAGCATTACGCCGACAAGCTTTCCGTCAAGGTCCTTTGTGGAATCAACTATCGAATAGCTGACCGTTGCCGAACCCTCGCTTGCGGGGTTTGCATATCTCGCTATTCTGTTATCCGTATCGCCGAAGTCCTTGTTTTTCATAAGAGTGATAACAAGTCCGTTCGTTCTGTCAACGCTTACGGCATTGGAATTTACCTGCGCCGCAATCTTGATATCCGTATAATTCAATGCTGTTCCGACGTTCATACCGGAAACGTATTTGATTATCATAGCTGCAAATTCAACCACTGTCGCAAATTTTGTCGAGCTCTCGGAAGATTTGAGCGGAGCGGGAACTGCGTAACCGTCGGTTGCAACAAATCCGCTGAGTGTAACTGCCGAAAGATCCTTTGTCGAGGATGACTTCATTCCGCTCTCGGAACCGTCCGCAACAGCGACCTGATTTCTCGAGGTTCTTCCGTCGAACAGAACATTCTCAGCCTTTGATGTATCGGCAAAACGACCTGCAATATTGCCCGCTTTCTTCTCCGAGGAAGCGACCATATTTCCGAATACAGAATTGCTTACCGTTGAATACTCAGCATCGCCGACAAGTCCGCCTGCATATCCGCCGACGCTCACATATGCCGTTGATACGCAATTGTTTATCTGTGCATTGTACGCCTCGCCGACAAGTCCGCCTGCGGCAATAACCTTTGAGCCGAGAACCCTGCCCGAGGTGATACAATTTTCAATCTTTGTTCCGTTAACTGCACGGCCTGCAATTATACCGGCATCCTGAACCTTGCCCGAAGCATTCACATCGGCAATAACTGCACAATTTTCAATAACCGCTCCGTTAAGAGTGCCTGCAAGTGCGCCGAGCGTCAGTGACGAATCGGAATCAATATCAAATCCGACGATGCCGAGATTCTTAACAGTTCCGCTGATTTCATCAAACAGCGAGGAGCCGCCGAAGTCATAAATCACGTGATTTGCGCCGTCAAGGATTCCGCCGAAGCTCTCTGCGGATTTTAAACCGCTGAGGTCAATATCAGCCGTGAGCTTATAATAAATTCCGCTGTTTGCGCCGTTCTGCATCATTACCGCAAATTCATCTGCTGTGCCGACCGTGTACGGATCAGCCTTTGTGCCCGAACCAGCAAGCAGTGACGAATAGGCAACGGGAATTGCGATTTCAAGTCCGTCGTTATATTTGAACACGATCCTTGCACCGTCAATTGCACCGTCTGCGCTAAGCGACGAATCCTCTGCATTATAAACCACAATGCCGTTCGGATCCGACTCAACGGTTTCAAGACCGAATCTGTGTCCGCAAAGCTCAAACGACTTGTATGTTCCCGTTCCTGCGGCAAGAACAATATCGCTGTCACCGAGAACCGTTCTTTCTCCGTCAAGGGTGATGAACGACTTCTCGGTTCCGTCGATCACGCATTTAACTGCGCTGAGGTCGGTTGCCGCAAAGCTCATATTCTGGTAGGAGTTGAACTCCTGAGTACCGAACACACTCTCATTCATATAGGATGAATAATATACATTCGAGAATATATCCGTCTTGTTTTTGTCGTTGCTGGAAAAAGTCTCCTTATCGACTTTGGCAATCACTGCCGCCGAGATTTTTGCATCCGCCTTTGCCGTGACAATCGTATCGGAAATCAGGGCTGTTGTCGCCTTTGCAAGATATCCGCTGTCCGGACCTACCTCGGCAATCACGCCTGCCGCAAGATCCTCTCCGTTTACGGAACCGCTTACGAAACAGTTACTTACGGATGTACCCGTCGGAGTTTCAAGAGAACCGATAACTCCGCCGCTGATTTTTCCGTTTACGGACACCTTGATTTCCGCTTTCTGAATATTGACAGTCGAACCGTTTCCGACAAGACCGCCTGCAACAGTGCCCGACTTAACGGATGCACCGTTGAGACTGATATTGCTGATTTTTCCGCTGAAAGCTCCTGCAAAGCCGCCCGCTGTTTCGACGGTTGCCGAAGTTGCGAAAAGTGTTGTTGATGCGGAGGAATTATTTATTGTGATTTTCTCTGCCGTGACGTTCTCGGCACGACCTGCAATGATTCCCGAAACGGAACCGAACTCGCTCGATGCTGCGGAGGAGTCGTTGACCGTTATATTTCTGATCACAGTGTTCTTTGCACTGCCGACAATTACACCGGCATAGTTAAGACCCTCAACAACCGCGTTGTTTATAACAAGATCCGAGATAACCGCACCATCAGCCGCTCCGAAGAGACCGCCGAATGTGCTGCCGGAAAGTGTCAGTCCGTTTATTGAATGGATCTTTCCGTTATAAAGACCCGTAAATACACCCTTAAATCCCGACTCGGCACTGCCGATAGTTACAACGCCGTTGCCGACATTATAGAATCCGCCGCCGAACTCAAAATCGGATTTTTTAAAGCTTATATCCTGAGCAAGTGCAAAATACTTGCCCATACTGTCATAGTAAGCAACCGACTCAAGGTCGTATGCATTTGAAATCAAATACGGTGACTCACTCGTGCCATCGCCCTTGAGCGGAGTACGAACATCGGACTTCATCGCAAAATGTACGGGAATACGTACATCGGAATCTGAATCAAGGACATAGTATGCCACAATCGAAATATCAGCCATATGATTAGCCTTGAGAATGAGCTTGTCGGCGGTCGAAGAAACAACCGTAATTCTTTCCTCGGCTTCCGAAGCCCAGCCTGTTGCCGAATCAAATGTATAGCCCTTGACATTCGGAAGATTCGAGAGAATGATCTCTGTTTCACCGAACGTTGAAAGGGTTCCTACCGACGGAACGATTGAAGCTCCGTTGGGATTATCCATATCGTTAATCGACTTTGTCTCTATGCTTGTGGAAGTACCGAAAGCACCGACACCGCCGAAATATGTTGAGATAACAGTTCCTTTTACAACAGAATCAATGTTTTCCGAATTGACAGCCTTGTCATTCTCGACCGAGCCGATAACAACGCCCGCGTTCTCATTCTTGCCGTCAGTTATAATCCGAGCCGCACAAACACAGTCCGCAATGACCGCATTAAGTCCGTTATAACTGCCGATGCCCTTTATAACACCGATCAGACCGCCAACCGAAGCATTTGCACTTACCGATCCGAGAATTTTTACATTCTTGAACTGTACGTTATTCAGCGCCGACGCACTGAGTTTTCCGACAAGTCCTGCAAATGCAACCGCATCAGCGGAAGATATTTCCTCAACATTTGCAAATGACTTTATATTATTTGCGACAAGGGAGCTTTCTTCGCCCGTGATGTCGCCGACAACGCCTGCCGCAACGGATGCAGACGAAACCGTTGTCTCTCCGTCAACAGTACAATTTTCAATAATTACCGCACTGCCCGAATTGTGAACAGCCAGAATACCTGCGGAAACCGTATTCACCCTTTCGGAAACAACCTTTGCACCGCAGACATTTACATTTTTAACAGTAAGTCCTGTATCGGCAAACGTTCTGCCGACAACCGCAGACGCAATACCGGCTTTAACGGTTACATTTCTGACCTCGGCACCGTCGATCTGCGAACCGAAGCCCGATGCGATTCCGCCCGCAACAAAAGCAGCTGAATCGGAAACCGTAGAAATTTCTGTGCCGATAATATTAATCTCGGAAAGGGAACTCTCGCCCTTACCTGCCGCAATGCCCGATACTTCGGACACGCCCTTGATGTCGGAATCGGATACGGCAACGGATTTAACTGCAAGTTTGCCGTCCATAAGACCGATCAAACCTGCAACATACTCTGCACCGCTGAGTTTTACCTTTTCAATATTTATATCGGCAACGTTTCCACCGCAAGCCGCATAGCCTGCAAACGCACCGACGTAATTTGCCTTTGAATTGACGGAGCTATCCGTTACACTGATTCCGCTTGCGACAATTGAACCCGAATCAACGGAACCTGCTATCAGTCCCGAATAAATTCCGTCTGCCGAAACCTTGCTGTTTGTAACGGTGATATTCTCAAGCTTTGTGCTGCCGATAACCTGACCTGCAAGAACAGCCGCATAAATGCCCTTCGCGCTGACATCCGCAGAAGAAATCACAAGATTATTAATCTCCGCACTATCAAGTGATGCAAAGAGTCCGACCTTTGATGTGCCATTAATCCTGAGATTTGATATTGTGTGACCGTTTCCGTTAAATTTGCCGCTGAACGGAATGAGTGTTCCGCCGATCGGTGCAAAAGAGGTGATCACCGACATATCAATATCAGACTCAACAACAAAGTTCGCTTTGTTAAGCTCGGAGATGTTTTCGCTGATATATGCAAGGTCATATGCAGTTGCAACAATATAGTTGCCTGCGCTGTCCTTTTCAAGTCCGTTTGAAACCTTAACGGTTGTGTAAAGACCCGTCTTTTTATTAGTAACTGTTACGGCACATCCCTTTACGGTAACAACACCTGCCGCACGGCTGACTTTGAGGACAACCGAGCCGTTCTCAACCGCAACATTTGCTGAAAGCAGTGACGAATCACAGCTTACGGAGTAATCGGATGAAGCCGAGTCAAGCATAGCCTTGACTGACGGCAAATCTGCAGCAAACTTTCCGCCGTTGCCTGTGAAGAAAGCAACCTCGCCGTCATTGAATGACCACTCACTGAACTGAGCCTTGTCAATAAAGCTGTACTTTGCAAAATCAACAGCAGCCTGAGTGCCTTTACTCATATATATATCGGAAACATTCACTTTCTTTGCCGTAATATCGGCGATAAACGAATACTTTCCCGCATCATTTTTGCCCGAAACATAGCAATCGGAGATGCTGACGTTTTCAGCCTTGATCGATCCGATAAAGCCTGCAGCATTTGCTGCTTTCTTCGACGAGCCGATGTTTGCACAGGCACCGCTGTTTGTAATAACGGTACCGCTGCCGACAAGCGAGCCCGCGAGTGCACCGAAATTCGTTGTGTCTGCGGCAATGACAACATCCGCTTTGACACGGCAGTTGTTGAGCTTGCTCTCACCCGCAATCATGCTGAACATCACGCCCGAGTTTGCTCCCGAGGCGTTGAATTTCGCACCGCTTGTAACGCTGACGCCGACATTGCTAACCTCAGCGCCGACAGCCCTGCTGAACAGAGACGAAGAAATATCTGTTTTTGCAACGAAATCTACATTTTTAAGTATACCGCAAAGCTCGGTGAACACCGGTGCGGCAACATTGACCGTATGACCGTTACCGTTGAACGTTCCGTTAAACTCAAAAGCGGAGACATTTACTGAAATATCCTTATCAAGCTCAACATGGATTCCGTGTGCATATCGAAGCATATTGAACTCCGAGGAATTTGTGATTGTAAGCGGATCGGAAGAAGTTCCGTTTCCGTTCGCCTTTGCCGAAACAACAAGGATCGGTATATTGAAATTCTGAGTAACCTTGAGATTTCCCGTTCCGACTGATGACGGAAGTGAAATTTCTGCGGCATAGCTAAGTCTGCCGACTGTATCGGCGTTTACGCCCTTAATCGTTGCCGAATTTGAATCGGAGGAAAGGGCAAGTCCGTCTCCCGACTTTGAGAATCCGCTATTAACGGCAAAGCTCGCCTTGCCCCAAGACGCCGAAAGATCTGAGGCGTATACCGTTGCCGTTTCGCCGACCTTAACTGTTTTGAAGCGAAGTGAGTCTATATCGTTTACGTCCGCACCGTAATCGGTTACGGAATTTGACCTTGCGCTGACGGCACTCGACCAGTAGCAGTCAACGAGCATATCCTTTGTTGCACCCGATCCGACAATTCCGTTGCCCGATGCCGGACAATTGAGCGCAACAAGCACGTAGTTATTTACAATCCTTGCACTCTTTGCCGCAGTACCTGCGATACCGCCGACCGTATCCGTTGATTTACCTCCGGTGACATTACCCGAGGCAAAGCTGTTTGATACAGTACCCGAGGTCGATCCGGCGATGCCGCCGTAAACGGTCTTACCCGAAAGCGATGAATTGATAAACTCGCCGACATTGATTGCAGATGCGCCTGTTATCTTTCCGCTGTTGCTTCCTGCGACAGCGCCGATGATGCCGTTTCCGCTGATTGTGTGTGACGTTGCAGATGCGCCGCCGACATTCGTCTGAGTTCCGACAACCTTAACCTTGCTGACGGTTCCTCTGTTTACCGCAACAACAAGACCTGCGTTCGTAACCTTTTTCATTGTGAGAACAGATTTAACAATTGAGCAGTCGTAAATCGTTCCGTCGTTCTCTGCCGCAAGAATTGCGCAGTTTCCTGCATCTGTATTTACGCTCATCACACTGTTTTCAACGGTAAGATTTTTAATTGTTGATCTTGAATTGATATATCCGAACAGAGCAAAGTTTTCACCCTTGCCGAAAGCAACATTCAGTCCCTTGAGCTTGTGTCCGTTACCGTCGAGGACGAAGCAGACATTCTTTGAAGATGCGCTGAGAGTCTTACTTACAGAAATCAACGAGCCTGCGTAGACCGAATTTGAGGTGAATTTATCTGCACCTATGTCGGAAAGATCAATATCGTTTGTGAGCACAAAATATTTGTTTGCGCTTGTTGTGAGATTAATCTTGTCCTGCATTTTGAGGAGATCGTCAACATCGGAAATTCTGTAAGGATCGGCAACGGTGCCGCTTCCCTTTTCCTCTGTTGTGAGTGTTCCGCCCTCGGTTGCTACCGTTGTTGTCGAAATCGCTCCGCCCTCCTGCGAAACAGTCGTGGATCCTTTTTCAGTGGCGGCAGAGACTGTGGTTGATGTGCCGGATACACTACCATCGTTGACAGCCAACGACGATGCTATTCCGGTTGATGACAGCAACATTGCAACGCTGAGCAACGTCACCGCAACCCTTTCTAATCTCCTTTTAATCATAGTAAAACCTCCACTGTTTCCGATATGCCGACTCCACGCTATCCGCATATCGACAGAACATTGTATCTGATTATCTTAACGTATATCAGCCGTTCTTGGCAGCCTTATCCGCCTTGAGCTTTGCTTCCTTTGCCTTTGCACGCTCTCTCGCAAGGCGCTCCTGCTCCTTAGCTTTTGCTCTTGCTTTCTCACGAGCTATACGTTCTTTTTCTTTTGCCTTTTCTTTAGCCGCACGCTCCTGCTCCCTGATCTTCTCACGGGCAATGCGTTCTTTTTCTTTGGCTTTCTCCTTGGCAATTCGCTGTTTTTCGGCCTCGGCGGCTCTCATCTTTGCGATGCGCTCCTTTTCCTTAGCCTTTGCCTTTTCTCTTGCCGCCTTTTCTTTTTCTTTCGCCTTTTCCTTGGCTATGCGCTGTTTCTCTGCCTCCGCAGCCTTTGCCGCTACCGCTTTTTCCTTTGCTTTTTCACGGGCTATGCGGTCTTTCTCGGCCTGTGCGGCTTTTGCTTCGGCTTCCTTTTGCTTAGCTTTTTCTTTAGCTATGCGATCTTTTTCAGCCCGGGCAGCTTTTACGGCAGCTTCTTTCTGCTTTGCTTTCTCTTTTGCAAGACGTTCTTTTTCTTTCGCCTTTTCCTTGGCAACACGCTGTTTCTCTGCCTCAGCAGCTTTAGCTTTTGCTGCTTTTTCCTTTGCCTTTTCACGGGCTATGCGGTCTTTCTCAGCCTGTGCAGCTTTTGCGGCAGCTTCTTTTTGCCTTGCCTTTTCTTTTGCGAGGCGTTCTTTTTCAGCCTGAGCGGCTCTGGCTCTGGCAATTGCCTCTTTCTCTCTCTTCTTTGCGGCGGCCGCCTTTTCCTTGGCTTTTTGAGCGGCAAGCTCTTTTGCTTTGCGCTCTCTTTCCTTTGCCTTGGCTTTGGCTGCCTTTTCTTTCTCTATCTGAGCGAGCTTTGCGGCTTTCTCTCTTGCTATGCGCATCTCTTCACGCTGCTTTTCTTTTGCAATACGAGCTTCTTCCTGCGCTTTAAGCTTTGCCGCTCTCTCTTTTTCCTTTCTGGCTTTCTCTTTTGCAAGCGCCTTTTCCTTGGCAATTCTTGCTTTCTCTCTTTCCTTTTCTCTCTTGAGTCTCTGCTTCTCTTTTTCTTTCTCTTTTCTTGCACGCTCTTTTTCGCGTGCAATACGACGGCGCTCCATCTCTTTTTCATGAGCGATTTTCGCCTTAATTTTATCTTCAATGGCTTTCTTGCGTGCATTCTCTGAATCAAGAGCACGCTGAATTGCCTCCTGAATCTTCTTCTCGCCCTCAATCTTCTTGCGGCTTACGCGTTTAACCTCATCGACAAAAACTCTCTGGATTTCGACTTCTTCCATATCATAGTCCATAACGAGCTCTTCTGCCAATCTCTTGAGAAGCTTCGGCTTAATCTTACGCTTTTTCTGCTTACCGACTGAATCCTCGGAGAGGGTGTTTGCCTTGAGCATCATATAGTTCATTGCGGTCATGCGGTTAAGCTCATTCATATACTCCGCACTGACCATATCGTTTGATTCTTTGACCGTAATTTCATAACCGAGTTCGTTATATGACTGAATAAACTGCCATAATTTAAGGCAAGCTCTGAAATTCGGATTCTTCTGAATCGCATTTGTTCTCATTATCGGAGGTCTTACCGGTACGCAGTTTCTCAGCTCTTTCATAAATGAAGAGTTCGCATACTCGTTTATGATCCTCTTAACTCTTTCGATACGCTGGAACGCTGTTGCGTTTTCTCCCTCGGGGCCTGCTTCGCCATCAATGTCGCTTCCTGCCGACTGAGCGGAAACTTCCAGCTTGTACTGTATCTTTTCGCGTCCACGGTTGAAATCGCTCTCCATTTTGAGCGACGCCATATTATCATCATCAGAGATATTGAAAAGGACGTTATATCTTACATCAATAAATCTTACAAGGTTCTGCATAAGGGTGTAAACAAATCTGTTTTCATAAACCTCATAGCTTTCCTCACGGAAAACGTTGAGAATCTGGTTCGGAGTAACATCGTCGCCCTCAACCTTGGCAATCATATTTGTATGCTGAGCAAGATGGCGGATTGATTCATTTGTGATCTTTCTCGCACGCTCGATCGGAACAATTTCCTCTTCCTGAACGATAAACTTTCTCGGAACACGAATAATATTGTCAAGGGGAATTATGCACGCTTCGATCTCCTCGACCCACTTAAGGTCGATCTTTTTATCAAAATATCTGTTGAACAAGGAATAGCTGTTCGTACCGCTGTTGATAGCAGTATTCATCTCGTCATAAAACTCGTTATCCGCTGTCGCCGACGCAAGATAATCCTTGTATTCAAGATATAATTCAAGATACGATTTGTTCATTCAGTATGTCCCCTTTGACAAAAGTTGTGATAACGGTTTCGGGATTACATAAGTCTCTTAAGGAGCTGGAGATATTCCTTACACTCGTTCATATTTGCTTTACCGAAGTGCTTATTGAGATATGTAACAAGTCCGTCGATTTCGTCACGGATAAACGAAAGGTTCAAGCTCTCAAACTTACGGAAAACCTTCTTTGCAAGAACGAAATCAATACCGTCGATCTCAGTTCCGCCGCATCCGACGTAAGCCGGAACAAACTCTTTAAGCTGCTTAACAATACGGTTACCGAAAGCAAGGCGGAAATGTTCAATAACATAGTCGTCAAGTTCCTCAATCTTCTTGAGGTTTTCGTCTGAAACTTTATATTTGGTCTGGCACTCAAGGAACATACCCTCAAGGTGCTTATAGCTGAGGTTGAGCTCCTCTGTGTACGGTGCCTCAAAGAATTTACCCTTACTGTTAAGGTCGATCGGAATGGCACGGTCATAAACCTTATCCGAAACGGCGAATGTCGAGTCATCGTTATTGATCGTTCCGATATACCACATATTCTCAGGGAGCTTAAGCTTACCGTCGATAATGTGTTTCGGGTCTGTTGGCCATACGCTCGGAACAAGTGATACAACCCACTCGTCACGTGACGGCATTTCAAGGATTGAAAGAAGCTCTGCAAAGTAATACTCAACACGAGCAATGTTCATCTCATCAAGAACGGTGATGAAAATTTCCTCTTTAAATGTTGCCTCGTACATTTTCTTGAGAACTTCGGTCTCGTTGAAACGTTTTGTAAATTCATTGAAGTAACCGAAAATCTCGGTACGGTCACGCCACGACGGCTGAACCGATGCGATTGTAACCGGGTTTTTGAGGAATTTACCCCAAGCATAAGCAAGCGAAGTTTTACCTGTACCAGAAATACCCTGAAGGATAATAAGTCTTGTTGACGCAAACGCCGAAAGGAAAAGGCGGATGATCTTTATTTCATAGAAAAGACCGAGACGCGAGCAGGCAAAGTTACGGAATCTTTCGCAGATCTCCGGAAGAGTGATCTCATTATCGAAATCGGGAGCAACATAGTTTTCAATCTCAAGGTCAACCTGAGTACATTTATAGAATCGGCTGTAATCGTCGGCAGTTTTGTCGACCTCACCGTCCTTTTTCTCCTCTGTGCCCTCTTCTTCTCCCTCTTCATACGGACTTTCGCCGGGATTGAGGCCGAGCTGCGAAACCTTCATTGCGAGGATTCTTTCTTTTTCATTATTGAGCTTTATAACCTCACGGTTAAGGTTGCCGACCTCCATAAGGAGCTCTTCCTGATCAACAAGAGTCTTTCTGACTCTTACATACTTTTTAATAAGAACAACGACCAAAATAACTATCGCAGCAAGCACCGCAACAGTTGCGATGACCGCAACGATGGCAAGAAGCCAGTCAACAATTGTGAACTTGCCCGACCAAGCCTTAAAGATTTTTATGTACTGCGGAATGTTAAAAATATTGGCAATTCCCAAGCCGATACCTTTAAAAATACCCCAGACACCTTTTACGAAAAACTGATTTAAAAATTCTGCAAGGAACTTTGTGATTGTCATTTCGGTCACCCTCTGTTTTTATTGTTTTATATTTTTATGAGTTGAATGTTATGTGTCTTCTTTGCTTTCCTTATCGGATTCTTCCTGTTCTTTCTTTTGCTGAGCAAGGTATTCCTCGATAACACGCTGTTTGGATTCCTCATCAATGTTGCCTGCAAGGCTCTCAGCCTTTGCAGTCATAAACATTGAAATCAACTTGTAAATCTGCCAGATAAAGAAAAGCGCAAGCGGAATTATAATACAAATCATAAAGCCTGTTCTGCTCTGTAGGAAGTTAAGTGCGGATCCGAAGTTTGCAATCTTCATTCCGGTCAGCTTTTTGCCGTTATCGTCAATTCCAGAATTAACTTGTTTTGCAATAACCTCGTCGGGAAGAACATTGACCGCATCTTCCATACCTACTGCATCACCCATTGTCACGAACGCATAGACCGAATTGTCTGCCGCACGTTCGATATCTATAATTCTATGGGTGTTGTATCCACGAATTTTTTTGCCGGGCTTGTCGCTCTCAATAACGGTCGAATAAGTAATTACATCGCCGACCTTGAGCGTCTCGGGATTCTTAACCTCCTTGGAGATTATCAGATCGCCCGAGCCAAATCCGGAAGGTTCACCGGAATCCATTGAATCAGACTGGACGGCAAAAGGTGTATATCCCAAAACATTGCCTATTCCCATATCCGAGTTTTTTGAGGTAAACGTCATAACCGTGATAATAATTGCTATTATAATAATTATAATAAGTAGTATATCTGAGATGACACCCCAAATACTTTTCCCTTTTTCGTTCATTATGTAACATTCACTCCTGTAATTTTTTACCTAAAAAGGTCATTTGCCAACACACACTGTGTGCAGACAAATCGCCCTTTTAGCCGATGACAGCCAACAAATAAAGATGATATTTTTTTAGGGCCACGGGTGACGCCGTTTCCGACGTCACCCTCCCAAAGTGACGGGTTAATTCGGGATCAAAGATCCGTCAATCTTGAAATAAATCAGTCTATTTCAAGAACAAGGTTGAAGTTAATGGTCGAACCTGCAACATCGTTTGCACAGTCAACATCATTACCTTCCATCCACATATAAACTCTGAGATGAGTAATGCCTGCACCGACTTTGATTGTTGCTGCTGAAGCTGTTTTTGCAACTGTACCAACAACACTATAAACATTACTGGTATTTGTTACTATGTTTGAGAAATTAGAATCAGGTCTTACCGAACCTGCATATCTTATTCCCTTGAATTCCGGAATTGTTTTTCCGGCTGCGAGAGCTTCGTTAACAGTTGACGTATGATTACTTGCATCAAGTTCATATGTTGTTCTTCCTACTATCTGACCATTCTGAATTGCCGATGCATCGGCTTTTTCCTCAACAGTACCGTAAGATATAAGCGCAACTCTCATTGCTGTAACCACTTCCGGATTATCTGCACAAGTGACAGTTGTAGAACCAAATTTAACTGTTTGTGCGTTTTTAACCTTAACGAAGAGATCAAATGCAGTCAAGCCACTACCAACTTCGTTGTTAATTTTGGAAATCTGCATCATTCCAGAATCATTGATAGAACCGTCAAACCAATTAATTTTTGATCCAGAATTTTCCAAAATTGTTGAAGAAGGCTTTATTGTTTCAGGAATATTGTTTATATGTCCCTCATAGGCCTTAAAACGTGTTGAGGATGTTCCATTGATATCATCAACCGTCAGCTTCGTTGTGAAGGCAGATGTGTTAGCAGAAATCTGGATACCTTCAGGTGATGTGACGTTCAATTCCATGGACTCGACTTCAACCTTTTTTGCCATTGAGAACCATGCATATGTAGCTGATGTCAAAACGATAGCAGATACGATAAGCATTGCAATGGCAGAAATGAAAGCGCGCTTTTTGAATGTCTTTTTCATTATCTTTACCTCCATAAAGATTTCATGCCTTGGCGACCGTTAACGCGCCGCCAAACGCATAATTTATATCCGAATTGTCATAGAATTCCGGATAAGCATAAAGTTTCTTTGAATTTGATTAGAATGGGACAAACTTCCCGTCACGTAAGTTTATACAAAATCATAATCAAATTTCATTGAGAGCTTAATGCTTCCACCGAGAATGTCATTGACGCAATCAGGATCCCAGCCTTCAAGCCACATTACTATCGTATATTTATGATAGCTGCCGGCTTTTGTAAGAACGTTCTTATCCTGCATAACCGTTGAATCGTTTATGAACAGCTTATCGTCCTTATCATACTTATCGTTGATATCAAAGACATCACTTGTTCCCCTCTTTGGCTTTGCATAAATCGTTGGGGTACCGCCGTCTCTGATAACCATAACTCTCACTGCCTCGTCCGCATCAAGTTTTACGGACTCAATCTGAAGATTCGCCGTATAGTTGACGTCGACGTCTCCCACGTTCTTAACATAGAAAGTATAGGCAAAGAATTCTTTTCCGTTGGAGCGGTTGTGCGAACCGTCCACACTGTCAAGCTCTGTTGCAGACGGAAGCCACGTATATGTACAGTCACCCATATCATTCACGCTTGCTCCGCTGAGAACCGCCTTCATATCGGTAAATTCCTTCGATTCCGAAAGGAGAAGTCCTCTTGTCTGCTCGGACTTGTTTATCATTGCGGTAAAATCACCGGTATCCGTAACGCTTGTCTTGTTTTCGACAATTTCGCGAATACTTGTAACCTCGCTGACGCTGGTTACGGGAACAATCGTGGTTACCTCAATTTCTTTGATAATTTCCTTGATAACTTCGACTTCCTTGATGACTTCCTTAATAACCTCTTTTATCTCCTCGACCTCACGGATACTCGTAACTTCGCTGATGCTTGTTACAACGCTCGGAACCTCACGAATGCTTGTGACTTCGCTGATGCTTGTTACCGGAACAATGCTTGTCACATCAATAAATCTTGTGACGTCATTGTATCTTGTCACATAGCTCGGAACCTCGCTGATTCTTGTTACATCGCTTACTCTCGTTACATCGCTGATTCTTGTAACGTCACTGATTCTCGTGACGTCGCTTACTCTTGTTACATCGCTGATCCTCGTAACATCACTGATTCTCGTGACGTCGCTGATCCTCGTAACATCACTGTATCTTGTAACGTCCACGGGTCTGACGCTTGTAACTTCTCTCTCGACAGTGTTGATAACCGTTTCAATTCTCTCAACACGCTGTTCGATAACTCTCGTTACTTCCTGAATCCTTTGAAGAGTTGTAACTCTTACGCTCGTTACCTCGCGGATGCTTGTAATCTCTCTTGCCGTCGAGGTCTGATCTCCGATATCAATATCGGCATCAAGAATCTTGTTGATGTCATCTCTGATTCCTCTGAGCTTTTCTTTAATAAAGCTGATCTGTCCGGGAGTGAGATCAAGAGTGTTGATTGCTGTGCTGACAGCCTGAGTCTCCCTATCCATCTTATCAACAACTTTTTTTAGATCCTCAAAGCTCTTTATATCGTCAACATCGTCGAGCATTGCATTCTTTATCTGCTCGTCGTATTCTCTTCTTTCGTTTATGTATGAAGAGCAACCGAACATTACGGAAAGAAAAATCAGAAGAAGTACAAGGATAATAAGAAGGATCCTGATAATTGCTTCTCTCTTCTTTACTTTCTTGCTCTCTCTTCTGACACCGTATCGGCTCATACGGTCCTGCTCAGGGGCAGTGCCGTCGCCGTGAAGCTGTTTTTTTCTGTCTTTCTTAGCCAAGCCGATCACTCCTTAATTGATTTGTTTCTCTTTTATCGCCTCGCCGAAATACGAACCCGTAAATTGGTCGGCTCCCATCTTGTTGAGAAGATCAAACATTTCCTTGGATTCAATTCCGTCGACTCTGACCTGCGCATCAATCTTCTTGCAGAAATCAATAATACCCTGCACGGCATTCTGTACTTTT
>OQVL01000688.1_pt1 | contig 18705 bp, 14 predicted proteins | sample 1691501 | NCBI WGS metagenome assembly OQVL01 (sample SAMN03418253, study PRJEB22391) | human gut metagenome | biome: human-gut; feature: organic feature; material: feces | host: Homo sapiens | place: Tanzania | collected 2013-01 | reverse complement strand
AGAAGCTGTCTTAAATGCCGAATCGACATGCCCGATTGATTTGCTGATTGCCAACGCAGGAATCTCGGGTGGCGTGCTGGGTGAAGCCGAAGGGTCGACACAAACGCGCCAAGTCTTTAATACAAATATTTTCGGAGTCGCTAATACGGTTCTGCCCGTGCTCGAGCGGATGCGCCAGCGCAAGTCGGGTCAAGTTGCGATTGTCGCCTCAATTGCGGGTTATCGCGGATTGCCCAGCGCGCCCGCGTATTCGGCCAGCAAAGCATGCGTTAAAGCGTGGGGTGAGGCTCTGCGCGGTTGGCTATGCGCGTCAAATATCAAGGTCAACGTGATTTGCCCAGGCTTTATCAAAACACCGCTGACGGACGTCAATGTGTTTAAAATGCCATTTTTAATGCAGCCGCCTAAAGCCGCCCGAATCATTGCCAAAGGCATTGCAAAGAACAAAGCTATTATTGCTTTTCCGTGGCCGATGGCTTTTGCTGCGTGGTTAATGAGCGCTCTGCCTGCGTGCATTATCCACCCAATCTTGCGCCATTTACCGAAAAAATAAAGCTAGATTTGATGAAAATAAACATTTGACAACCTTTTGAAACTGTGCTTAAAATGAAAAGCGAGGGAAAAAAGGAGGTTAATATGCAAATAAAGGAAATGATTTTAAGTGACGAGGAACGTCAGCCATGTGAAGTGTGGACTCGTGTAATGGGCTATTTTCGCCCCGTCAGCCAGTTCAATGCGGGCAAAAAGAGCGAGTACGCTGAGCGTCAATATTTTAGGGAAAGTAAAATAGACGCCCATCCCGAACCACAAGCAAGCTTGTTTCGCGTGGCTTAAGGACAGATACAAAGGATAGTTTGATTTGAAAGAAATTGAGATTTTTACGGACGGCGCTTGTAGCGGTAATCCAGGCGTTGGTGGTTGGGGCGTGATTTTGCGCTATGGTAAGGCCGAAAAAGAGCTCTCAGGCGGCGCGATGCAAACCACCAATAATCAAATGGAAATGACGGCCGTGCTGGAGGCGCTTAAATCGCTCAAAGAACCGTGCAGGGTCACGCTTTGCACCGACAGTCAGTACGTGATGAAAGGCTTTACGGAGTGGCTACCCGCGTGGCAGGCAAAAGGTTGGAAAACCGCCAACAAAAAGCCCGTAGCGAATAAAGAGCTGTGGCAAGAATTGTTGGCGCAATCTGCCCGTCATAAAATCAAATGGGTGTGGGTCAAAGGTCATAACGGGCATGCCGAAAACGAGCGTTGTGACGAGCTGGCGCGCGGCGCAATCGAACGATTAAAGGAACAAACGGCGTGATAAGGCGGCCGCTTGGGTGGCTTGTTTAGTGGCTTTGCCCGCTATAACATGAAAAGCATTAACGCATAAAAATAAAGGAAAAAGCCAAACCACATCGGCAAGCGCAAGATTTGCTGAGGAAGACTCGTGCTATGGCGCGAAAACTTGACGGCCGCATATGGGAAAATGCGCAAGATAATCAGCGGTAAAGCCACAATAAACGCCAATTTCGAGTAAAATGAAAACCACGCCAAAGCGCCCGTAATCGGCGACAAGCCAAACGCGCTTAACAAAATCGAATACGGCAAAATCGCCGTTAAAAGTCCGACAGCAAGGCTGGAGAGTTTGTATTGGCTAAGCGCCAAATATAAAAATAAGCCAAACCCAAATAAAAGCCATAGCAAGCTTTGAAACACGCGCTCAAATGGAAAGAAAACACACAAAAGCCAGCCCAGCAAAACGCCACAAAACACACCTGCGATTTGCTTGTTCAAAAGCTCTTTTGCGTGCTTTTCATTGACATAGTGCGTGTTTAAAATAACAAACCAAACGCCACTGATCAGCAAGAAAAACAAATACGCAAGCACGCCTGCGCTTTTCTGCGGATCCGCCATAAACGACATCGAGGGCAGGGGCTTTTGAATGATGTTTTGCTTGGCCTCAATCACGTGGCGTGGCGTAATGGCGATGAGCCTCAACAAGTCTCCCGCCTTTAATTGAGGCGCACGGAAAATGAAAAGTGCTTCACCTTTTTGACAAAATGCCTGTTCTTGCGCCGCGCTGATAATGTGGCGCTCGGTGTTTAAAAGCAGAACTTGTAAATCCTGACAATCAGTATTATGGATGCGCGCCCATAAAACACCGTCTTGAATCAGCGCAAAGTCCAGCTTGCCTGCTTCATCTTCATCGGGAACGGCCGCCAGCATTGCGTGAATGTAATTTGTCAGGGGCGTAAAGTAATCATACCTTGCCGATATATCTAAAGACAAAGGCGTCTCGTACGCCGCGCATTTTGTATCCACACAATAATCCGAGGTAAACAGAACCGTCACTCTGGCGGCGGATGCGGGCGAGATAACATTTGCCGAAAAAGGCAAAAACATCAAGCGATCATAGGCAAAGCCTTGCATAGGCTTTTCTTCCATTAACGGATAATAAAATTGAAAGTGCTGCAGGTTGGAGGCTTTGCTTAATTTGACGGTTGGCGTGTGTATCACAGCCCCCGCGGCTGGTTCGATTTGCACAGCAAACCACATTTGGGTCAGATTGTTTGTGCCTGAATGTGCACTGACAAGGCGAATCCGCCCAAAAGGAGTCGCTTGCCAGCGGCCTATGCCTTTTGTGCCCGTCAGAGCGCTAAAATGCTCGGGCTCGCGCAAGGCGGCAGTCTTGTCTGCGCTTTCCACAGATTGCGCCAAAACGGGCGGAATTGCTTGCAAAGTGAACAAACAAAGGCTCAAAAAAATCAAAAATAACTTTCTCATAAGATAAAGTATATATAAAAAATGTTGATTCTGTCAAAAAAAATCTGTATTCTTAAGAAGAGTTGATATTTTCGAATATCATTTTTTGTATCAATAAGTCAATGGAGGCTATAATAGTTATCGAAAAAGAAAAGACTCAAGTATCGGGCGATGCGCTCGGTCCCAGAGCCAATGAGGCTATCAGAGTAAAAGAGGTGCGTTTAATCCTTGCTGATGGTGAAAATGTAGGTGTGGTTAGCATCAAAGAAGCGCTTGCGAAAGCTCAAAATGCTGGTTTAGACTTGGTTGAAATCTCGCCAGGTGCTGTGCCGCCTGTGTGCAAGATTTTGGACTTTGGTAAGTATAAATACGAATTGCAAAAGCGCAAAAACGAAGCCAAGAAAAAACAAAAAGTCGTTGAAGTCAAAGAGTTAAAGTTGACCCCAATGATTGATGTGCACGATTATGAAGTCAAGTTAAAGAGCGCTAAACGCTTTTTGACGGACGGCAACAAAGTGAAGTTTACGTTAAAGTTCCGCGGTCGTGAAATGGCTTATCAAAACCAAGGTATGGACGTTTTGAATCGTCTGCGCGAGGATTTGAGCGAGCTCGGCAAAGTGGATCAAGAGCCAAAGCTTGAGGGCAAAACGCTCGGTATGCTGATTGTTCCATTGACGAGCAAATAGCTATTTTTAATTGTTGACGGCAAAAGAAAAACGATGTATAATATAGATTATACAAAGATATATTAAGGGGAAAACAGATGAAAAAAATTATCGCACTTTTAAGTTTGACAACGATTTTGTCGGGAGCTCCTTTCGTAGCTTTTGCCGCCGACCCAATGGATCAATCCGCTGCATATGATAATATGGAAACCAATACGGGATCCGAAACGATGGAACAAAACACGGCGGACGATTCCGACACAATGGAAGATGATATTTCTGATGATGATACGTCATCGGCCAGTGATTTTATGACGGGTGCTGAAAATGGCGAAATCCCCACCGCTGGCGAGAGCAATACGGGAATGACCTTTCAAGAGGCAACAGAAAGGTACAACAGTTTGAAACCTCAACAAGAAAAGTTAGCGACAGATATTGAGGCAAAAGATAATGCGATTGCTAAAGCACAGCAAGATAAAGAAAATGCTAAAAATGCAGGTGATAAAGACGCATACGATAAAGCTGAAGCTGAAGAAAAAAGGCTGACAGAAGAAAGAAATGCTTTAAGCAGCCAAAAACAAATGATTGATTCGCAACTCGAGCCAGCAGAAACTCGTATCAATCAAGGTGAAGATGGCGAAGTTCCTGTTGATATTTTGGAGGGAGGAGGCGTGGATGCATGGAAAGCGGGCGAGATTACGGGCGTGGATTGCTCGGGCGCAAGTAATTTGTTCGAATGCTTGAGAAAAGGCCTTGTTCAAAAAGATAAAGAATTAGATAAAGTTGTGCGCAACAGAGGCTATGTCAATGTTGGTACACAATCGGGCTATGTCAATGTGGGCAAGCAGTCTGGTTATGTGAAGGTTGGCAAACAATCGGGTTATGTCAACGTGGGTAAGCAATCGGGCTATGTTCCGACTGCCCGCAACTGGCGTTTGGATCAATATGATACTGCTGCGCAAGACGTTATGTTGGCATTGGATTATCAAGTTTTGCTCAACAGCTGGTACGGCTATCACTTCTGGGTGATGGATTACGGTTGGGCACGCGAGTATATGCTGACGCCGTGGTCGTTCGGTTATTTGTCATATCACCACGCATTGGGCGACACAATGGGCGGCCTGTCCGCGGCCGAGGGCATTTATAACTTGGCTTACAACGGAATTGGACCTGCTATGGGTGTGTTGTCAGGACTGGTTGGGGTAGGATCAAGCATTTATAATGACGTTTCCCGCGCGATGGACAGCTATGGTTCGTTGCGGTTAAGTCAAGCACGCCGCGAACAACAAGAAGCCACCGATGAGTATAATGAGGCGATGGACAGCGCTGAAGAGGCTGAAGCTCGTGCACAAGAGGCTCGAGATCAAGCCGCACTTGCACAAGGGGCTATTGACGGATTGGATTCGCAAATTGCTGAAGCTGAAGCTAAAGCTGCTGACGCCGCCGCGCGTGAAAAACAAGCTCTTGCAGATGGAGATGCTGAGGCTGCTGCTGCCGCTAAAGCTGAAAAAGAGCAGGCCTATAAAGACGCTTCCAACTTTAAAACTCAAAAAGAGGCTGCTGAGCGCGAGGTCGCCGCAAAAGATATGGAAGCTGGCATATATGACAGAGACGCCGCCGCCAGCAGATTAGCGGCAGATAAAGCGGCTCAACGCTACAGCGATGCTGTCGATCGCGAAAACGCTACGATTGCTGATGAAGCAACAGGCGTGACAAAAGCAGAAACAAAATACGCCGAACAACAAAAGAAGACCGAACTGGCACAAAATCAGTACGAAAAAGCGATGGAAACTGAGGCAAAATATCGTCAAAATGCCGATGCTGCCGCCAAGGATGCGCAAGAAGCTTCTAAAGCTCAAACGGCCGCTTTAGATTCGGCTGACGATTACTTAAAACGTGCTAAATCGGCTGAAAATAACGGCGATGCTGAGATGGCTGCCGAATATCGAGCAAAGGCGGCAGAGCAGTCCAAAATTGCTGAGCAAGAAGGGGATAAGGTTGCTGCTGCAAATAAGGCTGCTGAAGTTTACACAAAAGGTGCTAATCAAGCGGCCGAGATTGTTAAGCAAGCGGGAGACAACTTAACAAACGCACGTGCAGCTGAGGAAGAGGCAAGACAAGACTTTGAAACGGCGCGCGATGACTTCCTTGTCAAAACAGCAAGAGACGAAAATGACCCAGCGCCTGAAGTAAAAGCACCAGAACGCCAAGCTGCGGTAGATAAGGCTGCACCACAAGGTGGCAACAAGGGCACGGCGGATAAGGACGCGGGAACAAATAAAAGCTCCGAGAGCAAGTCGCAAGGCTCATCGGCCAAGAAAGCACCAACTTTCTCGCTCCGCGGGGTCGCAAACGACACAATGGATTTGATCAGCTCGCTGGGCGATTACCTTTCAGGTGGAACAAACTCAAAGGGATCAGGCGCTTCTAAAGGGGCTGGCGGAAGTTCATCTGTTGGTGTTTCTCAGTCGCGTGGCGCTTCGGGTGAAACGTTGGGTGCTTCGGGTACAACGATGGGCGCTTCGGGTACAACGATGGGCGCTTCGGGTACAACGATGGGTGCTTCGGGTACAACGATGGGCGCGTCAGGTACAACGATGGGCGCTTCGGGTACAACGTTGGGTGCTTCTGGCGAAACAATGGGTACTTCTGGCGAAACGATGGGTACTTCTGGCAAAACGTTGGGCGCTTCTGGTGAAACAATCGGAACGTCAGGTACAACGTTGGGAAATTAAGGCTCGGTATCGAACCACTTAAATAAAGTACAACAAAAAAGCGCTCTTTGAAAAAAAGGCGCTTTTCTTTAGCTGTTCAGCTTGTCGCAATTTTTTAAGCTTTTAAAGCAATTTTGGACGCCGAGCATCTGCCATTTTCATCGGTGTTCATTTCAAATTCGACAACATCGTTTTCGTGCAAACCGCGCAAGCCCGATTCGTGCAATGCTGTAATGTGCACAAAAACATCTTTATCGCTGCCCTCTGGCGTGATAAAACCATATCCTTTTTTGAAATTAAACCATTTTACTTTTCCGACTGTCATAGTCATCTCCTTACTCGTTAAACATATTTGTCTGGCAGGTTATTCTGCTACTCGACTCTTTCACTATAGCGCGTTTAGGAAAACTTGCAAGCAAATAATATTAAAAAATTTTTTATTTGCATTTTGGATAAAAAGCGGCTATTATTCATTGAAAACAAGAGGATATTGATATGACTACAGAAGATAAAACACTCGAACAAAAGGAAGAAAAAATCGAACACGCAAAATTAGCAGATGCGCTTTCTGAGCGGTATTTAGCCTATGCAATGTCGACCATTGTGTCGCGCTCGCTGCCTGATGTGCGGGACGGGCTTAAACCTGTGCACAGACGCTTACTGTTTGCAATGCGCCATTTAAAGCTGGATCCGAATTCGGGCTTTAAAAAGTGTGCACGTGTGGTCGGCGATGTCATTGGTAAATATCACCCGCACGGCGATACGGCTGTTTATGATGCAATGGTGCGTTTGGCACAAGATTTTGCAGTGCGTTATCCGCTTGTGGAAGGTCAAGGCAATTTTGGTAATATCGATGGCGACAGTGCCGCCGCAATGCGTTATACAGAGGCTCGCTTAACCGAAATGGCGATGTCGCTCATGGACGGGTTGGACGAAGGCGCTGTGGACTTTGCGCCAACTTATGACGGCTCTGAAGAAGAGCCCGTTGTGATGCCTGCGGCTTTTCCAAATTTGTTGGCAAATGGCTCGAGCGGTATCGCAGTCGGTATGGCGACTAATATTCCATCTCATAATGTGGGCGAGCTGTGTGATGCGCTGAATTATTTAATCAAGCACCCCGATTGCGAATGTGCGCGCTTAATGGATTTCGTGCAAGGACCTGATTTCCCTACAGGTGGGCTTTTGATGGAAAGTCATGCCACGATTGTCAAAGCGTATGAAAAAGGCCGTGGCGCATTGCGTGTACGTGCTAAGTGGGAAAAAGAGGACTTATCGCATGGTCAATATCAAATCGTGATTACCGAGATTCCGTACGGCGTGCAAAAGTCGGACTTGATTGCCAAAATTGCCAAGATGCTGGGCGATAAAAAGTTGCCGATGCTCGCCGATATTCGCGATGAGTCGGCCGAGGAAATTCGCGTGGTATTAGAGCCTAAAAATCGGACGGTTGAGGCAAACTATTTAATGGAATACTTGTTTCAACACACGGACTTGCAAACAACATTCCACTTGAATATGAACGTTTTGGATGCGGACAGCACGCCAAAGGTGATGAGCATTAAGCAAGTTTTGCAAGCTTTCTTGGCGCACCGAATGGTTGTTTTAACGCGTTGCAGCCAACATCGTTTGGACAAGATTTTGCATCGTATGGAAGTGCTGAAAGGCTTTTTGATTACGTATCTGAATTTGGATCGCGTGATTGAAATTATTCGCGGTGAGGACGAGCCTAAACCCCTTTTGATGAAAGAGTTTAACTTATCCGATGTTCAGGTTGAGGCGATTTTAAATATGAAATTGCGTTCGCTCAGAAAATTGGAAGAAATGCAAATCAAAACCGAGTACGATACTTTGGATGCCGAGCGTCAAGGGCTGGAGGATTTGCTGGCTCAAGAGCCTTTGCGCTGGCAAAAGATTGCCGAGCAAGTGGCAGAAATTAAAAAACGCTTTGGGCAAAAGACAAAGCTGGGTGCGCGCAAAACGGTTATTGCCGATGCACCAACAGCGGTAGAAGTGCCTATTGAAGCGATGATTGAAAAAGAGCCTATCACAGTTGTGCTGTCCAAAAAAGGCTGGATTCGCGCGCTGAAAGGTCACGTTGATGTTTCCGAGGCGAAGTTCAAGGAAGGTGATGCTTTGCAATTCGCAATCAAAGCGCAAACCACTGATCGGATTTTGTTCTTCTCAACGGGGGGCAGATTCTATACCGTTATGGGCGATAAAATCGTGGGCGGACGCGGCTTTGGCGAACCTATTCGCTTGTCATTCGACTTGCCTGAAAACGAAACAATTGTCGCGATGTTTGTTTATAATGCCGATGAAAAGCTCTTAGTGGCATCGCACAAAGGCAAGGGCTTTGTAGTGGCGGCAAAAGACGTGGTTGCGCAAACGAAAGCGGGCAAGATTATTTTGAATGTGGCCGATGATGATAAGGCGGCGTTCTGTTTGCCTGTGACGGGTGATATGGTGGCGATTATTGGGCAAAATCGCAAGCTGTTGTTGTTCAAGACGGACGAGATTCCGACAATGACACGTGGTGCGGGCGTGATTTTGCAAAAGTACCAAGGTGCTGCTGTCAGTGATATCGAGTTCTTTAACGAGCAAGAGGGTATGCCTTTTGCTTTTGGAAACGGTACGCGTATCGAACGCGACTTGATCGGTTGGATTGGTAAACGCGCTCAGGTCGGTAAGATTCCTCCTGTCGGTTTCCCGCGGAGCAATAAGTTTAAATAAGACTTCTCTTGACGAAGCAAATTTGATCATATATCATATAGAAATGAAATCGTTTTGATTTAGGGGTAAAAATGAAAAATTCAGGTTGTTCAAAAAAAAGAAGTTTTGGCCGCACGATGGAAGAAATGCTGGGCGTGCTGGTGATTATGGCTGCGTTGTCGTTGATTGCGGTGGGCTCTATTCGCGTTTGGTTCGAGCAAAACGAAGCCAACAAGGTGACTAAAGAAGTCGTGGCTCAGGCCGAAGATATTATGACGCGCCGTGTCAAAATGGATAAAACAGATGCCAAAAAAGTCGTTTATGCGTATGCAGACAGCCTGACAGAAAAATATGCCTATACACGCCGTTTGAACGATGACAATGATAAAATCGTGATTACTGCGAATAACATTCGAAAAGGCGTGTGTGAAAAAATGCTGACGCAAGACAAAGGAATGTTTGAGGACGTGTTTTTGGTTGGCGCTAGCGAATGCGCCGAAGACGGAAATAGCATTTCATTCTTGCTGCCGATGATTGGTACGCCAACTTGCGGCGGATGCGAAAAGTTTGAAAATGGCCAATGCGTCAGTGCGGTGGGCGATTGTGAAGTATGCGAAAATGATACAATCAAGTCTAAGACAGATACGCAAGCCTGTTGCGAGCGCGCGGGCTTGGTTTGGCAAAACGGCTCTTGCGTTTCGTCTGTGCCTGTGACGTGCGATGCGTGCGAGGACAAAAAAGCTAGCGGAGAGTGCGTATACAATCCGAATAAAAGCAAGAATTGTTGTGAAAAGACGGACGGATATGTTTGGGATGGGAGCACGTGTTGTCAATCGGCTACTCAATCCGCCGCTTGTTGTAGCGCCACTCAGGGCGATGATTACGAACTTTATAATGGTGCGTGTGTGCAAAAGTGCGCCGCTTGCCAAGTCAGAAACAGCTCGGGCGCTTGTGTGGCTGTGACAAACACAAAAGCGTGTTGTGAAGCCGCGGGTCGTGCTTGGAGCGGTTCGATTTGTTGCGCGTCTGGTCAAGCCGTCAGCAACGGACAATGCTGTGCTGCGGGCTCAACTTATTACGCGGGGGCAGGGTGTTGTGCAAGCGAAAACGCTTCTGCCAGCTGCTGCTCCGCAATCAAAGGTTCGACTTACGAGTTTTGGTCGGGTAATCAATGTTTGAAAAAATGCGGAAATTGTGAAACGCGTAACAGTTCTGGTTCTTGCGTGACGGTGACAAATACGCAAACATGCTGTACCGCTGCGGGTCGTTTGTGGAGCGGGTCAGCGTGCTGTGAGTCTGGGCAGGTTGTTGTAGGTGGCGCATGTCAAGGCAAAGCATCATGTAATTCTTGCCAAGATTATAGTTCGATTACAAACACTTGTTCTGCCCATGTCCGAACTGAGGCTTGCTGTACGGCTGCGGGTCGCTTGTGGAGTGGTTCAAAATGTTGTACGGCGGGACAAGTGGTTGTGAATGGTCAATGCCAGAACAAAGCCACTTGCACATCGTGTCAAGATTATAACAGCTCGACCAACACCTGTACGAATCACGTAAAGACAAGTGCTTGTTGTACGGCAGCGGGTCGCTTGTGGAGTGGCTCGACTTGTTGTACGGCGGGACAAGTGGTCGTGAATGGTCAATGCCAGAACAAAGCCACTTGTACATCGTGCCAAGATTATAACAGCTCGACTAACACCTGTACGAATCACGTAAAGACAAGTGCTTGTTGTACGGCTGCGGGTCGCAAATGGAATGGCACATCGTGCTGCCCAGCTGGGCAAGTGGCTTCAAACGGTCAGTGCTGTCCGTCAGGGTCGACATACTATGCGGGCGTTGGCTGTTGCGCCAGTGCTAACGCCAGTGCGGCATGCTGTACGGCGGTCAATGGATCGTCTTATGAATGGGCGGTCGGATCCTGCCGAGTCAAGTGTGACTCTTGCCATACGCGAAACACAACAACAGGCGCGTGCGACTTTAACAACAAGATCGAAAGTTGCTGTACGGCTGCCAACTTGTTCTTTGGAACGGCCTATGGCTCAACGAACAACAGATGTTGTACGGCAAGCGAAAGCTACAGTACTTTAACAACAGGCGTTAACGGTATCGGTGTGTGCTGTCCATCAAAGGGACAAGAGTACTATGCAAGCTCTGACGCATGCTGTACAAGTATTCAAGATTCGAAAAAATGTTGCTACGGTATCCACCTTTATAATCCGTTTTATACGAATTACACGATGTCGACAATTAACCAAGTCTTGCGTTATGATCCAAATGCTACGGGCACGACTGCAACAACGGCGAAATGTCAATGTATTTATGGCGCAGGCTATGACCCTGACACATTCACACAAGTCAAAGGCGATAGCTCAAAATACGATGATGCAATGCGTTGTTGCCGACCCAACGAAACGTGGACACAATTTTATGGCATGTGTTGTGACAGCATTGCTAAGTCAGAGGAGTGCTGCTATTCGATGCACTTGACAAAAGGGACAGCAAACTTTAATGAGATTTACACCGAAGAAAACATTAAAGATTATGTTGTATACGACAAAAACGCAACGTATCAATGTGCTTGCCGCAACGGTTATGCGTCAACGGACAAACGTTGCTGCGGCGTGCAAGAGCACTTGAATTCGTCAACAGGCAAGTGTGTTTTGTGTCCAGCTCAGCAAATCTGGGATGCCAGCAAAAATGCGTGTGTTTGCCCTTCGGTGAAGGACTCAGACGGTAAAACAGTTCAGTTGACGTTTAAAAATGGTCAATGCGTCTGCCCCAATGCTGGCTATTCTCTGATTAACGGCGTTTGCTCGAAAATCGACTGCCGAGGCGGTACAACGGGCGCAACATACAAGTGCTATATTAACGATCAAATGTGCGGTTATAACTGTGAGGCAGACGGCACAAATTGCTCGTACGGTGTGTGTAAGCATGAATTGTGTGATACATCGCACCCATTTATGCGTCTGCCAAAACCGATCAACGGTTATTACTATGGTTGTAAATACCCCTACAGCGATGATGTGACGTGCTATAAGTACACTGCGGTCTTGAATGGTAGATTTACATGTGCGACAAACTCGCCGTTCCAGCGGTGTATGACGCTTCAGAGCAATTACACAACATTGGAAAGTGGTGTGTGTGAACAAAGCACTTGTACGGCGATTCAATCAGGCTCGACATTAGTGTTTGGACAAAACACAAATGGTATGTGCCAATTCTCGGGCGGGCTTGTGTGCGAACGCTCCAGCGCGACAACGTGGCGTTGCCTTAAACACGGCTATCAGTGCGGAACGAATTGTACAAATCCTCTGTCGTGTGGTCAGTGCTCAACGCAAGATTGCTTTACGGGTATGACGTATAACAGCTCGACCAAGCGTTGCGAAACAAGCGATTATTCGTGTACAACGACTTTGTCATCGCTTCAAAATTGTTATAAAAAGAGTGATGGGTCTATGTGCGCCTATATGTCGACAAGCGCTAAGCACTTTATGGCGGGCGAATGCGTTGATCCAAACTGCCCAACGGGGATGAAGTTCGGCAAAGTCAACAGTTCTTATTGGGGCTGTATCGACAAAACATTGGGCACAAAAGGGCTGTCGTGTATTTACAACAATATGGGCAGCGGTCCTTACTCGTGCTACTATAACGGCAGCACATGTGGTGAGTTGTGCAGCGACTACACAGGGCTTTCGTGCAAGCGCGTTTACTTGCCGCAATGTGCTCAAGAAGGAAAATGCCCACAGACAGGTTATAATATGTCAGGTGGTTGTACGTGCGATGGCCAGGTGACAAAAATTTCTGGCGTCAGCTATTGCTGCCCAGCGGGTCACACATATAAGAACGGTGCCTGCGCGATGTAGCGTCAATGTTTTAAAATTGAGCCAAAAGCCACTCTTAACTGGGTGGCTTTTTATTGTTGAATTTCCCTTTTTAATATGGTATAATAAAACTATGTATTGGAAAAAGGAGTGACTGCTATGGGACTGAAGGATAGATTATTTAGAAAGGCAGCGCCAATTTTGGCGGCAACGACTTTGGCAACAACGCCCGCTGTGAATGCAGGCGATGAGAAGGCCACAGCGGATGAGGCTCGGCCAGAAAAAAACGCTATCGAACACGTTGTGCACACGACAACAAATACCGTGGATAAAGGTGTGCGCTTGGCAACTCAAGCCGCAACGTATCCTGCGCGCGTAGCAATCAACGGCGTGACAACGGGTGTGCAATATGTGGCAAAAGGCATTGACGCCGTTGGCGAGCATACAGGGCAAGTTGGCAAAACCATTGCAAACACAATCAATACGAATTTGCTCGGTGCGACGGGGCTTGTCGCCAACACAGCGACAAACGCTCTTGATTTATCCGAACGTGTTGTGCAAGGCGGTGTCGGTATGGCGGGCTCTGCGATGGACAGCCTTGCCACAGCAACCCGAGATCCAAAAGAAGCGGGCATCAAGTTTGTTAAAGAAGAAGCGCTGCAAGCAACCGAGCTTGCCAGCGATGCTACTGCAACCGTAGTGGGTACAGCTAATACTGCTATTTCTGGCGCTGAAACAATGGCAATAGCAACGGCTTCAAATACTGGAACACTGCTCAGTCAAGGTGTTGGCGCTATCAATAAAGAGGCGGGCGAAAAAGTCCAAAAAGCCAGCGATGCAACAGCGGGGGCGTTGGGTGTTGCGACGATTGCAGATACGGCTATTCGCTCAGCTGCACCAATGCCAGCGACTATGGGCGTGAAGTTTGCGCCATACATTGCAGACGGCGATTTGCGGCAAGCAGGGCTTGAAAAGTTGGGCGATGCGATGAGCAAGCCTTCCTCAAAGCAAGCAGCCGCTGAAATGCAACAAGTGCAAGGGCAAACGCAACAAGTGCTGAATAATGCGATGCAGGAAATGTCGGGAAAGGATAAGTCAACGGGTGAGCGCGTTGTGGACGGCTTGGCGGCAGTCGGCAAAGGGATGCATCAAATGCAAGGCGATATGTTAAAGCAAGCAATCAATGCGCCGCAGACGATGCCCAAAGTGCCCGAGCTTAACACGCCGACAGCGCGTGAAGGGCTTAAAGATGTGGTTAATCGTTCGGAGGAAATCCGTCAAAATCCAGAACAGCGCGAAACTTTGTTAAAAACGTTATCGAATTTGGGTCAAAAAGTGAGGGCAGCTCAGAAAAGCGTGCCCGTCAATACCGCGGCAAGCAATGCGCAAGCAGTGCCCGAACAACAAACGGCTGATACGTCCGCTCAAAGCATTAACCCTGCGGTTATTCAGCAGCTGCAACAACGCGGCAAATAAAGCAATAAACGCTTATTCATTGCGTTGTTAAACATAAAAAAGAACCCCGCGTGTTGTTGCGCGGGGTTATCGTTATTGTCAAAAGCTTAATCTAAATGATACTTTTTGCGCAAGCGGCGGCGTACCGAACGCACAGGAATAAAGTTATTGATGAAAAAGCGTAGAGTCGAGCGCTTGGCCACATACGAAAATGGCATAGACAATTTATAGCTTTCAAAAATGCGCTTGAGCGGTTTAGAGTTAATTGCATAGTCTTCAACCTTTTCAGAATGTGATTTATAATCGTCTACCACGATCCGAATGTGATTGCCCAGTTGGTACGAACGCTTTTCGCTCGTGCTGTTTTTCAAATAAAGCAGGTCGATGTTCTTGCCCTTAAAATGGTTGGTGATGACAGAAAAACCTTGCTCGATTGTTTGATCATCAACTTCAATGTGGACTGTAAGGGGTGTTTGCATATAAACAATTAAAATGCGTTTGGCAGCGTTGATTTGCTTTAATAACCGCGCAATGCGCCGATCATATTTGGCACGCACTTCATCATACGTTTCGTCAAGCGGTTTGCCGGCCTTGAAATCATGGTTAAAGGTCAGGTCGTTGTGCTTGTTATAATAAGCGTCACAAGAAATGCTGCGTGTCGAAAAACTGTAAGACAAGTCTTGCTTTTCGATAAAGTGATCAAACTCGCTTGCTAGAATGCGGCATCTGCCAACAAAGTCAGTTCCAAACAACCAATCCAGCGGATACGAGGCTATTTGTAAGTCGTTGCTTCTGAGCGTTTGCGAACAAGAACACGCTTCTCCAATACCAAAAATTAAATCGTATTTTTTCTTTTTGCAAAACATAAATTATACCTTTCTGTCCGTTGTTTGCGCAAGCTCTTCCAACAGAGCCACAGGATCTGTCATCTGTAAAGTCTTTAAAACTTCCAATGGGTAGTCCCACCAACGTGATTGCAACAAAGCTTTGATTGTTTCATCATCAAAACGATAGCGAATGATTTTGGCAGGTACACCGCCCACGATTGCATATGGCGGCACATCTTTGGTGACAACGGCACCTGTACCGATAATAGCGCCATCACCCACTTTAACCCCATTCATAATCGTCACATTTTGGCCAATCCAAACATCGTTGCCGATTGTAATGGGCTGATTATGCGCATTGATGTAATCAACAACTTGAGGCGCTTTTGATCCTCTATAAAAAACGGGGCTTGTGGATACGGTGTTAATCGGGTGCTGGCCGACCCCCAAAGTACAACCAGCGCCAATAGAAACATACTTGCCGATCGTTGTGGCGTGGTGCATCTTTGCAAACGGGCACATCGCATATGAATTGCCCGTAAATAAAATCGAGTCTTTATGTAAATGGTTGTGTCGCCAAATCTTGCGTTGTTCTTTGTCTTTGATGAACAAAGCGCAAGTTTTGATGATAAACTTTTTAATTACATTTGCTTGAGACATTTTTGTAAACTTTCACGCCAATGGGCAATGTTTAAGTTAAAGTCGCTTTTGATGGCTTGTTTATCCAGCACGCTGTAAAACGGGCGTGTTGCTTTGGTCGGGTATTGGCTGGAGGGGATTGGATTGACGCGGCAGTCCAAGCCTGACAGCGCCATAATTTCGTGCGCAAAATCATACCATGAGCAAACGCCTTCGTTTGTATAGTGGTAAATGCCTTTTTGTCCCGCTTTAATTTGAGGCAATATCGCGACAATCGCGGCGGCCAAATCACCCGCAAAAGTCGGTGTGCCAATTTGATCTGCAACAACGTTGAGCGAGTCTTTTGTTTGTCCCAGCGTGCGCATTGTTTTGACAAAGTTCTTGCCGTGTGCCGAATAAAGCCACGCCGTGCGGATAATAATCGCGCTGGAGGCATTTTGCAAAACGGCCAATTCACCTGCGCGTTTTGTTTTGCCATACACGGAAACGGGCTTGGGCTCGTCTTCGGGAGAATAAGGCGTATGGTTTGTGCCGTCAAACACGTAATCCGTTGAAATGTGGATTATGCACGCGCCTGATTTTGCCAAATTTTCTGGCCCCGTCACGTTGATTTTATATGCTAAATCTTGGTCTTCTTCGGCTTTGTCCACTGCTGTATAGGCCGCACAGTTAATGATTGTGTCGATGTTGTGCTCGGCCACAAAAGCCTTGACTGCCGCAAGGTCGGTAATGTCAAGCTCGTCTACATCCGTTAAAATTGCCTCTGGCAACAAAGCTGCAAGCTCTGTGCCCAGCTGACCATGACTACCCGTTATCAGCAACATCTTTAAAACTCCTGTGATTTTTGTCTTTTTCCGAAATGATTGCGTCTTTTGGATCAATGCGCCAATCAATGTTTAAATCTTTGTCGGCAAAGTAAATGCCCGATTCAGATTCTTTGCAATAAAAATTATCGCACTTATAAGCAAACACCGCTGTTTCGCTCAATACCGCAAAGCCGTGATAAAAGCCGCGCGGTAAGAAAAGTTGGCGTTTGTTTTCGCCCGATAATTCGACTGCAATATATTTGCCGAAAGTCTTTGATCCTGCGCGCATATCTACGCCAACGTCCAAAACAGTGCCTTCCAAAACGCGGACGAGCTTTGCTTGCGCGTGCTCGCCCATTTGAGCGTGAAGCCCGCGGATCACCCCATAAGAGGATTTAGATTGATTGTCTTGTACAAACTTGGCTGTAATGCCATTTTTGACAAACTCTTGTTCATTATAGCTTTCGAAAAAATAGCCGCGTTCGTCTTCAAACACGCGTGGTTCGATGATGTAAACGCCGTCTAGTTCTGTTTTAATAAAGTTCATGATATTCCTCATATACTTTCTTTAAGTATGTTTTATAGCTGCTGTCTTTCAACTCATTGATTAAATCTTGCATTTGCTTATCGTTAATAAAGCCACGGCGGTAAGCAATTTCTTCGATGCACGCGATTTTAAGGCCTTGACGTTTTTCAATGATTTGCACAAACGCCCCTGATTCCATCAAGCTTTCAGGTGTGCCCGCATCCAGCCAAGCATTGCCACGGCGCATCGGCACAACGGACATTCTGCCTTCTTTTAAATAAAGGTTGTTGATGTCGGTGATTTCCAACTCGCCCCGCGCAGAAGGCTTTAAATTGCGCGCTTTTTCAACCACGTCAGAGGGGTAAAAATAAAGCCCAACAGACGCATAATTCGATTTTGGATTTTTCGGCTTTTCTTCAATCGAGATTGCTTTGTGGTCTTTGTCAAACTCGACCACGCCAAAGCGCTCGGGATCCGATACGTGATAAGCAAAAATTGTCGCGCCTTTACCTTTGTTTTTTTCAACCTCGTCCTTGAACGTGTGGAACTGATCGCCCATATAAAAAATATTGTCGCCCAAAATCAAGCAAACATCATCGTTCGCGATAAAGTCCGCGCCGATAGTAAATGCTTGCGCAATGCCTTTAGGCTCGTCTTGAATCGCGTATTGGATATTCAGCCCTAACTTTGAGCCGTCACCAAACAAGCGTTCGATGTTGGGTGTATCTTGTGGGGTCGAGATGATTAAAATGTCTCGGATGCCAAAGAGCAGCAAAGTCGACAGAGGATAATAAATCATCGGTTTGTCATACACAGGCAGAAGCTGTTTCGACGTTGTTTTAGTCAGCGGATAAAGACGTGTGCCAGAACCTCCAGCAAGGACAATTCCTTTCATTTAAACTTCTCCTTTCAATTTCGTTGTCGTTTTGATGCTGAACAACGGTAATTTTTCAAATAAATAAACTTTTGTGCGGTTGGCTTTCGTGACAACCTTAAACAGCGGCACGCCCCAAAAACGCACATCTGTTGTGCGGGTGGCGGACAGCAAAAACTCCTCATACAGCGCGGGATAGAGCGTTTTGAACATTGCCCAAATGCGCCGAGAACTTGCCAACATCTTATCGCTTTGTGTTTTAGATGTGTTCGTGTTGTGCAAACGATAGTGAAACAAAACTTCGCCCAAGTTATGAAAGTTTGTGTGGGCAATCAATCGACACCACAAGCCATAATCTTCGGCGGGCGAAAATTGTTCTTCATACCTCAGATTGCCAAGCGCTTTGCGTCTGATCATCGAGGCAGGGTGCAATATGGCACAGCTTTTCATCAACGCCAATTTAATTTGTATGTCTTCGGTTGGATAGCGCGTTTGCTTGACTTTGTCTCCAAATGATTCCGCCCAGCAGCTGACTACGCCAACATCAGGGTGTTGATCCAAATAGGCAGCTTGTTTTTCAAAACGCTCGGGCAAGGATATATCATCATGATCCATAACCGCCAAGTATTCACCTTTTGCCAAATCAATCAGCTTGTTTCTGGACGGCGTGATGCCCATATTTTTATCGTTTTTCAAATACTTGATTCGCTTGTCTTTATAGGACTTTACGACATCATCAAGGTATGTTGCATCGGGGCTGTCATTTAGAATCAAAAACTCAAAGTCCGTCATTGTTTGCGCCAAAATAGAGTCTATCGCGCCTTTGAGGTGCACTTCGTTTGTCTTGTAAATTGGCATTAGAACGGATATTCTCCGTAGGCATGAAGTTTGGCGAAGAGTTTTCCGCTGCAGACCAGTATA
>OQVL01000687.1_pt1 | contig 18705 bp, 21 predicted proteins | sample 1691501 | NCBI WGS metagenome assembly OQVL01 (sample SAMN03418253, study PRJEB22391) | human gut metagenome | biome: human-gut; feature: organic feature; material: feces | host: Homo sapiens | place: Tanzania | collected 2013-01 | reverse complement strand
GAGGGCTTTTTCCATGTAAGGGCAGCATAGGTCACTTTTCTTTTAACGAATATGGTATTTCCTGTAGCGTTCTGTGCTTATTTGATTTTTTTCTAAGCACCTCAGTTTTTAATTCATACACCTTACCATTATACTCAAAATTGTAAGACACCATGTGTTTTACTCCATCTGCAATCTTTTTCTTGTAGTTTTTTCGCTGCATATTGATATAACTATATTTTGCGTCTTTCAGGTCGTGCAAATTGTCTCTCAAATGTGCAATGGCAAGTAATTCGTCTTTTGTATAAGCATGGAATATTAGGCAGTCTAAAGCATCTTTGGTAAGTGTTAACGATTTCGTATAAGCATTATTAAGCGTTATTACATTCTCGCTCCATTTGTCTCTCAATGATGATTTTGTCAATTCTTTGCCCATCTTACGGAATAAACTCTTGTCAGTCTCAGGTGTAACATGACAATCTTTATATTTCTCTTTCCATTCATGTAATGAGAGTGGCGTACCGTTCACGCCGCCTGACGTTTTCTTCTCTATTTTCTTCTTCCACCATTCCTTCTGCTCTGCAGTCATCATTGGTGTTGCAAGTCCGCTTCCAGCCTTCTTTACCACACCCTTCACAATAAGGGGATTAGGCCGTAAGTTGTCAACACGATAAGCACGCAGCGAAGCTTTCTTCAAATCAAAACGCACTCTCCGTCCATCCATCATCCACTTGTTTATAGAGGCCGACTCTATTCCTGTTTGAGGATCGTAATAACGCCTTGTTCCGTCCGCAAACACCTCCATGGTGATGATATGCCCTGAATACTTCTGGCCTCTATGCTTTTTCCACGTCCAGCTTATATGGTATCTACCTGGCTCAGCTGTCTTCTTCTCGAATTCAGTCAAGACTTCCTTCTCTGTTGTGAGAATCCATCGCCCCGACCGCCAGTCTATCGGCAGCTGAAAGCAGCGTATCGGCTTTGGCATATTCCCATCAACATCGAGCCATGCCGCACGTGTGTTGTATGCGAGCTGACCTCCCATGCTTCCATCCACATTGCCGAACGCTTCTACTGGAAGTCCTCGCCTTCTCAGCTCGTATGTCACCACGCAGCTCTGACAGTTGATTCTGTACTGCTCATCCTCGCCATAACATGGGTTTGGATGCTTCATGTCGGCCTGTTCGTGTGCCATCGGCTCGCCTATCTCCACACCAACAGCTTTTGCAAGCTTAGACAGTTCATCATCCGATTTTCCTGTCTTCTTCTGCTCGCCTGTCCATCGCAGTCCTTTCTTTACATCTCCGTCCTTGTAGTTGTCCTTGATGAAATAAGGCATGCTCTTTGCTTTCTCGATCCTGTCCTCATTCTTCTTCATCCAGCCTGTAAAAGCATCTGGCATGTCCTTTACTTCGTCTTTGAAGTGGTAGTCACTAATATCTTCACCTCTGTCTTCCGCTTGCCACATTTCATCTATCTCGTCCCATGTCGCAACGATAGGCACAGCGATGCATCTGCAAAACGGATGCCACCCATCGAATTTGAAAGGCTTCGGGTAGTCACCCTGCAGCTCATCGCAGATGTCCCAAAACGGCACTCTCTGCCCTTTGTTGTTCACGATAGTGTGATTGTTGCTCAGCTCTATGCGTATGCCCTTAACCAGCGGTATGCCCTGCCATTGGTGGTAATCGGATGTGTGATAGGCTATATTCGTCTCTGTGGCCGTCATGCGGATGGCGTTCCTGTATGAACTTCGATACACGCCCTGCCCTGGATGGTATGCCGCTGCCCTCTTAGACAAGTGCAGCATCCCATGCTTGTCCCTAACCCTGCGGAACAGCTTTTTAGGCTCGTTAAGATACTTCCTCACGTCTCTTGACAGCTCTGCCGCACTCTTGCCTTCTCCAAGTCCTAAATCAAGCGCAAGCTCCAGCTCCTGCTTCGCCTGATCCTTGATTCGCCACACTCGCTGCGAGAGATTCATTCCGTCCGTCTTGCGCTTCTGGAACGCCTTCAATGCGGACAGATTAGGCTCTTTCCATTTCTCGATGATGCTCTTGCTTATGCCTGTGCTCTTCGTGAGCCCATCAATAAGCTTTGCGTTCTTCTCCGCAGCCAGCAGCCACTCACTCTTGTCACCTCGCTCCACAACGATCTGCATCTTCTGTCCCATCTGTGACAGCAGTTCGTCTATCCTCTTTTCCGCTTGCGGATGCTCTGAAAGCACAAAAGGCGAGGCAGGGTCGTTGAACCCTGTAGCCTCACCTATGCGCGCTGCTTCCTTCGCAAGCTCGTCATACACAGCATCTATCGCCTTCTTTATCGCATTGAGGTTCTTAAGATGCCGCTTGTCGTATGCGCTCGCTATCTTGCGCACGACCTCTTCTGTAGTTACCTTCCCCTTCTTAGCCATTATTCTGTAGGCTCGTTAAACAGGCTGCTTGTTGATGCCTCCTGCTCGTTTGCTATCTGCTCCAGCTCTGCCTCCACATCATCAACCATGCCAAGGCGTTTGACAGCTGTCCTCTGTGACATTATTTGCATGCCCCCTGTTGCATTAGAAAGCATCTGCACCCTTTCAGAAGTGTCATTGATTTGGAACGGTGTAATCTGCACGTTTACTTGCAACGCATCTATGGCTGCTGAAAGAGAAGGGTACATGTTCTTCATGTGCGCCTTTACCACGTTGACCTCACGACTGAAGAATTCTTCCCAGATGCCGCTTTCATCTGTAGCCTTCTGCTGTGCGTCAAGGAACATCATCTTGCGGCTCTCGCCTGACATCGGAGCACTCTTCATGTTCTCGTAGCTGATATCTGGCAGCTGGAGCTGCATGAAGAAATTCTGCTTGATTGTGTCTACATGGAACTTCAAGCTGTCGATTGCCTGCGCCCATGTCTCATATCCAACCTTTGCGTCCTTCGGGTAATGCAGAAAGGCCACGCCATCATTATCCTTGTTGACAGTGCTCCCTTGGGTAACGTTCTTCTCGTCCGAACACACCACCCAATTAGGGCGAGCGTTCTTCCTGAGATAATTTCCATTGCGCGAGAGTGCCCATTCTGCTTCATACACATTGTCACTCTCATCCTCCCACACTGGTTCTGGTCTCATGGCATACACGCCACTTATTTTGCCGATGCTGATTGACTCCCTCAGTTCCTCTTGCCATCCTCCAATCTGCACCCATCTGACATGTTCTTCGGCCGCATAGGTCTCAAAGTAGTTGATTGTGTCGTTGCCTTCTGTGCGAGAGTATTTCACCGAAAGCGCAATCAGATCATTATACTCGTCAAAGAGCGGATAAAGCTCAGAGCCGCCCATCGGACTGTACGACACGCAGCGCAGTTTCAGTTTGCTCGGTTCTTCTGCATACGTGACATCAGCCTCCTGAGCATACCATATCGTAAGGATCTCGCACGAGGCGTACAGCTGCTTGCATCTGTCCCTGTTCACAGAATCAATCCTGTTGGCCTTGAATATGGCTTCCATTATGGATGCAGCCTTCTGTTGATTCTCATCGTCATGTGCATCATAGATACGCTGCACAGGCGTGCCGAACAATAGGCCTGACATTCGTTTTACGGCCAATTTCTGCCATCCTCTTGTGATGCGCGTGACCTTCTCCTTCTTCTTATCTGGATAAAGTGCCTTATCCATGACTGGATGCTTCTTCTGATTGTACTCTCTCTCAAGCTGCGTCCATGGGCGCAGCTTAAATTGCTTCTTCATCAGGTCTGCGATAGTGTCTGCCGCAGCTCTGTCTCTCTTCATTATCTCCTTTATATCCATTCCTTCATTTTTTTATTCTGCGAACATCAACCATCCGTCAAATGTTCGTCTGATTACACTTCATGCCTCTGTGCGCTTGTTTGGCGGCAAATCAAGCCTACCACAGCACCTCGGCCATATCCTCATCACTCATCTGTGCGTTTCCGCGCTCATCCCATCCGACATTAGCCACTGCAGCTGGATGAAAAGTATTTGCAAGCGCATCGAATTTGTCCGTTGAACGGCCTATGCGCTCCTTGATATCCTCTTTCGGCTCGATGATAACCTTGCCATTGCTCAGAAAGCTCCAACGTATCTCTGTAGCCTCTTCCAACAGCTCATCATCAGGTGGAAGACACGCCCCAGTCTTGTTGTCGGGATTCAGCCAATCACGCACAGCCCAGAAGAGGTATGCCCTCATGTTAGCAAACTCAAACTGCTGCGTGATATCCTTCAAGCCTTTCGCACTCTCGCTGTACTTGCAGCTTATGATTGCATCCTCAGACAGGACATTCCCTGTGTCTGTCTCGCACACCTCCACCGCTCGTGAATAAACTCCTGCGCCCTCTCCGATTGTATCTATTGAGTAAGTGCATCCCGAACGCTTCCGCATGTGGTCTATTATAACTCCAACCGTCCGCATGTGATCTGCCTTGCCTCCGCTGTCATGCTTCTCCAAGTCGAAGACATAGCTGCCGATTCTAAAGCACATGACCGTGCTGTCTCGTCCCATGCCTGCAACGTCCACGCCCATAACTCCATCATGCTGCGCTGGCGCATGCGTGAGCTTCCATCGCTCCTGTGCCAGCTCCACCCATCGCTGCGGAATCAGCGAGCTGTCATCAGCCTTCGGAAACTCGCCAAGCACTTTTTTTCTGAACAAATCTGATGGCCTATACCATTTGCCTTCCCATTCGAAGTCATTCTCACTCTCCTTAGCCTCTTCCTCTGTTATCTGTTCACACCAAGAGTTTACACGTTCCTCCACCCAGTCATAGTCAACCTGTCCAACATAAGTGATCTTCTTGTTTACGACATTAGGAGCTGTAAGACTGTTTAGACAAAACTTCTCCCAGCGAGCTTGTTTCTGGCTGCGTGCTGCATATCCCTTAGTTGTGTTAGGGTTAAACACAAGAAGAATACGGCTATTACCTTGCAAATTACCCTCTATCGCCTCATATGTATCATCCTTGATGCCTGTTGCTTCCGTAATCACGAACATCGTGTTGGCCGCATGAAATCCAGACCACGCTTCATGATTATTCTCGTCAGCTTTGAAGCCTACCAAGAACCACTCTTTGTTTTTTGGCATTCTTATACTGTCGCTATTGAGTCGGCCTGGCAAGGTAAAGCCTCTTGATTTAGCCTTTGTGTACAATCGGCTTATCTCTGCCATCATGATGTTCTCAACTTGCCTTCCCGTAGGAGCAGTTAATGCCACCTTGGTGTTAGCCATCATTTCGCCTTTTTTATTCCAGCGCGGCGTGAGATACAGGAAGCACATAGCTATACACGCTGCCACGTAATCTTTTCCTCTTGCAGTGCCACTTCGCACGCTGACCATCTTATGCTTCTGCACAGCTGTTACTATAGCCTTCTGATCATCGTCAAGCGTCACTCCTAATACGTCTCTGATAAAGGCGTTCCAATCCTTTCTCCAGAGACTAAATAATGCTGACGCTTTCCTTCGTATCTTATTATCTTCATCCTTCTTCATCCTCCACTATGCTTGTTTCCAACAGAGCGCGTTCAAAGTCAAGAGTTCCTGTCACCTCACGCTTTTCCGCTGCATACAACCCAAGAAGTTTTCTACGTTCTACGAGCAACTTGTTAATCATCTCAATATAGCGCACATCGCCACAGCACCGCTCCTGTTTAAGAATCAACTCCATTCGCTCAACCGTCACATCGTTCTTCTTCGTAGAGTTAGGCGTACCCTTCTGTTTCTGGCTTCTTGCGTCATAGTCTTCCTTACTCTTCTCCCAAGCCTCCCAACACTCCTTGATAAGTTCGTCTATGCGTGCCAGCTCTGTAGCCATATTCTTATCAAAGTCTTTCTGTCGTTGTTCGTGCCACTCCCCTGTCAAGCTGTTAATGTCTGCTTGCACTGTAGATAGAGAATAAGTTTCCAACCCAAGACCCTTCATTACCTCAAGCCTGATTTCTCTGCATGTATAGCCATGCTTATACAGCGGAGCTATGATATTCATGCGCAGCTCTTTAAGCCTTTTCCTGTTCGCTAATACAGCGTGTGAGTTCTGTTTATTCGCCATTGTACCTGTAAATTATATTGCCTTCTTCATCTGTTCCGTCTGGTATCATCACACCCTCATACATCTTATAAGGATTCTGACCGTTTTGCGGATTGTTCCACACCCATCTGAGATAGTCTGCCATGGTCATTCCGCGGAATCGCGCACGCTTCTCTTCACTACAACAATTAAATCCACTTGCCTTCCCCCACTCATACTCATGCAGCTCAATAATATCCTTGCTAATATCGCTCCACATTACCTTTCCCTTGCCCTTGGCTATCTGCAAGGCTTCACACCATTGGCCTCTGGAATAGTTCCAATCAGAAGGGAGACCGCAACACGATCCATTGTGACAATATTCCTTGAAGTGCGCATCGCTTACATAGAAGCGCATGCCTATCTCATTGCACACTTCATTCATGTTCTCCACGAAGGGACGCTTTATGTTGCGATTCAATCTCATATAGCCACAGCTCACACTGTACTTCTTGTAAAATTTCATAATATCAAAGCCAGCCATCTTGTTAAGCTCTGGCAGAAAAGCACGTAGCGTAGGAGACCTTTGCTCGATACACAAGAATTCTGTAGTCATAGCATCTGCACCCCTTTTGCCTGCCTCGCGTATAAGATCAAGATAGCTGGGTGTTGACACTCCGATGATGAATGGGCGCAGTCTTAATGTTGCACCTCCTGCTCCTGCGTTAGCGATTCGTTCAATAGCTTCGAGTCTTTCCTGAGGACTTTCCACACCCTTTTCTATTATACGAGCTTTTTCTTCCTCCATAGTAATGATTGAGAACTTAAAGTTCCAGTTCTTCTGACCTCTCACCAAATCCATATAACGCTCGTCTTTTGTCCACCATGCGCCCTTCGTGGAGAAGCATAGTGGATAATCAATGTCTTTAAAGAACTTCAACAACTCCAGAGTCTTACCGTACTTACGTTCGTAGCCATCAAATCCATCGCTCATCCCACCCCACTGCATAACCTTCCGTTGCTTGATGTACTGAGCAAATTGGCCTGCATGCTCGTCTGGTTCAATGAACATCTTCTTCACCTTCTCGATATTTACCGCACGAACTTCCTTGTTCATATAATCGTTACGCTTTTTCTCCCCTCCTATGCCTCGTAGAAATTGAGCAAAGCAATACATACACCCGAAAGCGCAATTGCTATACGTGTCGAACGTCATTGGCATTGAGCAATCAGCTATCTCGGCTGTCCATCGTGGGGAATTGTAGTAGTTGGTCTCCATAATACTTTCCTTGGTTTCTTGTCTATTATAAATCTCACTTCTTCCATGTTGTTCTTCTGTGTAGTTACCATGCCAGGGTATTGCGACACAAGCATAGTGGCACACCTGTAATTCGCATCAGTCTTCCACCATTCCTCACACCCCCCCTTTGTTTTATGCCCTGCCTTAACAGATAGCATGTTAAACCGCAGGACATTGTAGCCTTTGTTCATGACACGAAGGCTGGCTTCATAGTCCTCTTTTACCAAATACCTCTTATCGAAACGCCAACCGAAGAACGATACGCCCATCATGCACCCTGTAATCATTGCCTTGTAGTGTATCGTGTGTGCCTTGAAGAAGTAATTATCCACAGCCGCACATCCCCATAGAAAGCATTCTCCATTCATGGCCGTTATAAAACACCTCTCCAATATATCCTGAAAGGCTTCCCTTGTCTTTAACGGAATATCACTCCTGCTATCTTCACTAAGTAAATTAACAGCGGTAACATCATCATCGAACATCACCATTCTCTTGATCTTATTCCTTTGTCCCCAATCCAGCAAGTTATTACGGTTATCACCTACACAGCATCCCTTCTCGTATATAATGATTGCATCCTCTCCCCAATTCCGACTGTATGCCTCAAAGTCCTCTTTCGTCTGAGTAGATATTACTATATCTTCCCTGCCATACCCCATACTCCTTAAGTATTCTACCGTCTTCTGCTTGTCTGGTCTCTTGTAGCTAGGTATTCCAAATATAATCCTCATCGCCATTCCTCCAATCTGTATGAATGTTTTAACTCCTTGCTTAATATCTGCTCTATCTCGTTTTCACGTCCTCTTGGATAGATGATTATAACTCTCTGCCTATCTGCGCATACAGGCGTGCTCTGGGTCTCGTTAGACATATCCATAAAGCTACTGATTCCGCCCCATGTCTGCACACCCCACTCTTCAAGGTCTGCGTTATCAAACGACTCCAGGGCATCCATATCCCACTCTCCTGCGCTCACATTGTCCTTGATAACAAACTGCGGAATTTCAGTATCGGTAAAGTCTGCGCGAATCACTTCCACCTCTGGTTGCAACCTCCACTGCTTCCACTGTTCCTCTATCGCCAATATCTCTCCGTCCGTCTTTTGTCTTCCCTGCGCTGCTCTGCTGATCTGTTCAATCAGTTCTTCATCCGACATCGCCAGAATAGCCGAAAGCGCACGAAAACGCATATTGCCTCCTATTATAACATTGTCCGCATTTAGCACTATCTTACGTATGTCAAGCATTGTCGGGAATATCAAAATTGAACGTATCAGCTTTTGAAGATTATCATCCGTTATAACACGTGGATTCTCGTCATTTTCCCGAAGCTGCGCTAGCAGCACCTTTTCTGATTCTCCTTGTCTCATCTCTTAACCCTCCCTCATGTATTTAATTTCATCAAGCGTATAAGACACCTTATTCGTCCACATCTCTCTCCTGATGCCGAGCACCTTCAAAAGTTTGTCAATATCTTCTGTGTTATAGCTGATAGTAACGAAATCGTTAGGCCGTTCGTCTCGCCCTGCGATATCTGGCAATTCGTCTGGCTTCATGTCCACACCCTGCAGTTCTTCTGGCATGGCATCTGCGTAGTCCTCATCATCTTGTTCCTCGTTCTGATTTGTGCTTGCCTGCGGTCTGTCATCCCATACGTCCATGCCCCAGTTCTGCAACTTGACGCTGTCCCAGTTATTCGCAAGGCTGTCATAATCCCATGCACCGTAGCTTACATTATCCTTTATGACGAATTGTTTCCTTTCATCCGATGTCAACTCATCAGCCATGATGACATGCGCTGTTGGACTCTCTATCCAATCTGCCCAAAACTCTAAAAGGTGCTTCCGCTCACCCTCTGTCTTTTCTGTATAATCGGAAATCTGACATAGTCTGTCTGCAATGCGCTCTATGTCCATTTTCGCGATCTCCAGCAAGGCTCTCGCCCTCTGGTTGCCACCCAATGCCTTAAAGGTGTTATCAAGTACGATAGGGCGCACCGATAGCATCTTTGGAAACACAAGCAAGCTATCCACCAGCTTACGAAACTTCTCTTGTCGTATCTCTCGAGGATTAGCTTCATTTATCCTTATCCTCGTCAAATCAATTATTATTATCTGCATATCTTTTAACTTAACGTCTTAGGTTTATACAAATTTACGAATTTTGTTCGTTTATTCCGTGTTCGTACTGTCAATTAACTCGAAACAATTATTTTGCCACATACTCATTAAACACATACGGTTCATGCTTTTCTGCTTGCAAGTCCATATCCGTATTGATCTTGCGCATGAGCAGCTTCACCAGCTTGCGCCTTAGCGGATAATCTCTCACTTGAGCCGTGGCCTTGCTCTTGACTTCTTCCACTACCCATCGGTTCTGCAGTTTGTCATGGTAGAAAAAGTCGCAGTGATACAGGACGGCACGCTCATCCACCCTCTCTACAATTTTGACTTTCGTTTTGAGTTTCTTCTCAACCTTGACCGTCTGCTTGGGAATCAGTTCAAATTGCTTCTGCAGCTCCAGATTGTCAATGAGTCCTCGTCTCTGCATTTCTCGAAGCTGCAAGTAACGCATGAGTTCCGTCTTGCTGTCGAAGGTATGCCCATCTGCCATGACCTTGTGCGCAAAGTATTTCTGTTTTGCCATTTTTTTAAAATATTGCCTTTGTTGTTTTATACAATTTATGCCCTCCCTCATACCCATTCCTTGTGCGGAATTCTCCTTATGCAGCCTTTACAGCTGCTCTTCGTCATTAATGATCCTGTTGACTGGTTTGAGTGTGATTACCGCTATTGCCTCGCCAGAGTTCGGGTTGTCGTAAAACGAGAAGCCAGCATGATCATTAAAATCATCCATACGAACAGTGATATCCCTGCCTGTGTAACTTTGGTTTATTTTCATGAGGTAGTTCTTAAGCCAGCGGAGCATTGTCTGCAGAGTGATGCCTCCATCTTCGCCAAACTCTATAAGGGCGTTGTCGTATCGCTTCAAGAGCTCGGCAAGAGCTGCTGTCTTCTTGTTGTGCACCCTAACTTTCGGGCGTTCGATGTAATACTTTTTTGTAGTCATGTGGTTGTGTTTTTTTAATGTTACAATTATTCATTCCTTTACCATGAATGCAAACTCGAGTTCACGCATGTACTGTTCTTCAAGCTTAGGCCTCCGCTTCGTCTCAGCAGTAATGTAGCATTCGCTGCTTCCTTTTGCAATGACGTAACCGTACGAGCGCAATCTGTAACGTGCGGTTTTTTTTCTTGTTGCGTTATGATCCGCATACTTGTACTTAGTCAGCGGAGACAGTCCGTATGCCCTGCGCAGTTTGTCTCTTCTTACAAGGCTCTTTTTGATTTCTGACATCTTAGTGCATAAATACCTATGCCTCTGATGCAAGGCTTCTGATGCCCTCTTGGCGTTTTCTCGCAAATAAGATCTGCGGTATGCATCATCCTTTTTGAGGCCATACTTCCTTGCGATCCTCTGCATCTGGTACAAGCTGATTCCAAACATCAGGGTTATTTCCTTGTTGCTGCGGACAGGAAACGACATGATGAATTGATCCCGCGTCTCGTCCGTCCATGTGCGTTCTATTCCTTTTGTTGTCATGTTCACGGTTGTTTTTTCATCATTCAATCTCTTGTAAGTCTTTCACGAGCTTTACATACAAAGCATAGCACCTTGCTTTCTTTTCGTTGTCTTTTCTTGCCTTTTCAATCAGTTCCTCGCCAGTGCCATGGAAACAACCGACCGTCCACATATTGTCGCTCCTTGTCCAAGTGAAATATCTTCCCGATGAAAAGTTGTTTTGGAAAACTATGTAATCAGATGTTTGTGAAATTTTTGCGTTGCCTCTAATATGCGCATACCCTTTCACTACTGCATTGCCATACACCTTTGCATCGTCAAGTATCTCTGCATAATCAAAAACACTTGTATCGCCATATATCCACGCATTGCTACCGACATTTGCATCGTCAAACACACTTGCATATTCAAAAACCCTTGCATCGCCATATATCCACGCGTTGCCATACACCTCTGCGTTGCCACACACCTCTGCATTGCCACACACCTTTGCATTGCCCCACACCTTTGCACGTTCACGCACCCTTGCTTCGTTACACACCCACGCATTGCCAAACACCCTTGCATCATCATACACCCATGCTCCATTTTCCTGAGACAGGTTGCTCTCTTTCTCTATCCAACCGCCCTTGTCGCCAGCTTTTACATCGGCAAAAGCCTCGACGCACTCTATTCTGTGAAGAATCACTGTGCCGACTTTCATAGTCTCATCAGTTAATCTGTATTTCATATTGTCTGCGAAATGATTTTATATGTTACTTTATGCGTTAGTTGCACTTCAATATATCTCTTATCACACCCTGTACACTTGCCAGCGTGCTTGCCTTCACTCTGTTCTTCTCAGTAGGATTAAGCATCATCTCGTCCTCTGCGCGTCTATGCATCCCTCCAAGCCTGTGCTGCAACATGTCAATCCTGCGCTCCAGCTCTGAGGCGCGACTTGTGAGCTTTACACAATCCCTGTACAAACCGCAGCCAGACATCAGGATGCCGCCACCAATCAGCAGGAGATAAGTCTCATCCAGCCAGTCCCCGACTCCGCAAAGGCGCAACGACAGGCCGCTGCCTATGCCGAACAGGCCCACGCATATCAGTATTATTGCAATACATTTTCCGTTCTTGTTCATAGTGCCTGTTCTCCTTTCTTCCGCAGAGCTTCATCAACCCTTTTCAATTCTGCATCGATGATGCGTCCGTTATTCTGCCATTCCTTCAGCACGTCCTGATTCTTTGTCTTGTTATACTCAAACGTCAGTGCTCGCTGTCGCTTGACAAGACTATAAAAGTCTCTTGTGTTCATATTTTTCTCTGTATTAGTTTGTTTTACTTATCTTGCGTTATTGTGAAAAATGAGGGGATTTCTCCCCTCGGAGTTTGCAAATGCGAAATAACAAAAAGCAACATTGTGATTATTTCCATTTGTTCTCTAATACTGCAGGACTTCCACCTGCTGGGCCATGCCCTTCACTGCCTTTTTAGTATTTCATCTTCCCTGTTTCTTCGCAGGACTTTCACCTGCTGGAGAGCCTTGCCCCTCCGTGTCATTGTTTGCCTCTGATGAGGATGCCGCACTATTGCGGTCTTGCCGTTTTTCAGAAACGTTTAAACTGGTGAGGGCAGAAGGACTCGAACCTTCTCTTGTGCCATGCGCCCTCAAAATCAGCGCACGCTTGCGCTGAAAAAAAATGCTAACATCAATAATTTACAACTATTGACACATCGTCAAGCTATGCGTCTCGCACTGCTTGAATGACATACATCTAAACTTAAACCTTAAATTTTACAGTTCATAAAAAAAATGCCGTTCTATGCGTCACGCACCGTTCGGCACGTCAACAAAAAAATATCTAACCTTAAAAGTTCACCATTCCCTGTCCTCGCAGCACTTCTCGCGGATGGCAAGGTCTTTCGCTTTCCTTTCAAAGATTGCCCTTGCATGAGGATCCGCTGCCTCTTCTGCCCACAGCATTACCGTATTCCAATCCGAGTAGTGTACAGAGTTTAATGCTGCCAGTCGTTCTGTGTCTGTTTTGAGCTTTATCAGCTCGAAGAAATCTATATGCATTGCCATAGTTTTGTATTTTTATGTTTATCGTTATTGCTTATGCGTTCTATCACCTTGTTTTTGCCCTCATTTTTGCCCATTGTTGCGATTTTGGCTCAGTTGTGCATATTTCCTTGTCTATGCATTTTTACCGCCTTAATGCGTAAATTTCAAGCCTTCCTCATTTGTCGGCATGGGAATCAGTCCTGATGGTTGGTAATTCTCGCACCTCTTGCTGCTGTACTCCACCCCTCGCTTCATCCTGTTGCATCTCAGGCCTTGGATGCTGTTGTAGGCGTGCCTGCATCCTCTGCATGCCGATTTCGTTGTCGTTGTGCTCATGTTCCCTGCTTCTTCAACAGTTCAAAATACTTCACGCCTGTCATTCTCGCATTCGGGTCGAGGTTGTTTGCCTTGCACCAGGCTGTGTACGCTGCCATCTTCTCTTCATTGCTCAGCTCTGGCTTCTTGGGTTTGCTGGCCGCTTCTTCGTCTATGCGCTCAAAGTCGTGGCGAGTGTCCGATGGCTTGGCATCATCATAGTTGCCTTCTAAGACTTTCGGGAAGTTGTTAGGCAAGACAACCCAGTCAAACGTGAATATCCTGCCGTTCTTGCCGCCTCCGTTCAGGAATCGGCTCTCGCTCGCCTTCTTCAGGCCTAACGCGAATCTGGTCTTGCCATACTCCCTCACTCTCGCTGCCACATGCTGCCGTCTCTTCGTGTTCTCGTTTATGCCTGCAATCTTTGCCATCGCCCTGTCCTGCACAAGCTGATTCCAGAATCTCGTGAGTGCCGCATAATCAACCTTCTTTCCGCCGCCTGCCGCATCGGCCGCAGCGTTGCCCTCGTCAGAGTGCAACACATCACCTTCTTTAGAAGGGGATGCAATATTATTATTATGACACTCATTTATAAGTGTCCCATTCTCATTCTCATTCCCATTCTCATTCTCATTCTCTGTATCGTTTGTATTCATTTGTATCACTTGAATACATTTGTATTCATTTGTATCACTTGAATCATTTTTACTATTACCCCACCTCTTATTTATAGCTTCTCTGCGTTTTTCTCTGATTCTCTCAAATTTATCCCTGTCTCGTTCAATCTTCTCTTTAATCAGTTCAAACGCCATGAGGATGAGCGGGTCTGCAGGCTCTTTGCCCTCGAAAACATACATGCAGATCGCATCGTAGATTTTCACTCTCACAGATTCATTCTGCTTGCTTATCATCTTGAACCAGTCCTCATAGAAGACAAAGCTCTTCCGTTTCTCATCCTTGCCCATGCTTTCTGAAGTATACATTTGTAAGTTGTTTGCCTTTGCTCTCCACCGCATACATGCGCGGACGCCTCTCTGTGATGACAAGATCCTCCACCATGCCAAATCTGTTGCAGTTGCCGCACAAGTCCACCAGCCACGCTCTTTTGCCCTCATAAGGGCGTATGCATCTGCCTACCATCTGGTAATACAATGCCAGGCTCATTGTCGGCCTTGCAAGCACCACCGTTGCCAGCTCTGGATAGTCAAAGCCTGTTGTCAGCACTCCCACATTCGCCACGACATTTATCTTGCCTTCCTTGAAGCGTCTCAGTATCCGCTCCCTTTCAGCCTTCTTCGTGCCGCCTGTCACTATTGCCGCCAAGCCATCCAAAGAATCCACTAATCGACTTGCTTCATCCGTATATTGGGTAAAGACAAGTATGTTTGTCCTGCCTGTAGCAAGAAGCCTCTTAACAACACCCAAGAGCCGTTCCGAGAAGCGCACTTTCTGATAATAAGCCTTCACGCTCGCTTCATCAAAGTCCATGCCTGTGCTGTTGAGCTTCAGCCGTCTCTGGTCTACCACATTGAGCGAGTAGTAGTCTATCGGAGCTAAGAATCCTCGCTCGCTGAGAGTCTTGATCTGAACGCAGTATATCATGCTGTCAAAAAACCTGTCCCTCACTCTTGTGAGAAACTTGAGCATGCTGCCATGAAGGAGGCTGCTCGTCAGCCTGTAAGGCGTTGCTGTCAGTCCGAGCACCCTGCATCCTGTGTATTGAATGAAATCTCTGTACATGCCTCCTTGAGGATTGACGTTGTGACATTCGTCAACAATGCAGTACCTGTAGCGCGCAAAGCTTGACTTACAGCCTTTGACGCTGCCAATCGTGGCAAACGTCACCATGCACATTTCCTTTCGCCCCACGCTTGCCGAGTACACTCCAGCTCCAACATTCTTGCTTACAGCACAGAATTTCTCGTAGTTCTGCTCCAGTATCTCCTTGTTAGGCTGAAAGATGACCATGGGTTCGCCCAGCTCTTTAGCAATGCTGGCTATGACCACCGACTTGCCTGAGCCTGTGGGGAGCACCATGATTGCATTCCCTTTTCCTGTGCGGAAGAACCGCAACGCCCTGTTGACGGCCTCTTGCTGATAATCTCTTAGTTTGTATTCCATGTTCCGCTGTTTTTTCCTTTTGTGAAGTGATGGGGATTCGAACCCCACCACCCCTTTGCAGTCTTGTCTTACACTTCAATGATAGTGATGGCTGGTGCTGCTTCCCTGATGCGCTCTATGACTTCATCTATCGCCTTGTCCGCAAGCTCTACCTTAAGATCTTCGGCTTGTGCGCTGATGAGAGTGCATCTGTATGTGGCAGGGTCAATCCACACTTCGACCTCTATGCTCTGCTTCGGCAAGCCGTTGAATATTGGTATCGTGAGCGTGAAACTGTCTGGCAAGTTGCTCTGTACAATCTGCTGTCTGAGCTGCGTTATATTGCCTCTTCTGTCATCAAGATCCTTCATCTGGCTTGTGACATTCGCTTCGAAATTGCGCAGAAGGTTGACAAGGCTGTTGGCTTCTGCCACGCTGGCGAAGCATGTGCGGTTCATCTTGAAGAAGTCGGCCATGTCTTGCGGATTCTTGTAATCTCCGCTGTTGATGCCGAACTTGTCGTATTTCACACTTGTGCAAAGACGCCCTTCTATGGTGTTCCTGTAGTAGCTCGTCTCATTTTCTATCAGAACCACTGAGCCATTCTCCCTGTACACCATCACGTGGCTGTTGTTGCCATTTTCCTCCACTATCGATGATTCATCCGTATTCCCTCCGTTGTAGGCCTCCTTGTGATTGAGCCGCTGCTTGCTCTCGACCCACCTTGCAGGAGCATCGATCGTGCCAGTCAGGTTGACCGCCTCTGGCTCTCGCATCGGCAGAGCCTCACCCTTGCGCAGCACGACCTGCACCGTTGCACCGCTTCCGTTCAGCTCCATGCTGACTGCTATCTTCTTGCTGATCTCTTCTGCGAGCCTCTTCTCAAAGATTTTCATTTCTTCTTTTTCCATTGTCGGTTGTTTTTCCATTGTCGGTTGTTTTTTAAATGTTTCACTTATTATCCGTTCTTTCTCAAGACTTCGAAGATGGTGCGCTGCGCTTCCTCCTTCGTAGCAGGGCGGCTGTTGACAAGAACACCGTCAGCGTCATAATATCCGACCATCTTAGTGTCTCTGTCTATGACCTTGTAACATTCGCCCTTCACTGTTTCCATCTTGCACTTCCACTTCTCCATCAGCGTTTTTCTGAGCTGCGTGAGATGAGCCGTCTCTTTTCTGTGCTGATCGAGATACGCCTTCTTATCTTCCTCTGCGTCATTGATGGTGTCTGTGAGTTCGCAGATTCTCTCTTTCACCGTCTCAAGCTCAGAAGGCGAGAGGTAATGGCTGTAGCTTATGTTCTCTACAGCATCGCAGTTGGCTTCAAGGTACGATTTCCTTGCTTCCTCATCCTGCGGAATTCCGATAAATACTTTGTCTAACATATTACTTTTACTTGATTAAAAATCTTCTGCTTCCAGCCGTAGCCTTCATGTATTTCTCCGCTTCTTCTGGGTGGTCTTTCTGAAAGGCTTTGGCATCAAATTTAACACTGTCCTTCGCTGCCTTCCATGTGGCGATGTTGATGATCTGCGTGCCTTGCTGCGCTGTGACGGCCTCCGCATCGCCCATGGCTGCTTTGACCGCATCCTCATACATGGCTCGTTCTCTTGCAAGTTCCGTCTCTTCCTCCCTTAGACGCTTGATCTCTCCGACAGCATCCACGATTGACATCTGGTTGTTTTCGCCCGAGCCTATCGCAATGTTTGTCCATCCGTCTATCGTCTTGCCTTCTGTGTGCCTTGGGTACTTTGCGATAACATCCGCAGGAGTGCGAAGTTCAGGCTCTATGCCCTTCCCTATATTGACCGTCCAGAAATGCTGCGCCTCTTCTGCCATCCATTCGCACATGGCTTCGTCATATTCGATGTCCTTGTAGCCGAATTTTCGGTGCGTGAGGTTTATCCAGGCAAGGCTTCCTCTTTTGTACCCTGTGACATGCATGAGCCACTGGACCTGGCAGAACCACGACATCGGCAAGTCCTTCTCGTCAACGTCAATAGATGTTGTCTTGCACTCAAGGATGCAGCGGTTCTGCTCGTTGTGCTTCTCCCCTTCGTTGTAATAGATTCTGTCTGGCGATGCGCGGAAGTAATCATGCTCAGGATGCACATACAGCCATTCTTCTTGCGAAGCCTTGATGATATGCCTTCCTGTCTCAATCTTCCACCGCTGCGCCACAGCGTCCTCCATCAGATGCCCCATGAGCATCGCTTCGTTTTCCTCCTTTGGCGCGTCCATGCCCATCTTCCTGCGCCACAGCTGGTACGGTGTTTCAAACTTGTTCAAGCCAAGCAGCGTGCCTATCTCAGATGAGCCGATGCCCTTGCTTCTGCATGCCAGCCATTCATCGTGATTGGCCGTGCGAATCAGCTTGTGTCTTGTGGTTGTTTTCATGTTCCTGTTCTTTTATTGCTATTCTTCTGCGCCTTCTTGCGGTGCATCTTCTTCATTCTTCTTGTGTCCGTTGCGCGCCATGGCCGCCTTCACCTTGTCTGCAGGATCTTCAATTTTTTTAAAGTCCGCATCGTCTATAACATCTGGCTGAGCCGCCTGCGCCTCTGCATAACTGATGTCTTCTTCTTCGTCCGCTGTGCGGAGACCCATGCTGATTTCTGGCGCATAAGTGCGCTGCCAGAAGGCCGCAGCCCTGTATCTCAGCATCTGGTCTGGCATCGTCACCCACTTGCTGCCAGCCTTGGTGCTCCAGCCTTCACGCTGCGCCATGTCGAGCGACACCCATGAGCCTTCAAGCCTCTCGTTGTGATCCTTGTCGCTGCGCTCGTAGGCATAGCACCTGCATGCCCAGCTGGCCTTTCCTTCTTCGCCCTTGAACTCATAGCGGAGCGGTGTGAAGCGGCCGCATGAATTGATGGTCGCAATGAGAAATTTGCTGCTCCATGCAGGATTGCCATGCACCACATAGAGGTTCTGCATCACCATGAGCGGATTGCTGTTAAGGCGTTTCGCTATGTCCAATGCGATGATAACGTTCCCGATGTTCTTGTCACCCTGATACGCCTGTGGCACGATGGATGAGCTTGTGTATACCTTCGCCTGTCGCTGTGCGAGATTAAAGGCTTTCTCTTCTTGCTCAACAAGTGTCAGAGCTGTGGTGTTCTTTCCTTCTTCCATGTTGATAATGTTTTAATGATTATTGAATCGTGATTTCCAAATTACGCCAAGTCGCGCGCCTTGGCTTGCTTTGGTCTCGTCTGCTTCCGAGATGCCAGCACCCTTTTATCGACTTGTGCGTGCGTGCATGTCGAGCTGTCAATGTTGCCATCATCCTCCGTTATTAGCTCGTTCGAGTCCAGCCGTGCAGGTGTTCATTGTCGGGTTAGCCTGTCCACCGTAGCTGAGTTTTACATCATGC
>OQVL01000684.1_pt1 | contig 18736 bp, 33 predicted proteins | sample 1691501 | NCBI WGS metagenome assembly OQVL01 (sample SAMN03418253, study PRJEB22391) | human gut metagenome | biome: human-gut; feature: organic feature; material: feces | host: Homo sapiens | place: Tanzania | collected 2013-01 | reverse complement strand
AAATGTTTCGCTATGATAAGTAGAGGCGATGCGGATGCTAAATGATATAACAAATGTCGCGTTGCCAGCTTTAATCGGATAGTAGCCATTTTCAGACATAATTTCCAAACCGCCATCCGCGATTTTGGTGCGGACGGTATGTTTTGCGCCACACACGAATTTTTCTTCGATTTCATAAATCGCGCACTTTTCTTCAACGAGGTCGATATAATACTTTTTCATAGTGTACTCCGTGCGGCATAAATTTGGATTTCCCCCGCCGCTATTATTATATTAGCAGATTATAGTGGTTTTGTCAAGCGTTATATCATACAACCTTCGCAGATACAAGATTGAAAACTGGAAGGTCATATAAAGGGCTGTGCCCGCGCCAAAATTCTTTTCCGTAGTATCTTTCGCTATTGATGACATTCCACCCATATCTTTTGCCGTTGTGAACAACAATAACATACTTCGCCGGCGATTTGCTTGCTTTAAGTTCGCGTTCGGCGTTGTGCGAAATGGCGTCAATGTCCACTTGTGACGTGCCAACATCTTTAAGCGCGGACAAGAAAAGGGCTTTGTTGTCGCCAAAATACAAAATACAATCGGGATTTTTTGCCACGATATCTTTTACGTTCATAGTTACACCACCTTTGCACCGCGCGGGAATGCTTTGTTAATTATTTGCATCCACTCTTGCAAGCGCGGTGTTTTTTCGCGCTTTTCATATCGCCTGCGAGCGATATCGGCAAGAATCTTTTTGTCGGTTCTGCCAAATTTACAGCCGTTTCCCGCAAGTTCGCACTCATCGTAGCCGCAACGAACACCGTTGCAGATAACGAAGAAAAAAGCATCGTCTACTTTATAAGCCACAATTACACCACCATTCCGCCTATATTACCCGCGCTGAACGTTGACAGGCGACAAGTTCCCTCTCCATGAACCAGACTTCATGACCGTCTGAAAGGCGCAGAAGATACGGAAAGGGGTCATCAGATTTTGCATCGACCTTAACCACTTTGGTATTTGTATTTCTACAATTTCCACTTCATCGACCCTGCTTGCGCTTGCGAAGTCTTACAAATCTCCGTGGACATTCAGGGCGTACCCCGCCCTATATTGGTATAATACCAAATCAAGCTTATTTTGTCAATCCTTCTTGCAGGATATTTAGTGCGGCATTTAGGTCGCGCACATGATGGACACCACAACAAGGACAATTCCATTCACGAACTGACAAATCCTTTGTTTTCGGATTCTTCCAGCCACAGAACGAACACAACTGACTGGACGGAAAATATCTATCAACAATATGAAGATTCTTTCCATACCATGCGCATTTGTATTCAAGCTGTCTGCGGATTTCGTAGAACGAAGCTTCCAATGCCGCTTTTGCGCCAAAATGATTCTTCTGCATTTCAGATACCTTCAAATCTTCAATGCAGATATCATCATATTTACGCACAATATCCGTCGTTAGCTTATTGATATAGTCTTTTCGCTGATTGGCAACGTGTTCCATAGCCTTTGCAAGTTTGATTCGCGCCTTTTTCCAGTTTTCGCTACCGTTTGTTTTTCGCGATAGTTCTTTCTGTAAGCGCGCAATCTTCTTTTGCGATTGCTTTAGAAACTTAGGATTGGGAATGACTGTTCCATCTGAAAACGTCATAAGATTGTCTGCTGAATTTATGTCGATGCCGACAGATTTACCGGTTTTAGGCAGATGCTTTTCGGGAACATCGGTGCAGCAGACAGATATATAATATTTGTCGGATGGATTTTTAATGACGGTAATAGACAAAATCCTACCTTCAACTTTTTTGCTGACGCGACATTTTACTTTGCCGATTTTGGGTAGTTGGACATGTTTATCAAAAAGATGGACGCCGTGTCCAATCGCGCGATATGATTGACGATTTTTTCTTGACTTAAATCGCGGATATCCAACGTTTTGTCCATTTTTAATTCCGCGAAAGAAGTTTGAATAGGCGCGGTCTAAGTCGCGTAAGGACTGTTGCAAGCTAACAGTATTAACTTCGCACAAATATGCAAATTCTTCTGTCTTTTTAAGATTGGTTAAATCTTTCATGCAGTCAAAACCGCTTATATTTTTCTTTTCGGTTTCCCACGCTGTTTTACGCATTTCAAGATAATAATTATAAACCTTGCGACAACAACCAAAAGTTCTTTCCATGTGTTCCTTTTGTGTGTCATTTGGATATATGCGAAATTTATATGATTTTTCTATATGTCATACCACCCTTGAATTTCATAGCACTGTTGCACCGCCTATCATTTTCCACTCTTTTGCCATCATCTGCCGATATTCCTTGCCAATTTGAACATCGCGTGATTTTCGCGCATATTCCTTGCGCGCAATTCTAACCAGTTCGGTGGTAGAATAGCCATCGCAAGAACAACTGATACGCGCATGATTGTATAACGGACAGTTTCTGCAACTGTTAAAACAGCAAATAACGCTGGTTGCTGCATCGCGTCGAGTCATATTCATACCACTTTCGCCCCTTTGCCGATTATTGCCCATTCCTCAGCCACAGCCCGCCTATAATCAGCGCCGTCCTTTTTCTTAGATTTGCGTTCGTATTCTTTACGGGCAATTTTAATTAGTTCTGTGTCAGCGGTTTCCTTGGTGAGACACTTAAAATCGCAGGAACGGAACATCGGACAGCCGTTGGAACACCAATTATAGGTGCAGATAACCGATATTGCCGCTTGACGCTTCGTCATAATACCACCGCCTTTTTTGCCCGCGTCGCGTTGACAAATGTTCCATAATGATAAGCGCAGATGCCGTATTCAAGGTTGATGTGATAGTAGGCTAAACTATCTTCCACGTTCCAGCCATCAAACTTGCCACGAAAAGTGCGAAGCACCAGTTGCAGTTTTGTGTCGGCTGGATATTCGTCAATTTGCACCACAAGGCCGTCAGCTTGTTCAGGACAAACTGCTTCGGCAACTTCACGAAACTGCACGATATTGTCGCCAAAATAAATTAAGGTGCGCGGTTCGCGCCTCACCTGTTCCAGAATCTGTTCAGTAGTCATTCAAATCACCTTCGCCTTTATACCCAGAATTTTTCGCGCGGCGTTATTTAACCGCCAATCCCATTCGTGATTCCAGTTCCCACGCGCAACAGCAAGAAACCGATTTATCTGTTCTTCCGTGCTTTTGTACGGGTTATTGCCGAAATAGCAGACCGCCAAATGTTCTGAAATTTTGTATTTATGAATCGGACAGTTTTCGCAACCAGCATCGTACTCTTCGCAGAAACACTGTTCGATTGCCCTGATAGAATCGTAGTCCATATTTCCACCCTATTCTGCCGAAGCCAAGTTGACCAACTTTACAACCTCACCGTTCACCATCTTATGGTAGTAAAGACCGCTGAATGGCGCGCGGATAATACGGATTCGCGCATTGCCGATGAAATCATCGGTAAGGAACTTGCCATAGCGCAGAAGATACTGCGAATACTCATAGTCAATGCTATTCATAATGTACTCCGCAACAGATAAATTAAGGACACACCCTTCCCTGTTGTAAGTATATTGTAACAGTTTATTCATATTTTGTCAAGTCCTGCGCGATTCACCCGACCAGACACGCTAAAACCGCCATAGAAGCCCGTAGAACGCGCTGTACGCGCTTTTGTGTGCGCGGTGGTAAAAGTACCCACCACGTTCTAAACGCGCTTAGAACGCATTTATGCACGATTCGGAGATTGTGAACAAATTGTAAACAAGGCGGGTAAAAAAGGAAGGCGGGACAAACCCGCCTTCACCATGCGATAATGAATCTAACAGTCGTGGAAAATTCGTAGTAATCTTCCCGCTCAACCTGAAAACCGCGCCGTTGCAATCGCCTTTCAAACAGGTTGGCATACTGACGTTTGACGTATGTTTTGGTGCATTTCATTCCTGCACTTGCATCAGCGTGGATTCTCGCGTTCAACGCGCCGTATGCCTGCCGCTGTTCACCCCAATCGTTCAGCTTGACACTTAAATCGCCAAGACGACGTGCCGTTTTCGCGCTAAGCGAAATGGTGGTGAAGTCAAAAATGTTGACCACGAACCACGGGAAGATAAACACCAGCAGAAGAATGAACAAAATTTCAAGAATGGTCATATCAGCACCCGCCTTTCAAAAATGGCTTTGCGAACTTGTAAATAGTGATTTCGGGAATGGTGAGCGCCTTGATAATGTCAGCCACCTGAACGCAAATAACAACAGTGGCGATTATGGCAATCACGATACAAATGGTGGTGGCGATAACAATGCAGTAATCGTCGTCGTCCGCCTCGGCAAGCGGCTTGATTTTCTTGTTTCGGATATAAAATGCAAGAAGAAGGATTACAACTTGCAAAATAATCCACGCAACGGAAGTTGCAATTTCGTAGGTGACGATGCGCCTGCACAGGTCTTGCAGATAGGGCATGATGTTACTGGCAGTCCAGTCGATTACGATGCCAAACTTTTCGCAGATGGCGTCAAGAACAGCGATGATTTGATTTGAAACAGTCATTTATTTGTCCTCCGATTAAATAATTTTACCGCCGACCGGTCTTAGGTTGCAGGTGTAGATATCCTGTGAAGTTTTGTAGTCGCCACTATTTCTTGTTTTGCACCGCACAGAACAGGTGATTTCCCCTGCGCGAGTAATTTCACCAACCTGTGGCATGATGGCGTAATGGATTTTATGTGTATTGCCCACGATTCTTACTTTTTGTCCGACATGAAATTTTTTCATACCACCGTCGCCTTCCTTATCACGAATTGCCTATATTCTGGCGGTAAATCTTTGAACATTTCCGCATCGCCATGTTTGATGCAGACTTGCAGAAGGGCAATCCTATTTTTGTCATAATCTGAGTCATAAAGCGAACAGATTGACGCATACCGCTCCACTTTAATGGCGTGCAAGGGACATTCTGAACAGCCTAAATCTTTGTTGGCGCGATAAATTTTGCAGAAACATTCCGTGATTGCGTCAAGCGCGTATCTATTTGGAATATTCATGTCACACCACCTTCGCACCCTTCTTGTAGTAGTACCAATTACCTTTTGGCGGACTCTGATAGTTCTGGTAGCCAGTCACGGACGTTCCAGTGCAGTCGCCATGTTCGTAGCATATCTGTGTAGAACCACACCTATAAACTTCATGTTCATAATGCAGTATTGGGCGTTGAAGGGTAACGAAGTCAATATACTTTCTTGCGGTATCACTGTCGGGGAATACGAAAATACAGGATTCACCACTGTTGGCGATTTCAAACATCTTTTTGAACGTCATGTCATACCACCCTTGCACCCTCTGGACGTAAATCGCCTTGTATAATAAGTTGCGTTGGCATACCGTTTATTGTTTTGCAGGACACAACATATGCTTCCCTGTTGCCCCACGACGTGCGACTTTTTATTTTTGCCACCTGACCAAGCGGTGCATAGTGCTGTATTGTGGTATTGCCCACAATGCGAACGCGCTGATTAACTTTGTATAGATAATTCATTAGAACACCCGCCTTACAAGTCGCGCCGTGACGATTTTGTCACCATCAGACGCGATATACGCCTGAACATCTCCGGTATCATTGAATTTGCGTTTGTAGCCATGTGCTTCACAAATATCATCAATCACATTGCCAGCGCAGATATTCGCCGCGTTCTGTGACTGGTGCATCGTGTCAACGTGGAACTTGCCATCTTCGTACTTGTAGACGAACCAGCGGAAAATTTTTGGAACCATGTGTACACCGCCTTTCTTGTTATAATAATAGTATAGCAGATTGTTCGCATTTTGTCAAGTAAAAAAAAGACGCCCGAAGGCGTCTTAGATAATTTTTGCTGAACATGGCGCGGCTTTAAGTTCATCAAATCGAAAAGAACATTCAACGGGTGCGATATGGCTGTTGACTTTCACCTTGACTGGATATCGTTTGTCTGGGTCGATATTGATAACTTCGCCAATCATGCCGTTGTCTATGGCGCGGTCTTCGAGGTAATCGGCGTCATCGCAGTCGATGATAACTTTTTGACCAACATAAAAACCCATCAAACCACCCGCGCCTTTCTGTTGCGTGGAGAATATGCGTTAAAAAATAATATATCCTGACTATGGTATATACAATCTTCACGTTCTATATTGCCATTTTTATCACAAACACCCACATCAAGGAGCATTTTCCCCATGTAATATTCAATGTAAAGAACCTTGTAAATAATCCCTTTGCCATAAATTGTAGAAATAAAATCGCCAATGCGAATGTATTTTTTGTTTTTGGCAGTTATTGGAATCCAGTTCATACAATCCGCGCCTTTCTGTTGCGGGACAAGTCCACCAGCAACCATTCGTCGTCCTTTTCGCGTCCTGCGAAAGTCCAGCGAGTGTAGTATGCCTTCTTCGCTTGGAAATCCATCCTAAAAAATTCGATACTATTTTCACGGTTGAATCCGTCGTATCTTCCGTCAGCGTAAAGCAGACAAAGTTCAGTGCATCCTTCCGTGTGCGCCGGTATAAATCCGCCGGTCGCCTTGGTGACTGCGACGAACGAATCTCTGTCTGAACCAAAATAAAAAATAACGCGGGGATTGTCTTTGATAACATTTTTAATTGCGGTTATATTCATATTGCACCTCGCCAAAGTTAAGGTTGCCCGTTTGCTTCTGGCGGTAAACAGCGGCAGAAAGAACACGAAAATAGTGCTGATTAAATCAGCGTTTGGTAACTTTAATCACCAAATTTCATTTAATATCCATATTAAGCATTGGATTCGGGTTATTAGCCCAAGAACTGCCAAGACGGTTGGTGCTTTGCGTTAATTACGCGCTTAACGTTCCGCCCGACATTTGGTGTTATGTGCTTACGGATAATGGAATATGGTAATTGTGTTAGATGAATGTCGTTACGCGAAGCGACCTTGAACAAGCCAAAAAGGCTTTAAGTATTTAGTATATATTATCCACGTTACTTAAAAATTTTAAGTAATGTATCAAACTTCTACAAGCAACCGTGTCGCCACGGTGCTACAAACTGCGCGTTTGCAGGCGTTTCGTGTGGTTTCGCGCTAATTCGCCACCAGAAGCAAGCGGGCAAAACCCGCTTTACATTTTTAGGTAGGCTTCGATGGCATCGTCAAGGCTGTCGTTCACGCTGAAATGCGGCATGAAGTCCACGTTGGTTGTAATCAGAACACGGTCGATTTCGGCAGAAGTCGCATCGGATTCTTCCAGCATGGCAGTCATAACAGCCTTGGATGTTTTGCGGTCGTAGTTTTCTTCGTTGACAACATCCATGTCATACCGATAGGACGTTTGGTCGCCAGCAACGTTGAACTTGTAGCCAATGGCGGTATCCTTTGTCTTGCTTGCCCTGAAAGACAGCATATACTTGATATCGCCTGCAACGCGCTGACGCATCTTGTTTACAGCAACCGCGTTGTCAATGTCGAAGCCGCAGTTGTTCTTCGCGGCGGTGATAGCGTTCCCCAGCTTGTCGCGTTCGGAAATGACAAACTGCAAGAAGCGAATGATGTCGTTGTTGGGGACAAAATCGCCGTTGTCCACGGTTTCGGTGACGTCCTTGGCTTCTGCGTCAACAGCAGACTTGTGATGGATTTTTGTCGTGGTCAGGGCGCGGTCACGCAGACGCAGAAGGCTGGATGCGTTTGTGGTAAGGGTTTCAAGATAGGACGCATAGCGGAAAGATTCTTTCAGGTTCATGGTTTTTCTTCCTTTCTTTAGACAATTTTACAGCCGCAAACATACGGGCGGAAATTTGGATAGTCCTTGATTTCGATGTTTATGCTTTCGCGATATTTCTTGTCTGTGTGGTACAGCTTTTTGCCAGCGTTGATAACTTCGTCCAGTTCAAGGTCGGAACAAGATTTATTGAACATACGGCGAATTGGGCAGGTCGCACATCCGTTTCCAAAACCGGGGATGCGGCAACCGGCGCGTTTGAAATGGTATGATATGTTTTCTTTGTCCATACAATCACCCCACAGAGATGCTACCGCAGTAGCGGACAGAAACAATTCTGTCGCCAGCAATTTCAGGTGTCCCACGGTCGTCGATAATCATAGCGGCGATGTCGCCAACAAGCCAATCTTCCGCGCCGTAAAACATCCAAATTTCACCATTGTAATCGGAAACATAAACGCAATCGCCAACATCATCCACTTCGACGACCACGGCGGCGTGTGGATAAAGGTTGTCAACTGACAGTTGCGCGTCGTTTTTCGTGCAGGAAGTGGACGCGATGGCGACAATGATGAGCAGTGCGATGCCGAAGAATAGGATGATGGAATTTCTTGTGCGAAAATGTTTCATGTTTGTACCCCTTTCCTGTTATGCCTATATTATAACGCCAAAAAGTTGACTTGTCAAGTCACACAATCGTAGCGCCTGCTGGCTCCATATCAATTTCGCGAACGACGAATATCACTCCAAGTTCTGATGGCGCCAGAAACGAATAACCGTAGTCGTTGGCAAGATACGGCGTTTTGTTGCCAAGCGTTATTATCTGTCCTATCCTAAAACCGTGGCTGTTGTGATTACCAACAATTTTGACGCGCATCCCTTGACGCGCTGTTCCAATTTTCATACTACACCACCTTTGCAGACGATGACTTGATTTTCTTCAAATAGACCAACGGAACTTCAACATAAGCGTTATATGTATTTGTATAAAGGTAGGCTTTTCCATAAGATATTGATTGGACGCGCCCCCTTAAAACACCCATGCCCACATAATCACCTGCTTTGATACTTTGGACGTCGTTCCACATCTTGACCAGCTTGGGAATATCTTCGTCTGTAAATCCAACAGGACAACAGGTGCAACCGATGTGGTAAGATTCGCCGAAGTGGTGTTCAATATTCGCACGACCACCACAGCGGCATGGAACAGCTTTTTGTTCGTTTTCTTTGATAAACTTTTTAAGGCGATTCTTCTTAATCTTGTTAGACATGGCTTTTACAGTGGCACAGACTGCACAGAAAAGAACATAGCCAACAATAAAAGCCGCGACGCAAATAAGGATAATTTCACAGGCGTGAAGAATAGCTTCTATCACAGAATCACCGCCTTCATATATTTTGCCATAATGGCGTTGACGCGACTGCATTGTTTGCGCTGTGCAGGCGACTTGGTATTCATGCAGGTTCTAACAGCTTTTAGAAGTTCTTGCGTCACGGGCGCGTTTTTACGGACGCGATAATAACAATCTTCGCTGTCTGTCAACGGACAAGTGTCGCATATATAATTATAGCAGACGAATCTGCGCAGGTGTTCGCCGTCATGTCGCATCTTCTAACACTTCTTCCCAACATTCGTAGGCTTCGTTCCACCAACACTTCGGCGAATCGTTCCACTTTTCTTCGTCAAATTCGGCATAGTTATTTGCGAAATCAGCCACGTCGCTTGCCTTTGCGTCGCCAAGGCGCACAAGACCATTTTCATCACAGATTGCGACGGGCTTTCCATCAACAAGCATCACCTGCATCAGCATACCGTCGATTGCGATAGCCACGTCAACCCAATCGCCCATGTCTGTGGACATGATAATTGTTCCAAGGCGACCGTTGACGGAAATAGGACGCGCAAACGCACATTCAAGGCAGTTGCAATCCTGATAGGACGTACAAAGGTCGCAAAGCGCGTCGTTCATGCTTTCGACGTACTGATTTTTTTCTTCGCGCGTCATAAGATAACCGCCTTTCTGATTGGCTTAATATCGACAAATGAAACCCACTGGTAGTACGCCCTACCATCGCAACCGTAGCCAAAAACCTTGACGCCGGTAAAGTCCATGCCAATTACTTCGGCGGTAGATGGCACGGCAAGATGATGATGGATTCGCGTATTGCCAATGATTTGAACCTTGTCGCCGACTTTGATTCTGCACATTTCAATCACCGCCTTATATTAGTATTATACCAAGTTGAAGCTAATTTGTCAAACCACTACGGCTGTGCGATGGATATATTTCTGCACCAACGCCCACATTTCTTCACGGCTAATGGTTCTTACGTTGTCGTTCGCATCAACAAGTTTAAGACAACCCCAGTATCCACGATTGTAGACAGATTTGTCGCCTATCCTTTCGTTAATTTTGAAGTGCTTCACAAGGGTAAAATGCTTCATGGCACAATAAGCGGTAAAACCGTCTTGATAATTGACGTAGGAGCACGCCGTTGCGGATGTTGTTAAAACAATCCCATATTGACCAAAACGCTTGGATTTTGGACTATTGCTGCGAACGATATCGCAAGAACAAGCAAATTCCATCACGCACCGTCCTTATAAGGGAAAAATTTGGCAATTTTCCCGCCGTACTCTTTCACTCCGTAATCGCAGACCCAAACCGCCTGACCTTCGTCAATCATATAAACAGGCTTGTTATACTTGGTCGCATAGTTGCGGAACAATTCCTTGTGCTGCAACCACCCGCCAGCATGAGGCTTAACAAGAAAATCGGCAAGCCCAAGACCGTCCAGTTCTTTACCGGCAAGACCAAGATAGTTTTCATCGGCAACAGAAGCAAGGTCAACTGTCGGGCTGATAATGTGTGAACCAGCAGAAATGCCCATCAAGATTCCGCGATTGGCGAACTTGCGCAGGTCGTCATCAAGACCACGAAGATGTAACATGACACGAAATTCAAACGTGTTCCCACCTTCCAAAAGAACAGCATCGCTCTGCATGGCATAGCACCAACGTTCCTTGTCGAAGTTTTCGCCAACAGGGCAAATGATGTATTCTTCAAATCCCATACGGGCGGCGAAGTAGGGCGGATAGTCGCGGGTGGTCGCCTGCCAGTACGAAGGGATAACGGCGATGCGACGATTTTTGCCGTGCTTATTCAGCCAGTCTTTCACGCGGTTGTTTAGGCGCTTGTCGGCGCAGGTGGTAGAAAAAAGAATACAATTTTTCACTTTTCTTCCTCCTTCACACATTTGGCGGTGCAAGACAGCCAGTTCTTATGACTGTGCAAATCTGCAAATTTCTTTCCGCAACAAACGCAATGCAAATATTTTGTGCCAATCGTTCTTTCTTTCGGTTCAGAAGAGCCGAACCAGTTGTAACAACCAACGTCGTAATAATGACGAGACCCCTGCTTATGGAAACTGTAATATCCAGCTCCGTGCATTTTCCAATTTTCGCCGCCCATAACTTCGCGGAGCATTTCGCCCCAAACGCCACGGATTGCATCGCTGGGCGTCCCGTTGTAATGACCATAGACAACGTTAGTCAAATCGTTCTTGTCGATGGTCAACAGTTGACGGAAAATCATGTCTGTCCATTCAACAGAACCATAGTCGTTTGAAAACACGGCGGTCTTATTGTGGTCAAGATATGCGACGGTGGTGCAATCGTCACGCATCAAAGAAAATCCGCCGACCTTATTGAAACCGCCGCGATTCTGTGTGCGGTCGTTACGGTCATACAGAATAGACATACAACTGCCCCACTTGTGCGTGTTCGTGGACAACATCACCATATCCACGGGGTCGATGCTGACGATGGCACGACCCTTAATCATATTGTTCTGCAAAACCTTTGACAGTTCCACGTCGAATCCATAATCGTTCAGAATCTTCGACAGAACCTTGGACGTCTTTGCGCCCTTGCGATAGACGCGGGGAAACAGCCACGCCAGCGTCTTACTGGTTGTATTGTTGATAACGCCTTCGCAGAAATCCTCAACGCGCAGTTCGCTGATGGTCGCAGCGTACTGCGGATACTTGCGGCAAAGTTCTTCAATGTTAGACCGCATCGTTTCGTTGTCTGATGGAATTTCAACTTCGCGGATTAGGCGCGTCTTGTGTCCAAACAGTTCAAACATCCACGCCTTCGCGTCAACCCACTGGCGCAGATATTCGTTCACCTGCTTGCGTGAAATCGTCTTTTTATCAATTTCGGCGGTGATTTTGACGACTTCCATAAAAGCCTTCGTGTCAACAGCCGCCAGCATTTCCTTTTTGATTTCCGAAGAAACAGCCATGTCGGTGTACTCCTTTTACTTTATTGTACTTGTATTATAGCGCCAAAAAGTTGTTTTGTCAAGAAGAAAAGGGTGGGCGTTTCCACCCACCCCAATCTTCAAACGGAGGTTACTGACAACCATCGAACACGGCGTTGTTCTTGACTTCCTTTCCGCAACACAGGCAATACAGCTTGCCGCCAGCAGTCACCTGCACCTTGGACATATCGGTGTTTGCGGGCGAAATCAGCGCCTTCTTGATTTCGGGATAGGAACGCTTCAGGGATTCCCATTCGTGAATGTCGCTGTAATGATGGTTCGTCACATCGACATAGACGGGCTTGTTCCCGAAATACTTTTCGCTGTGAATGCGCTTCAGGTCGCCATAGTTGTCCCAATCGGTCACGCCGATATAGGAACCGATGGTGTTTTCCAGCAGTTCACGCGCCTTTTCAGACACAACTTCGATATCCTTGTGCTGGGGATATTCACGACCAAACAGGAACGTGCAGTTCATACGGTCGCCGTTGATAATCTGACGCCAAGACTTCGAGTTTCCTTCAAACTGGTTCTTGCCGAAGTTGTATTCGTCGCGTTCACCATCCTGTCGCGCCACGATGCGGTCGTAAGTGTAGGTCTTGCCATTGTCGCGATACGCAATCAGCGCATTGGCATCCCAAATCCACTGGACGGTGCCATAGTTCATGTTGCCGTACAGCTTCTGACAGGTGCTCCATCCATGCATATTCGTGCCGGAAGTCATGAAGTCATAAGGGTCGATGCTGATGCACACGAAACCCTTAATCATGCGGTTCTGCATGACCTTGGAAAATGCAATGTCAAATTCCTTGTTCTGGAAAAGCTGGCTGAAGAACTTGGAAATCTTCATGCCCTTCTTGTAGACGTCGGGCGCATAGGTCTTGTAGAAATCGCACTTCGGCATTTCGTTCTTCGTGAAGTAGTCGATGCCATCACGACCGCCAGCTTCGACAACCTTGTCGATGGACGCGGCATACTGCGGATACGTCTTGTAAAGGTCGTAGACCATCGGACGCATTTCATTCGCATCCATCGTGTATTCGATGGGGGTGCGGATGATGAGCTGACGACCAAAGGCGACATAATAGTCGTACTTCGCTTCCGCCCACTTGCGCAGAAGAATGTCGATGGCTTCGTCGGTCGGCTTCTTACCATTGCCGACAGCGACCGAACAGAGCTTGCGGAAACGTTCGCGGTCAACCTTTGCCATCATTTCCTTGATGATATCTTCGTCCTGCACGTCATGGTGGATGCTGTAATTCTTCATCTTGGGCTTCACGCTTTCGACTTCTGGTTCCTTGTCGCGGAACGAAAGCACAGAAAACGGGACGGCAACGTCGAAACCGACCTTGAAATCGCCGTCGTAGCCGTTCGCGCGAACCTGTTCCTGACGTTCGGCGGGGATTTCGTCGTTGATGGTCACGTCAACGGTGTTGCCAGAATCCATCTGCCAACGCATATAATCGTCAGCAAGAAGGAACAGCCCCTTGGTCAAAAGAAGTTCCTTCGGATAATCCTTACCCGCGTCGAAACGGTTGATGACCAGAACATCACCGTCCTGAATGCCGCGAAGATGGGGATACTTTGAAACGTTCCACGCATCCTCCTTGCATTCAATCTTTTTGACAATCTCTGCCATTTTTAAGACCTCCGTTTATAAAAAGATTTTTTGTTTTTTGTTTGCTTGCCTTATGTTATATATATTAGCAGACAAATTAGAATTTGTCAAGCCTTTTCTTGTTTTTAGATGCGTTCCCATGTGTAACCGTGAATATCTGGTTTGCAATCTTCGATATGGCGCTTTATGGTATCGTCGCCAACTTTTGCGATTCTACACGCTTCGCCAATGCTTTTATATTCACCAATTACAACTCCGTCCTTTAACTGACGAACCGCAATGCGCGTTTTTATTCCAGAATTTGGTTTTGGCGTAGGTTTAGCAAGACCATACGTTTGTAACCAGCCGATTCCGCACCTTGTTTTTAGAGTTGGGTTTTCAATTCTTCTGCGAATCAGTTCTTTCGCAACATCTTCGCCTTGTATTCTACATATTCTATTTATATATGTTTCAGGAAACCCTAAAAACATAGACCATTCGTTTCCGTTTTTCGTTACGCCGTCAACTTCTATGTGGCGCGTTGTTGATTTATTGCTTGAATTTTCATGTATCGGAATCCACCTGCAATTTTCAGGGCAATAGTCTTTTGTGGGGTCGATTCTATCTATGCTTAAATAGTCTTCATATCCATTCTCCAGCGACCATTTTTCAAAAAGCGGAGGATTTTCCATCCATTCATCACAGATTTTAATTCCTTTGGCGCCATAACTTTTATACGAAGGGCATGATTCCACATAACATCTTCGTTTCATTCCGCGAAAAATATAGTGGATTCTTTCATTGTTCCATCGTTTGTGCTTACATATTACCTCGTTCTTTATTCTTGTGTAAAGCCTGTCAAATTCGTTTCCACATACAGAACATCTGACATGATAAAGCGGACGTCCATTTTTATGTCTATAATCGCACTTATAAAGGACGTCAAATATACCAACGCGTGTTCCAACAATATCTTTTGCTACACCTATAATTATCACACCTTTCTATATATGACGATAGGGAAGGCGCTAATGCGCCTTCCCGTTATTCGTCTGTGGGTTTACTGATACATAGCGATGGTGCGCTTGCGGTCAGCAATCAGCGCCTCGGCGGCGGCAATGTCAGCCTTCGCGGCAGTCACACGGGGGTCTTCGGCGGTGTAGATGGTCTTGAGGGTGGCGCAAGCGGGACGCGCAGGGTTCCACATGAGCTTGCAGGCTTCGCTAAGGGCATCCAGCGGGGGCATCGCATCAAAGATCTGAATCTTGGCAATCTTGCCCGTGTTGTTCTTGCCAAACGCGAGGCCGGTCTCGGAAGCACGATACCAAGTACCCTTGGACGTGAAGAATCCACGCTGACCAGCATCGTCCACCATGCAGACGTAGGTGTTGTTCTTATCGCTGGTGATGATGGCGCCGACAGGGATATCCTTACAGGTTTTAATGGACATAGTAGTTTCTCCTTTTTCATTTTAAGATTTTTATGTCAACGGGCGTCCAACCCGTTTACACCATTATATTAGCACAACTTTTGGATTTTGTCAAGTCCGACTGTCACGGCGACTTTCGTCATTTGAATTTCACACTGGTGATGGGTATGGGACTCGAACCCATGATACAGCCGTGAAAGGGCTGTGACTTAACCGCTTGTCTAACCCACCATTTGGTGACCCATGCTGGATTCGAACCAACGTTTCATCCATGAGAAGGATGCGTCTTAACCGCTTGACTAATGGGCCATTTCCTTTTGTGCTATTATAATAACACACCATTTGGTTTTTGTCAAGTGCTTCCCGCTATCCCACTTTCACGGTTCGCAACAGCTAATCCTTGCCGCCTTGAAATGACGGTTTAGCCGGTAGACCTAACGCATAGGCGACCACATTATTGTGGAGCCGTTGCAGATAGGTGATTCTACCATGTTAATAATATTCGCACGGATTTCAATGGGCGCTGCACCCTACTTGTCGGGTTGGTGGTCGGGTCATTTTAAGCGTCACCGACTATTCCGCTTCATGCAATTATAATAACACAAGTCTTAGATTTTGTCAAGCCTTTTAACTTTTTTGTATGGTTTAGGATTCACCAAAAACCGCACATCCAACCAATTTTGGCCTATTCTTCGCTACTTACATTTACCTTCACACAGCGCTGTACATACGCCGTGCGCATTGTCGTATGCTTTTGCTTGAATACTGGGACTGGTTGTCATTTGCTCGCCGCCCCCGCTGGTGGCTGGGTTATTTTAAGCGTCACCAGCTATTCCGCTTTGTGTGATTATAATATCACACGCTTTGGTTTTTGTCAACAGTCTCCGTAATCGGGCTGGAAGTTCCACGCAGTAGACCAAACCTTTTCGCCGTTATATTCAATCTGGATAAAATCATCCTTGACGTCCAGCACAACAAACGAACGATAGGCAGGCAGATATACGCCAGTAATTGGGCTGTTGTAATTCGGCTTTTTGTAGACTGCGCTGGAACCGTACTTTGTGAATACTTCGTCGCCCTTGACGTAATACCTCGACCAAAAGTGCGACCCCTTATTGCCATAGTAGTTCTGCGTGGGCTTCGGCTTCGCTTCACAGTACGGATAGATAATGTCGTCCTTTGTGTCTGCGATAATCTTCACCACCTTGTCGATGGTGTCCTGCAATTCCGCATAGACGACATATTCTTCCGCGTGGTGCTCGTTGTAATAGCCACACGACAGATTGACGCTTGCAAGGTCAAACACCGGCGACAGATTGCAGATGTCCGTGAACGAACCCTGTGCTTCGACAAAGCCGTGTTCGTCAATGAACTTCTTAAACTGCTTGTTGTCGCACTTGTAGTAGACCGAATCCTGCTTGCCACGGCGGTCAATCTGAATCATATAGCCGACACCTGCAACGCGACCTTTAATTTCCTGTGCCGCGCGCTTCGTGGATGCGCCGCCCACTTCTTCGTCCGTACTGAAAAACAGATACGGACGCTTCCCGCTTTCTTCTGTCGCCTTCAGAATTGCCAGAATGGCATAGACACCACAACGGTCGTCGCCACCGATACCCATAGGCGAACTTACTTTGTTGCCATCGTCAACAATTTTGGTCGGCTGACGCCTGTGAACCGTATCGAGATGGGCGCAAAGCATTGTCGGGCAGTTTCCACTGAAAAACAGATAATCGCCACCATTGACCGTGTTTGCCAGCCCATAGTATTCGCTCAACTGCTGATGAAGCCACGCAAGCAAATCTTCCTTAACGGGCAGACAAAGTTTCTTAAAGCCTTCCTTATTCATGTTTGCACTCCTTTTTATATCCGCCGATAATCCCGCTGATGGATTTTTCGTCGAAAATATAGATTTTCCTTGTGATATCTTTCAGGTCGCGTTTTGTTTTCAACAGCTTTCCGCCATGTTCCAGCAAATATTCGCACATTCGCGGACTATGGACGATTTTTTCACCCTTATAAGCCAATACGCTTCACAACCCTTCAAACAACGTCACGCCAGCCGATACGTTCGGTCAACAGCGGCGTCATTTCATAGCCCCCGCGTTCACGGGCGCTGTAGCCGTCCTTGTACGACCAATCTTTGATGCGTTCGTCAACAAAGTCTTTCGCCGCGTCCATTTCTTCTCTCTTGAACTCCGGCATAACCATGATGCGAACATCTTCAAAGGTAATGTCGCCAACGACGATATCCGCAGACATATTGCCGCCAAGCGTGAAATTCATACAGACATAGTTTCCCACGCCAAGGAAGGACTTGTCAAACAGTTCGATGTCGTCCTTGGAAAAATCAATCTTTGTGCCGTATCCAGTGCGACAAAGACCGGTATATTCCGCGCCCAACTTTCGAAGTTCTGCGTCTGCGATAATGCAATGTGCCGTGTTGCAGTTTTGCTCGGGGATGTAGACTTCCTTTACGCGATATGCGCTACCTTCCTTGTCAACCTTTAGGAAAATAGCCATCATTCGCGCCGAACCAGCAACCGCATACTTGCGCAGTTCATTGTACACCGCCTGCGACATCTTGATATTGGGTTCTGTTCCGCGATACGAAATCATGCCAGCACCTCCTTTTCAATCGGAACGACTGTCATGATTTGCACGTCGTCGCGTACCACAATCGTCCTGCGTAGACCCTTGGCGTCAAGCCTTGCGTCCGCATCCGCCCTTGCCGCATCAACCTGTTTGCGGGTAGCATAGAAGCTACAAGTGTCGCAGTTAATGTCGCCAGAAAGAACGGAACATCCGCCCATGCCGTTACAGCCGAAACAATCACGTTTCATTTTTCGTCCTCCTATTCATGCGGTTCAACCGCTATGATATTATATTAGCACACCATTTAGATTTTGTCAAGTCCATTCGTAGCCGCCAAAATAAGTCCTATCAATTTGCGCATAAGGTGTGTACCCCCGCCAACTAAAATGATGGCGACTGCGAAAATATTGAACCCAAGAGGGTATGGTGCATCCATTTTGAATAACGTAGTCTACGGCTTCATACTGTGCTTCATTTGGCGTCACATTCCCAAGCTTGTTACCCAAATCAAATTGCGGAACACCACCAGAATTTTGTTTGATAACTTCTTCAATGCCGTCTGGGAAATCGTCGGACTTCACACGGTTAAACACCACGCTGACAACTGCACGCTGACATTCCATAGATTCGCCGCGCGCTTCTGTCCATAATAGACGCGCCAGCATTTCACGTTCGGTAGACGTCACAAAGAAATATGGCGTCGGTTCGACGTAGACTTCTACATAGTCGGTATGGTGAAACAGTTCTGTGCGGACGATAACTTCAACAGGAACTTCTTCTTCTGGCGCCAAAAGCGGCATAATTGTACTGATGAACGTCCAGCAGACGCAAATCCAAAGGAAAAGTTTCTTGATATCTTTCATCTTGTACTCCTTGATAGTCAGATAATTTTTGCGTGGTTCTGCACAGGTTCAAAGAAGATAGTTTCGACTTCCCATACATTGCCAATATACCTTCCTTCGGCAATGCGCACTGTGATATAGCCCTGTCTTGTGCTTACCACAATACATTTGACATGGTAATCCGTTTGAATATACTGTTCATTGTTGGTACACCAGACCAACTGCCCGACTTTGAACATGACTACACCAC
>OQVL01000680.1_pt1 | contig 18780 bp, 11 predicted proteins | sample 1691501 | NCBI WGS metagenome assembly OQVL01 (sample SAMN03418253, study PRJEB22391) | human gut metagenome | biome: human-gut; feature: organic feature; material: feces | host: Homo sapiens | place: Tanzania | collected 2013-01 | reverse complement strand
CCACAACGCTCGATGAAATTTTCCATTATCTGGAGAGTGCTGATAAGCCTTGCATTGTGGCTATTGATGAATTCCAAACCATCAGGAGCTATAGAGAAGCGAATGTAGAAGCGATACTACGCACCTACATCCAGCACTGTCACAATGCCAGTTTCATCTTTGCCGGATCTCAACGCAACATGATGTCGGAGATGTTTTTGAGTCATGCCCGTCCTTTCTATCAGAGCACCTCCATTAAAACTCTGAAAGCTATTGATAGAGAGGTATATGCCGACTTCGCTACTCGCCTTTTTGAGGAAAGACAGAAGCGTATCATACGAGAAACCATTTATCAGATATACGACCGTTTTGACGGCATCACCTGGTATCTTCAGAGAATGCTCAATAAGATTTTCTCACTTACGGAAATAGCTGATGGCAAGATGACGGAAAAGGCTGATGGCAAGATAATGGAACTGGCGCTCAACTCGATTATAGACGAGAGTGCTTTTGCATACGAAGCCCTTCTCTTTCAATTGCCAGCTAAGCAAAAGGAACTTCTCTTTGCCATCTGCAACGCTGGCAAGGCTCAAAATATCATGTCGTCGGCATTCATCAAGAAGCACAATCTTCCTTCCGCCAGTTTTGTACAAGGTGGCATCAAAGGATTATTGGAGAAAGATTTTGTTACAGAAACAGATGGAACCTACGAATTGTACGATAAGTTCTTTGGTGAATGGCTGAAAAAGGAATTATAAGAATATAAACAAAAAAATATGATACGAGGGGTAGGTTTTTCTTTCCTACCCCTCGTTCTATGTGTTATCCTGATATCTTCTTACTAACTCACTAACTAAACAAACCTATTACTACTTACTAACTAATCTACTAAAACAATTATCAATAGTCCTACTTTCTACGCTTTGAAAGCCGCTTATGTATTTATCCTTTATGTATCTCTGTAACCTCTTTGTTTCTGATTACGATGCAAAGATACAAACAATCAAATAAACCAAAGGGCACTTTTCGTTCAACTAATACCAAATACGTTTCATGAAACAATTTTGCTTATTTTTTTACCGTGAATGTAACAATAATTACACTTTTTCGTACGTCTTGGCAAAGCCGTTAGGTATTATAATATAAATGGGCAAAGATTATAATATAAATGGGCAAGTATTATAATATAAATGGCAAAGTAATATATATATAAAAAAAACAACCACGCTGCATCTACTGCGGCGTGGCTATCAATTAATAGTAAAGTGATGACTATAAGTTTTTATTCTTTGAGAAGGTATTATTAGGTGATTGTTTAAAGGTATATACCGCTCTCAAATCATTTTGATCATTCAAGCGAAGTTGTGTCAATATGGTCTCAGTAGGTCGTTATGATGATATGTGATAACTTTAACGGCTGCAAAGATAGTGCTATTTTATTTCATATCAAAATTTTTCCTTACAAATCTTTTCTAAAACCCTATATTTTAACACTTTAGAGACAAAATGACATAAAAAAAGGGAGTATAGACCAACATCCTACCCCCTTGTTAGTATTTTTTTGATAAAAGTCAATGCTCTGCTTACACTTTTTGACGTGCATCAATATTGGTTTTATATGCACCAACTTTAATTTAGCATGTATCAATATTGTGTTTTCAATCACTGACGATTGTTTAATTTTTGCATTTCCACCTCTTTCACCTTCTTGAACAGCTGCGAGGCAAACACAAGGTCGTTGAGCTTATCGTTGGTAGCCCCCATCACATCATTCTTAGTACCCTGCCACTCCTTATGGCCCTTGTAAATGAAGATAATGTTGTCGCCAATTCCCATCACCGAGTTCATGTCATGGGTATTGATGATGGTGGTTATGCCGAAGTCCTTGGTGATGGACGAGAGCAGCTCGTCAATCACGAGCGACGTGTGAGGGTCGAGACCCGAGTTAGGCTCGTCGCAGAACAAATACTTAGGATTAAGCACAATGGCACGGGCTATGGCCACACGCTTCTGCATACCGCCCGAAATCTCGCCAGGAAACTTATGCTGAGCATCGATAAGATTCACACGGTCGAGACATTCCTGTGCACGGTGAACACGGTCGCGATAGGTCATATTCGAGAACATGTCAAGCGGAAACATCACGTTCTCCAGCACCGACAGCGAGTCGAAGAGGGCAGCCGACTGGAAAATCATGCCCATCTCACGTCGCATCTGCACCTTCTCCTTCTTGCCCATAGCCACAAAGTTGCGTCCATCGTAGAGCACCTCGCCACTTGTAGGCGTAAGCAATCCCACAAGATTCTTCATGAGCACCGTCTTGCCCGAACCGCTCTGTCCGATGATAAGGTTGGTCTTGCCGTCCTCAAACACGGCGTTGATGTCCTTGAGCACTTCCTTGTCGCCAAACGACTTGCAAAGATGTTTTATTTCAATCATAACGATTAATTCTTTTTTTTAACTGAGTAATTGGGTGAGGAACACGTCGGAGAACAATATCAGCACGCTCGACGACACCACAGCATCTGTACTCGCCTTGCCCACCTCGACAGAGCCACCCTCGACAGAGTAGCCGAAATAGCTCGACACGCTCGATATGATGAAGGCAAACACAAGGCTCTTGATGATACTCATCCACATAAACCAAGAGTTGAAGGAGTGCTGCAAACCAAGCGTCAGATCTTCGGGCGAGAGGATATGTCCGATGTAAGCCGTGCCGTAGGCTCCAAGAATACCAGTAGCCGAAGAGAAGATGACGAGGAACGGCATCAGTGTGACGAGTCCCAATATCTTCGGCAATATCAGATAGTTGGCCGAGTTAACGCCCATGATGTCGAGAGCGTCAATCTGCTGCGTCACACGCATTGTGCCAAGCTCCGAGGCAATGTTAGAGCCCACCTTTCCGGCAAGAATCAAACACATGATACTCGAAGAAAACTCCAACAGTAATATCTCACGTGTGGTGTAGCCCGACACCCAGCGCGGCATCCACGGACTCTGGATGTTGAGCTTCATCTGGATGCAGATAACGGCTCCTATGAAGAACGAGATAAGCAGCACAATGCCTATGGAGTCGACACCAAGAGCCGACATCTCCTTGACATACTGCTTCATGAACATGCGCATACGCTCTGGACGCGAGAAGGAGCGGCCCATCAGTATCAGGTATCGCCCCAACGTGTTTAAATATTTCAATATCAACATAATCTTGTGTGATTTAGTTTGTATGTGCAAAAGTAACAATAAAAAGGTAAAAACTAAGCATTAGGTTTGAGTTTTTTGTTTTTTTGATAAACTCGAAGCCTACAAGAGTATATGTCTTCTGATTTTGACCATTTGACAATGACAATTTCAAAACATATATTCAGCAGAATTTAACATTAATTTTAGGGTCACGAATAATAACTTAAAATAAATAGCGTAACTTTGCAGAATAATAAAAAAGAACGGAAATGAACGAAAATGAAATAGACGACAAGCCACATTGCATGGTGCTTCGCACAGAAGGACTGGTGAAACGCTACGGCAAGCGCACAGTGGTGAACGATGTGTCGATAAACGTGAAGCAGGGAGAAATCGTAGGTTTGCTCGGCCCTAACGGAGCCGGAAAGACCACATCTTTCTATATGACCACCGGCCTTATCGTGCCAAACGCCGGACATATATACCTCGACCAACAGGACATCACCGACTATCCAGTGTACAAGCGAGCACGTGCCGGCATCGGATATCTACCGCAGGAGGCAAGCGTGTTCCGCAAGCTCAGCGTTGAGGACAACATCATGGCTGTGCTTGAGATGACCAAACTCTCGCATAAGGAACAGTTGGAAAAGCTTGAGAGTTTGATAGCCGACTTCAACCTGGGCAAGGTGCGCAAGAACAAGGGCGACCAGCTGTCGGGTGGCGAGCGACGACGCACAGAGATAGCCCGATGCCTTGCCATCGACCCTAAGTTCATCATGCTCGACGAGCCGTTTGCCGGTGTCGACCCTATCGCCGTTGAGGAGATTCAGCATGTGGTATGGCGACTGAAATACCGCAACATCGGCATCCTTATCACCGACCACAACGTGCAGGAGACGCTGACCATCACCGATCGCGCCTATCTGCTCTTCGAGGGACGCATCCTCTTCCAGGGCAAGCCAGAGGAACTGGCAGAGAACCGCATCGTGCGCGAGAAGTATCTTGGCTCGACATTCGTACTGCGCAAGAAGGACTTCCAGCTGATTGACGAGCAGAAGCGCAAGCGCGATGAGGAACGCGAGTTGCACGACTAACATACATTATTAATATATAATGTGTCAAACACATACGACCATTAAAGTTTTTTACGACCATAAATCACAATGAAATATTTACTCGTATCAGATATTCACGGATGCCTGCCCACGCTTGAGCAGGTGCTCGACTTCTACGCCCGCGAGCATTGCGACATGCTCTGCATCCTTGGCGACATCCTCAACTACGGTCCGCGCAACCGCATACCCGAGGGCATCGACCCTAAGGGTATCGTTGAGCGACTTAACGCTATGAAGGACCAAATCATTGCCATTCGCGGCAACTGTGATGCCGAGGTAGACCAAATGTTGCTGGAGTTTCCCATCATGGCCGACTATGCCCTCGTAGTAGACAACGGAAGAAGACTGTTCCTGACACACGGACACGTGTACAACGAGCAGAACCGCCCTACCCTCGCCCACGACATCTTCGTGTATGGACACACACATCTGTGGAAGCTTGAAAAGACGGAGGATGGAGGAGCCGTATGCAATCTTGGTTCAATAACATTCCCTAAAGGCGGCAACGAACCAACGTTCGCAACCTACGAAAATGGGCTTTTAAAGGTGCATAGACTCAATGGAGAGACCATAAAAGAGCTTTTTTTAGGCGAAAAGTAAGTTTTTTTGAAAAATAATTGGCAAAAAATATTGCCAGTTAAAAATAAATGCGTACCTTTGCACCCGCTTTAAAAGAGCAACGGGTGGTTACCAGAGTGGCCAAATGGGGCAGACTGTAAATCTGCTGGCTATGCCTTCGGTGGTTCGAATCCATCACCACCCACTTCATAGCGCAAAAGTTTAAGAGATTAGGCACATCATTTATTGGTGTGCCTTTTTTCGTATTTACCCGCAGAAGCGCGGCACCGAAAGCCACCGTCAATATGTCGACTTCCAGTATGTGGTGAAGGGAAACGAGCGTTTCGGACTGCTCGACCACGTGACGAGCAAACCCAAGGCTCCCTATCGCCCCGACATCATCAACTACAACTATGATGTGAGCAAGACCAAATTCGTGGACTCCACCCCCGACCGCTTCCTCATCTTCTTCCCTGGCGACTGGCACATCGCAAAAATCAAGACCGATAAGGAAGACCAGAAAATACGCGTTGTGGTAGTGAAAGTGGAATACAAGGAGTAAAGAAAATCGAGAAGCTAAAGTCCGTGACTCTTGCTTCTCGATTTTCTGTTTTATACTTTTAGCGCAACGCGCCTACAATCAGATTATTTCAATCTGAAGATGCTCAGCGAGTTTGCCGGAATCTCCACCACAGTACCATTCGAAGAAGTCGTCACAAATGTCTCTGTAGGATAGATATTCGTCGGGTTGTCGATAGTATTCTCCTCCTTGCCGTTCTTTGCGGCGAGGCGAATCAGCTTGCCCGAAGATATGGTTTTGCCCTGCAGACGTATGTCGGCTGTAGTGTTCTCGCTGCTTGTGTTGGCAACCTTAAGAATCACCTCACCGGTATGCTCATCGAGCGTGGCAGTAGAGAATACACCCGGCAAAGTGTTGGCACGAAGCTTTGTGGCGAATATCTGCTTGCCGTCGAGACTTGCGTAGACGCTGTCGCCCATAACCTTAAGCTCGATGTCATACCAGCGGCCGGTCTCTATCTTGCCCGACACTGTGGCTGCCTGACCCTTTGCTCCATCCACAATCTGCTCTATGCCGTGCTGGGAGTTGTTCCAACCACCAAGGTTGAGCCAGCAGTAGTTTTTCTCGTCTACATAATTAAAGATGATCATGAAGCCCTCATTGCCCGAGTCCTTACGCGCTCTCACCTTATATATATAGCCATCAGCGGTAATCTCGCCCGGATTCAGACGGATGCAGCTCTCGCCATTCGAAGTCTGCTTTATCACTCCACCCTCAGCTTTCCAGTCGCCATGCACATCGGTGGGAAGTTCCCGAAGAGTCATAGGCAGAACCTTGCCATTGGCGTCGGTATAGCCCTTGTCCTCAAACGAAGCCTGGGTAGCCCATGTGCCCATGCCCACTCGGCATACGGCAGGCTTCACTTGTGCCTCGCCATAGGTATATGGACTCTCCTGCTTTACGTTGAGCACACGTGTGCCCACGTTGTTAGCCATGACATTCTGCACATAGTAAGAGGGTGTGCCAAACACCTTGTCCGAGGTGAACTGAATCATGTCGGGAGCCCACATGCGGTCGTTGAGATTGGCAAAGATTGGAGCGTAAGAGGCCATAGTAACGATGTCGCTGTTATTCTCGATGCCCATCATATATACAGCTTCGCCAAGGGCAGCATCAAGCGAACCCATATTGCCAAAACCTTGTGTGACAGCATATTCGCCCACATAAATCTCCGAACCCTTGCGATTGTAATTGTCATATTTGCGGAAGTTCTCGGCAAACCAAGCCGGATTGCGGTAGTAGTGCTCGTCGAGCAGTTCCACGCTCTCCTTGCTGTCCCATGTAGGATTGTCGTCGCCCCAAGCCACCACGTTACCTATAAGGTGCATGTTGGGATATTTGGCAAGCACGGCATCCTTGAACTTCTTGAAACGCTCGTAGTAGTGGTCGCTCTGCAAGGCAGGGTCGGGCTGGTTGTTCTCATTTCCAATCTCAAGATATTCAATGTTGTATGGCTCCGGATGACCGTTCTTGGCACGCAAAGCACCATATTTGGAAGTCACGGGACCATTGGCATATTCCAAGGCATTCATACACTCGTCAATCCAAGGCTGGATGCTGTCGACGGGAGTCATGCCACCATGCCACAAGCCCACGTTAACCACATAGAGAGGCTTGGCATTGAGGTCCTCGGCAAGCTGGAGATATTCGTCGAAACCCATACCGTCGCTTGTGCGGTAGCGCCAGTTTACGTTCTTATGACCAGGACGCTCCTCGATAGGACCAATGGTCTTTTCCCAATGGAAGGCATTCTCAGGCGACTCCTGTCCCTCGACGTAGCAACCTCCAGGGAAGCGCACGAACTTAGGATGGATGTTATAGAGAAGCTGGGCGAGGTCGGGACGCAAACCGTTTGGACGGTTCATGAAGGTTGGCGGGAAAAGGCTCACAACGTCCAAGGTCACAGTACCCTTGCCGTCGAGCACAAGTTCAAACTGCGCCTTGGGGTCGTTGGCATTGGCTGTGAGTTCGGCAGAATATTTAGTCCACTTCTTGCCTATTGCTCCATCAACAGCAGTCTCAGCATAAACGGTCTTGCCGTCGGCACTAACAAGACGCGCCTTCATGCCGCCCTTGTATTTGCCCATAGCCCAGAACGAGAGTTTGTAGGTTCTGCCCTGCACGGAGTTGATGCCCCAGAAACCTTCGTTGATGACAGAGGCTGTGGCAGAGGGAGTTGCAGCTACAGTCACTTGCAGAGCCTTGCCCTGAGCGTTGTTAAGCAGAGCCTTGCTCACGAGCTGAGTGGAGATTGTCGCACCTTTGGCAGCAGCTGTGCGCCATGTGGGGATAGCCGTGTCGCTGTCCTCGAAAGAACGGTTGCTGATAAGCTCGGCATAGAGTCCGCCGTCGGCAGCATGGTTGATGTCCTCAAAGAAGATGCCATATAGATTAGGCGACACCTTGACGCCGGGGTTGGAAGCGTCAACATTTATTTTAACTTGGGCGTTGGCTGCGAGTGAAGAGGCAAGCAACGCGGAAAGGAGAATATTGCTACGTTTCATTATCTTTTTTTTATTATTTTTATACGTTAAAATACTTTTCTGTTATGAAATAAGTTAAAGCTTATTTCTGTCTTTGTATAAGTTAAAGCCTTGGCCAGCCGTCGGCTGTCCACGTTATTTTCTTTTGGATGAGCAATGGAGCGCCGTTCTTCTGTATACTGTAGCCATGACATACAAACCAGTCGCCGTCGGCGAAAGAATAGGCAGAGCAATGACCTGCGGCCTCAAACTCGCGCTTGTCGCCTTCAATGAAGATTGTGCCACCACCTTGTCTCATGTCCTTACCGTTGCGGTCGAGATAAGGACCAGCCACCTTCTTGCTTCTGCCCACAGCCACACGATAGTTGCTCTTTGAGCCACGGCAACAGTAGTCCCAGCTCACAAACAGATAGTAATAGTCGCCGTGCTGCATGATAAACGGAGCCTCAATGGCGTTGGTTCCAGCAAACTGAGATGTGGGGTTTGGCTCGGCAGTAGTGTCACCCTCGGCATGACGGCGAGCTATAGTCACGGGCTTTGCGCCACGCTTCACGTGCATAGTGCGGTCGAGCTGAACCATCTGGATACCATCCCAGAATGAGCCCCATGTCATCCATGGATTACCCTTCTTGTCGATAATGATGTTTGGGTCGATGGCGTTCCAGTTGTCACGGTCGCCCTTTGAGGCAACCACGCAACCCTCGTCCTTCCATCCGTCGGCATTGGCGAGCGAGGTGTTGCTGAGCAGACCAATAGCCGATGTGTTCTTGCCGAATGTGGAGCAAGAGTAAGTGAGATACCACTTGCCACGATACTTTATCACATCAGGAGCCCAAATATGGGTTTCAAATCCGGGAACACTGTCGCGTGTCCATGCCGGAATCTTGTTGTTGGGCAACACACCATCAGGCTTTATGGTCCAATGCCGACGGTCGGTAGAAGTCATCTGCGTAATGCCATGACCCGTGCAGTAGAGATAATACTTACCGTCCTCAAAAGCCATCACAGGGTCGTGAACCATCGGAGTGTCAACGGCAAGAGGGGTTGTCTGCGCTTGAGCATGGGCAATATTTACGAAGGGGACAGCGGCAAGCGCCACTGCTCCTAATAAGTATTTGCTGAAAATCATAAGAGATAGTTGTTATACTGAGAGTAGCTGTTGCAGGTACGGCTTAGAGCCGTACCTACATTATTATATATAATTACTTGTTGAAGAACTTGCGTCCGTTAACTACAACGATGCCCTTGTAAGAGCTGTCAACCTGCTGACCGTTGAGATTATACCACTTGCCGTCGCTCTCAGCCTTCTTGGTTATGACGAACGGAGCATCAATGCCAGTAGAAAGGCTTGAACCGTCGATGTAAGAGCCTTCGTTGACGAAGAAGAGAACAACGCTGCTCTGATTCTCGGTGAGCTTCATGCTGAACGAGTAGTTGTAAACCTTCTTGGCAGTTGTAGTGATAGTTGAAGTCATCTTAACCACATTGCCTGAGGTAAACTCCACATTCATGTCAACCAACGAACCATTCATGTCGTCGGCGAAAGTATCCCAGTTGTAGTCGCTGCTGAGAGTGAAGTCGACATTGGAAGAGTTGTCGGCAGTATTGCCACCAGCAGTGGTAAACCATCCGTAGTTGTCGTTGCGAAGCACGAAATGCTCAGCATAACCGGCAGCACCACGCTCGGCATTGGCAGCCACAAGACACCAGTTGTTCCAATTTTTCTGCTTGTTACTGTAGTTGTAGAACTTAAGCTCAGCCTTTCCACCCTTCTTCAAAGTGAAGTACTTGGTAGAGAAGTTAGTCCACCATGTAGCCGAAGTGTTCTTCTGCATCGACTCTGGATAGTAGACGGGAGCCTCATCCTCTGCTTCAGCCTCAACAACAAATGTATAGTCCTTGGAGTATGCATAGTTGTCCTTTGTCACAGTCATAGTCATGGTCACTTCGCCCTGACCTCTCACCTTGCCGTCGGCTGTGAGAATCGACTCATCGCTTGAAGTCCAAGAGATGTTGGTGCCAAGCTTGCCCTCAGTAGGCAATATTGGGGCCTCTTCAAGAACAGTACCGTCGTCGAAGGGAAGGGCTATCTTATTGACTGTATATTTGATAGCAGCCTTGGCGTCAGCCTTTACAGCCCATACCTCCTGCTGCTTGGTGTAAGACTTCTGACCCATTGTTGTAGAGCCACTTGACGAAGACAGGGCAGAGATGGCAATGGCAGGAATGTTGGTATAGTCGATGGTCTGACGAACAAGCACTCCACGATATACAACTCCATCGATGGTAAGGCTGATGAAGTCGGTGCCTGCTGTGCGCTGCCAAGTGCCTTCCTCGGCACCAGAGATTGTGCCGTCGGCATTGAGACGGATATTTACTGGAATCTCAAAAGCCTTGCCCGCCGTGTTCTGTCCGTATTCATGGCGGAGGAACTGGTAGTCGCCAGCAATCTCGCTATCAGCGATGGAAGCCTTTGTTGCGATATCGTTGTTGGTGATGGTCTCGCCGTCAAACTCAAACGGAGCAGCCATAATCCAACCCTCATCGTTGAGGAAGAGCTGATGAACACGCACCTCATGGCCCTCGCCACCATTGCTGAAACGAGAATGATAGACCACGAACGAGCGGTCCTGCTTGTCGGTGAAGGCAGAGTTGTGACCCTGGGCTATCTCAGCACCCGACATAGGGTCCCACTTGTAGCCACCAAAGAGCAGCACGCCACGGTTGTCGGCTGTGGTGGAACTGTAGTTCATGAGATAACGGTTGAATATTGCTGATGTGCCGTTGCAGTCGACGTATGGTCCTTGAGGATTGTCGGAGCGGAACACACGCATCTGATAGCCACCAGTACTTGTCAGTCCGCCGTAGCTCATGAAGAGGAAATAGTGAGAGCCTATCTTCTCGATGTAGCTTGCCTCACCCGACACATAGTAGCCACCAGCTATCTTCTTGCCGAAGTAAGGGTCGCTTGTGGTGTTGGCACTTGCAGAACCTGGAGTGGCAGCCTTGCCGTTCACCTCATACGGGAAGGTATAAGTATAGTCGCGCAAACCGTTGCTCTTGTCGAGCTTCAGCATGAAAATGCCACCCGACCATGAGCCGTAGCTCATCCAGAGATTATCATCATCATCGTAGAACACGCATGGGTCTATGCAGTTGGGCCAGAACGAGCCCCACTTGTCACCCACATTATAACGCTGTGGCAAAGAGGTTTCGCCAGTAGCTATTGCGAAATCCGTGTTCTTCCAATCCTCGGCAGCAGCATAGGAGTTGTGGGCGTATTTACCAAAGAAACCTGAGAACACCACCGGACCCTGATATTTCCACGGTCCCTCGATGTTGTCGCTTGTGAAGCAGACAATGCTTGAGCACCAGTTGTCGCCATTCAGACTCATGTACATGCACCACTTCTTCATCGTCTTGTTGTAGATGACATCGGGTGCCCATTGCATTCCCTTCACGGTATTGCCATTCTTCTGCCAACCGTGAGCGTCGAAATTGCCGAAGGTGACGGTTTTGCCCGTGCAGTCCTTCACCGATGTTATGGCGTGGGTGCTGTAGGCGTTGGAATAGTTTACAAGATTTCCGCTTGTGTTGCAGAACAGACTGTTGGTGGCGGTGGCATTGCTCTCGTCGGCCTTAAATACAGTCCAGTCCTGATAATTCAGCTCGGCTGTGGTCTTGCCCTTGCCCAAATGCGAGCCATATATATAATATGTGGGCGAAGAAGGATTGGAGATATCATCAATCACGATGGAAGGGTCGTGGCAAACGACACGCTTGTTGTACTGGCGTGAGCTGTAAGCACCAGTAAGGTCGGCGTCGCTCAGTTGGGTCTGTGCCGAGGCTGACAGAGCTGACAGAGCAAATATGGGGAGTAATAGATTTTTCATATTTAGGGATAAATTGAGAAACCCCACCCCCAGCCCTTCCCCCGTAGGGAGGGGCCGAAGGTGGGCTTTATGAGATTTACTACTTATGTCTTCTTACTTTTGCAGCAGCCGAACCAAACACAAGATGGCTTCCGTCAACTGTGAACGACACATAGAGGTCGCTCGGATTGATAGTGTTGATGCCAAGGTAAGACTGATAGGTCTCTGTGCCGTCGTTGCCTGTAACTATAGCCTGGATATCAGCAGTACCGTTGTTGCAGTTGGTGACGTAGAGCTTAACCTTTGCTCCGTTCATAGCAGCGAGCCATGATGCCCAGTCGGCGTATGAATCAAGCTGTGTACCAATGGCTTTGCATGCTTCGTAGCCATTGCCCCAACCGTAGTTGTCGGCACGCACCACACCGTATTCGGGTGCTGTCTTGGCTGCATCGCGGAGGATAACCACGTAGTTGTTCCAGTTGCCTGCACCTGAAGTATAGTTGGTGAAGTTGAACTCGCGTGTTGCTCCTGCCGGAACCTTGATATCGTCGGTGAATACCGACCAAAATGCAGAAGAACAGTCAGCTGCACCGAGTGATGTAGGATCAGGAGTAACGGCTGTCACCTTCGACTCATTCACTTTGACTGTAACCTCAGCTGTCTTGCCTCCGTTGGCAGTAATCACAACCTTATGCTCACCAACTGTTGCTGGGACAGTAGAGAATGTGAGCTTAGAGTTGTCGAGAATCTCTGTACGTCCGTCCTGATAAGTACCCTTCACTTCAAGACCCTCAGTATCGAAAGCCAATGTACGATCAACACCAAGTATTGCACTTGAGTTGTAGATGTAGTAGTTGGTGTGCTTTGGCTTGCTGACGATCTCAACAGCCACTGGAGTGTCGACAACCTTAAAGGCTGCACTTGCGTTGATAGTCTTGTCGGCCTGCTTGTTGAGGAGAGTCTTGTTGAGAGTAGCAACGATGTACTTGTCGCCAAGAGAATTGAAGTCGGGAACAACCATGAATGAAAGGTCGCTTGAAGCAACTTCCTTAACTGTTCCACCGTCGTAGGTTACCTGAGCCTTAATCTGCGATGTGAAATCATTAAGGTCGGTACCAAGATTCACCTCGGCAGGAACATTAGTGAGTTCCATAGAAACGGGCTGCTGGTCAACAGCGTCGGTCACGTCAACCTCTTCCTTGTCGAACACGTAGCAGCATCCGTCAACGGTGAAGTCAAGATAAAGGTCGGCTGACTCAACTGGAATACCAGTATATTTCTGTTGAGAAACCAAGCCTTCAGTGCCTACCACATCAGCCACAACGTCGCAAGTGTTGTCGCCATAGTTGGTGACTGTTACTGTCACCTTGGCACCGTTCATCTGAGCAAGCCATCCTGCCCAGTCACCAGAAGCGGTGTTGGAGTGAGTGATTGATGCATAGCTGTCGCCCCATCCATAGTCGTCGGAACGGAGGCAGCAATACTCTGTCTTGTCTGACTTGCGGAGCACAACCACATAGTTGTTCCAGTTGTTGGCTCCAGAAGTATAGTTTGTGAAGGTTGTGGAGTAAACCTTATTGCTCTCAATCTTGATGTCCTGGTCGAGATGTGCTTCCCACCATGCCGATGAGCAATCTCTGTTGCCAAGTGTTGTAGGCGAAATCTTTGGAGCCTCGCCCTTGCCGGCGTTGGCTATTGAGTCAGCGCGCTCTGAGATCCAGTCGGGACCATTAATGCTGAATATGTCGCTGCCCTCGCATCCAGTAAGCGCGGTCATTGCCAAAGCGGCGGCGCAGAATACAGATGCCAATTTGCTTATATGTCTCATAATTGTATTTGCTAAAAATGATTGTTATGATTTAGGTGTTTATAGGTGGTACGGTCTGAAACCGTACCACTCTATATTACTTGTTGAGATTGACAACCGGATTACTTGTTAAGATTAACAACCGGATGAACAGTCCAACCATTCTCCTTGAAATAAGAAGTGTTGTCGGTAGAGTTGTTGGCTGAGTTGCCTACAAGGTTCGGGTTGTTGTTCATCAGATTCTGCGAGATTGGCAGGAACTCATGACCAGGAACGAAGTAGTCAACCGGACTTATAACCTTGTCGTCGCTTCCATACTCAGAATAAGAAACAGGATCTGTAGGCAAGAAGTTGATGCCGAGGCGCACTACGCTATGCTCCTTCAACTGCTGCAGACGACTTGAGTCATAGAAGAATCCCCAACGGATGAGGTCGAAACCACGACCAAACTCACAACCGAACTCCTTAGGACGCTCGACATTGGCAATCTGCTCGAAGAGCTTGTCCTTGCTGTCGAAGTCAGTGAGCTTAAGATTTGCAAGATTTGCACGATGGCGAACCTCGTTAATCCAGTCGATAGCCTGCTGTGTAGGACCGTTAACCTCGTTCTCGCACTCTGCAGCACGAAGCAACACGTCTGAATAGCGCATCATGCGGAGATTGATACCACAGTGAAGACCTGTGACTACTGTGCTGTAGAGATTGGTGCGGATATTTGTCCACTTTGCAATAGGAATACCACCGTTGATATTGTTTGTAACGAGTGTGTCCTTCGGAGTAATCTGCTGAGTGTAAGCAACATTGCCATTCTCAAAGCCCTCCCAATCCTTCTCGTATGTGCAAAGTGTCCAATAAAGACGCGGATCGAGCTTGCCTGCTGTTGTGCGCTCGCCCTTGAAGAGCTGATAGAGCCATGGCGAAGCTGAGAGGTCGGCCCAACCACCGAAGCGTCCAGGACAAAGGTTCGATTCTACAGCATGTCCCTGAGTGGCGTTAGGCGAGGTGTTTACCGGAGTCCACTCATCGTCTGTACCCTGAGTGCCATAGTCGAGATACTGCACCTCGAAGAGGCTCTCGGCATTGTTCTCGTAAGCAGAACCCTCGCGGAAGTTGTCGCCATAGTTTGCCATAAGAGTATACTTGCCATACTTCTTGTTGATGATGTCCTTCAAGACTGCAAGAGCCTCGCTGTACTTATGACGTTGCATAAGAGCACGTGCGTAATAGCCTGCTGCTGAGCCGCATGTAGCACGACCCTTAGCCCATTCGCCACCCTCATCACGTGATGGCAACAAGGTCATAGCCTCCTTGAAGTCGGCCTCCACCTGGTCGAGCACCTTATCATATGTGCTGTTCTCGCCATACAAACCATCAAGTGTAGAATAGGTGTTATAGTCGGTGATAAGTGGCACGTTCTGATAGTAACCAGCGAGGTTGTAGTAAGAGAATGCACGAAGGAAGAGAGCCTGTCCCTTAATGCGCTTCATGCTCTCCGAAAGAGCTGAATCATCTTCACCAGTACGCGAGAGAATAAAGTTGCACACGTTTATGGTGTAGTAAGCCTCACGCCAAGGCCACTCAGATATCTCATTAGTGATAGGTGCATTGTAGTTGTCGAACTCAAGGTACCAAACCTGAGATGCATTCCACACCTCGTCGCCACGGTTAAGGTCGATAGTGTAGCCCACACGACCTGTCGAGCCTTCGATACGTATATGGTTGTAAGCAGCAATGACACACTCCTCAAGATCGTCGGAAGTGAACTTATCGGTGGTCTGCTGGTTGGGGTTGGTAAGCTCCAACTTGTCCTCGCAAGATGTCAGCGACATTGCGCTCAGACCAAGAAATGCTGCAAGAGCATAATTATATAGTTTCATAATTGGATTTACGTTTATTAGTTATTGTTTTATTAGAATGTGAAGTGCAGACCTGCCATGAAGCTTCTTGCGCTCGGGAATGAGCAGAAGTTGTAGCCCGGAGTGAAGGTGCCACCGGCATAGTCGACATTGTAGCCCTTATAGCCAGTGAAGGTATAAAGGTTCTGAGCAGAAACATATACACGTACTCCACTCACGAGTCCCTTGAACCACTGGTCGGGGAAGTTGTAGCCAAGCTCCACGTTGGCAATCTTCCAATAGGCTGCATTCTGTATCTTGCGAGAGCTGAAGAGGTCGTTCCAAGCCAATGTTGCCTTGTTGGCAGCGTATGTGCGTGGCACGCTTGAGAGATATGTAGAACCGTCGGCAGAGAAGCGGTTGGCATCTGCCATAGCCACATCCTTGTTGCCCCAGCCGTAGCATGAGTTAAGGCTGTTGTAGATATCATCGCTCACGTGATAGTTAAGCACACCGTAGGTTGAAATGCTCAAGTCAAAGTTCTTGTACTCCATGTGAGCACTCAAACCGAAGTTAACCTTTGGCAGACCACTACCAAGAACTGTCTGGTCGTAAGCATCAATAACGCCATCAGGTGTGCCGTCAGGACCTGAGATATCCTTGTAGAGGCAGTCACCCACATTGGCTCCCTGCTGTGTGGCGTGGTTGTTAAGGTCGTCCTGAGTGCGGGCAATACCCTCATAAACCCATCCGTAGAACTGTCCAATTTCCTGACCAACGTATGTTGCGTAAGCACCAGTGATATAAGATTTTGTGCCGAAGCCGAGCGATGTCACTTTATTCTTCAATGTGCTCATGTTGGCAGAAACATCATACTTGAACGGATGATCGTGGTTGCGATAAGTTGCCGAGAACTCGAAACCGCTGTTGTCCATAGAAGCAGCATTCATTGTAACAGTTGCGTTAGCCACACCAGTCTGTGTTGGCACTGGCACTCCGTAGAGAAGGTCCTCCGAAGTGTTCTTGTACCACTCGGCTGTAAACTCAAAACGGTTGTTGAACATGGCGAGGTCGATACCTACAGTAACAGCATCATAATAACGATGAGCAAAGCGAGTAGAAATATTCTTGCCGAGCTTGCATATACGCACCACGAGTTCCGTTTCATAGTCTATGCGTCCCATGTGGTCGGGTATGAAGAAAGGCTTATGGTCTTTCAGCAGGGCAGAGTCGGCCTTAGTGAAAATCACAGGCTTCTCTGGTTTTAATAACGTATTATGTAGCTCTTTATTGTGTAGGGCATAGTTTATGCCGATAGCGAATATCTTCATTTTCTTATAGTTTTATTGATTTCTGCATGCAAAATTAGCAAAAACATTTGATACTATAGCGATTAAATGCGCTAAATGATAATATTTGAACTTCTATAAGTTCTTTTATTTTTCTACAAATGAGGAAGTGACGATACTTATTTTTCTACAAATGAGAAAGTGATGATACAAAAAATGGGCATGCCGTTGAAGCATGCCCATTGGGGGTTTTATTTTGCTTTGTAGTAAGATTACTCAGCAGCAAGAGTGAAGCGCTTGTAAGCAACAATCTTAAGGTCAGCGTTAACCTTCTTAAGATAATCACCTACAGTCTGCTTGTCGCCATCGCCAAACTGGAACTCCTGGTCTACGAGGCAGTTGTCCTTGAAGAACTTAGCCAAACGACCCTTAGCGATGTTCTGAATCATCTGCTCAGGCAAGTTTGCGAGCTTCTGCTCAGCAGTTGTCTTCTTGAGTTCGCGGATAGCGTCAGCGTCAGCCTCTGTGATGTTACCCTTGCGGATACCCTCTTCGAGGTGCTCCTCGCTCTCAGCGATGTAAGCGTTGTAGCCAGCCTTCTTGATAGCAGCAGCAACAGCCTTCTCAACCTGCTCTTCCTTAGTCTTCTGAACAGCAACCTTGTACTCCTCGTCCTTAACCTCCTGTGGTACAGAAGCTTCGTCGAGAGCTACTGGCTTCATGGCAGCAACCTGCATGGCAACCTTGTGTGCAGCCTCTACAGCCTCAATATTGGTCTGAACCATTGTAGCGAGAGTGTGCTTGTTCATGTGGTCGTAGATCTCAATGTTTTCTCCCTCGAGGTAGTTGTAGCCGTCGATTTCCATCTTTTCGCCAGAGATACCTGAACGCTGCTGAACAGCAGATGCTGCGTCGTCGCCATTAGCGAGCTTCAAAGCCTTAACCTCGTCGAGGCTCTTAGCCTTAGCTGCTACGGCTGCATCGAGGATGCTCTGTGTCATGGCGATGAAGTCAGCGCCATTAGCTACGAAGTCAGTCTCACACTTTACAGCTACCATAGCTGCGAAGCCGTCAACCTTCTTTACGAGAACACAACCGTTAGAAGTCTCACGGTCAGAACGCTTTGCAGCGATGGCGAGGCCACGCTCACGAAGCAAATCCTTAGCCTTGTCGAAGTCACCTTCTGCCTCTACAAGGGCTTTCTTGACATCACCGAGTCCAGCACCAGTCATAGTGCGGAGCTTCTTGATGTCGTCCATTGTTGGTTTGTATGCCATAACTATGTTTAATTTCTTTTATGGGTGGTTCCATAGCTTTCACCATGGAACCATCCTTGTAAATGTAATCTATTTATAAATTACTCAGCAGCAGCCTCTTCCTTGCGAGCCTTGCGTGGAGCACGCTTCTTGCCCTCTGCAGCCTCTTCAGCCTGCTCAGCAGAAGCCTTCTCGTCAGCCTTCTCTACCTTGCGCTCCTCGAGACCCTCTGCGATAGCACCGCAAACAGCGTTGAGGATTGTCTCTACAGAATCCTTAGCATCGTCGTTAGCTGGGATGATGTAGTCGATATTCTTAGGATCAGAGTTGGTGTCAACGATACCAAATACAGGGATACCAAGACGGTTAGCCTCCTTAACAGCGATGTGCTCCTTCATTACGTCGATAACGAAGAGTGCGCTTGGAAGACGAGTCAGGTCGGCGATAGAACCAAGGTTCTTCTCCAACTTGGCACGCTGGCGGCTTACCTGAAGCAACTCGCGCTTAGAAAGGTTAGAGAATGTACCATCATTCATCAGCTTATCGATGTTTGCCATTTTCTTGACAGCCTTACGGATTGTAGGGAAGTTAGTGAGCATACCACCTGGCCAGCGCTCAATAACGTAAGGCATGTTGACAGAGGCAGCCTTCTCGGCTACGATGTCCTTAGCTTGTTTTTTAGTAGCGACAAACAGGATTTTCTTACCTGACTTGGCGATTCCCTTAAGTACCTCAGCAGCCTCGTCTACCTTGGCTACGGTCTTGTTAAGGTCGATAATATGAATACCGTTACGCTCCATGAAGATGTAAGGAGCCATTGCTG
>OQVL01000679.1_pt1 | contig 18789 bp, 16 predicted proteins | sample 1691501 | NCBI WGS metagenome assembly OQVL01 (sample SAMN03418253, study PRJEB22391) | human gut metagenome | biome: human-gut; feature: organic feature; material: feces | host: Homo sapiens | place: Tanzania | collected 2013-01 | reverse complement strand
ATTTGATTTTGCGTAAGCGGTAAAATGCAGCCCGCGGCATAAATTCTGCCGGCGCGCACAACCACCGCGCCGTCGTGCAGTGCGGAGTTTTTGAAAAACAGGCCGTTGAAAAGCTCCGAAGAAGAGCAGGCGTCAAGCACCGTTCCCGAATTAATAATATCCTGAAGCGGCGCTTCACGCTCGAAAACGACAAGCGCGCCCGTTTTTGTTTCGCTTAAATCCGAAGCGGCTTTGCAAAAATCGTTAATCATATTCGTAACGTCTTTTTCAAGTTCTGTGTCGCTTTTAAAATTGAGAAACGAAATGTTTGAAATTGACCTGCGGCCGAATTTTTCAAGAATCTTGCGAAGCTCAGGTGCAAAAAGAACAACAAGTATGAGAAGTGCGTTTTCGAAAAGCTTTGTAAGCAAAAATTCGCTCGCTTCCATATTGAAAAGTTTAACTATAACATAAAGAATAATAAGAAGGACTATTCCCTTAATAACCTGAAAAGAACGCGAGCCGCGCAAAAGCTTTATAGCTTCGTATATAACAAAAGTAACGAGCAAAACGTCAAGAAGGTCCGAAAGCCAGTTGAAGCTGATAAGAGCTTCGCCCATTTTTTCAAGATAATTCAGTATTGCGCTCATCTTTGTCACCGCTTTCAACAATAGTTAATTTTATAAAATCCCGGTTCACAGTAAAATGTATATAATTATTTTTAATTATAACATACAAGTTCAGGGATTGCAAATCTTATTAACTACATTTAACAGAATATTTATATCTTTTTTCGACGTGAAACGCGAAGGACTGACGCGCACCGCGCCGAAAGCAGAAGTCCCCATTGCATTGTGCGCCAAAGGCGCACAGTGAAAGCCGCCGCGCACTGCGATTGAGTTTTTGTTAAGCTTAGATGAAACCGTTTCGCTGTGCATATTTTTTATATTGAACGAAAGAAGCGGAGCGAAATTTTCGGGCGTATAATCGCCGTAAAGAATAACGCCGTCAATATTTTTCAAGCCGTCGTACAATTGCTTTACAAGCTCGCTTTCTTCTTCAAAAATATTTTTCACGCCGTAGGCGGAAACTATTTTTACGCCTGCGCGAAGCCCTGCTATTCCGGGGACGTTCACAGTGCCCGCTTCAAGCATTTCGGGAAAAATTTTTGGCTGTGACAGCTCAAACGACGAAGTGCCCGTACCGCCTTCGAGAACCGTGTTTTCTATGCAGCCGTTATGAAGAAGCGCACCCGTGCCCATGGGGCCTAAAAGCCCCTTATGCCCCGGCACGCAGAGGCAGTCTATCCCCTGCTTTTTCATATTAAGCTCTATAACGCCCGCGCCCTGTGCGCCGTCGACAAAAAACAGCGCACCCGCCTTGTGCGCCTCACGCGAGAGAAGCGAAAGAGGCAATATATTGCCGAATACGTTTGAAACGGCAGTAACCACGCATAGCTCGGGCTTATATAGGGATAGAGCCTCTTTAAAATTATTTACGGTTTCTTTTGCGTTTTCGCCGACGTCAAAAATCCGCATATTTGCAATGCCGTTTTGCGAAAGCGTATATACGGGGCGCGCAACCGAGTTGTGCTCCAATGAAGAGATAAGAATTGTGCCGCCCTTTTTAATTACGCCTTTTATCGCAATATTGAGCGCTTCCGTGCAGTTTTTTGTAAAGCTTACAAATTCGCTGCCGAAGCCGCCGAAAAGCTCGTTCAGCTCTTCACGCGCAGAATAAACGCACATAGCCGACGTTACCGACAGGTCGTGCCCGCTTCGCCCGGGGTTTGCGCCGTATATCGAAAATGCACGGTTAACAGCGCCTATAACCTCAAACGGCTTTGGGTAGCTCGTTGCGGCATTGTCAAGATAAATCACATTAATCACCCTCAACTGTTCCGTATATTTTTATGCCGTTGTTTCTTAAAATTTCACTGCACCGAATATCATAATTCGCTATATAAATCACATACCCGCAGCCTTCACCTTTTTCGGGGTGAAGATTGCGGGTAATATACGCTTTAAAACCGTTTTTTATAAGCAGCTCCTTCCCCTTTACGGCAAGAGTCACAGAGCCTACCTTTAAGCCTTTTTTAACCATAAAAATACCCTTCCGTATTAAGTTTGGTACATAATATGCAAGGGTAATAAAATATGTTATTTTTCAATAAGGCAAACCGCGTGAGCCGAAATGCCCTCTTTTCTGCCCGTAAAGCCGAGCTTTTCTTCGGTTGTGGCTTTTACGCTTACAAAATCAACGTCAATAGAAAGCGCTTCGGCGATATTTTTTCGCATTTCGTCAATATAAGGCGCAAGTTTAGGAACCTGAGCTATAACAGTGCTGTCAACGTTTACAACCCTGTAGCCTTGCTTTATAAGCAAAGAATTGACAAGCTTTAAAAGCAAAATGCTGTCTGCGCCCTCGTATATGGGGTCTGTATCGGGAAAGTGTTTTCCGATGTCGCCGAGAGCCGCCGCTCCGAGAAGGCTGTCTGAAATTGCGTGAAGAAGCACATCGGCGTCGGAATGACCCAAAAGCCCTTTTTCACACGGAATATGAACACCGCCTATTATGCATTTTCTGTTTTCGGCAAATGCGTGAACATCATAGCCGTGACCGATTCTAAGCATAAAAACTCCTTACTTTATAAGCTCTTCAAGGCACGCGAGTCTTACAGAAACCGTAAGAACCTCAACCGCCTTTGCAAGAACGTCGGGCGTGGGGAACGACGGAGCTATTCTGATGTTGCTGTCAGTCGGGTCTTTACCGTAGGGGTAAGTTGCGCCGACCTTTGTAAGGGTTACGCCCGCCTCTTTGCAAAGCACGCCGACTCTTGATGCGCTGCCCGCGGTAACGTCAAGGCTTATAAAATAGCCGCCCTTGGGGTTAAGCCACTTTGCAATGCCGAGACCGCCGAGATCTTTTTCAAGATTGTCTGTTACGGCGTCGAATTTAGGCTTTAAAATTGCCGCGTGGCGCTTCATATGCGCCTTTATGCCGTCGGCGTTTTTAAAGAATCTGTAATGCCTTAACATATTCACTTTGTCATAGCTTATTGACTGAATTGTAAGTCTTTTAAGAATGGCGTCAACATTTTCCACGGAAGAAACAAGGCACGCAACGCCTGCGCCGGGATAAGAAATTTTAGAAGTCGAGGCAACATCTATAACCATATTTTTATTTCTTTCGGGTAAAACGTCAAAAATATTAAGAAGCTCGTCGCCATTGTCCGTAAGCTCGTGAACGCAATAGGCGTTATCCCAGATTATTCTGAAATCGTCAGCCGCCGTGTTAAGGTTCGCAATTCTTTTGACAACCTCGTCAGAGAAAGTGATGCCCTGCGGATTTGAATATTTCGGAACGCAGAACATACCTTTAACGCGCGGGTCCTTGACATATTCTTCAATCATATCAACATCGGGACCGTCGTCGCGCATGGGAATGTTAATCATTTCGATTCCGAAATACTCGCATATTGCAAAATGACGGTCATATCCGGGAACAGGGCAAAGAAATTTAACCGTGCCGCCGTTTGCCCACGGGGCAAATCCCGCACCGTTATACATACACTGCGAAACATAGTCATACATCATCGTAAGACTTGAGTTGCCGCCGACAATAACGTTTTCGGGCTTAACCGAAAGAAGCTCCGCAAACATTCTTTTGCACTCGGGTATTCCGCTTAAAACGCCGTAGTTTCTTACGTCAACGCCTGCTTCGCATTTAAAGTTCCCGTCGTCAAGAACGGTAAGCATACCGTTTGAAAGGTCAAGCTGGTCAGACGCGGGCTTGCCGCGCGACATATCTATTGATATGCCTTGAGCTTTAAGAGCATCATAGTCTTTTTTGACCGAGGAATACTCATTGAGCAATTCGTCTTTTGACATTTCGAGATAGCTTTTTTTCATAATAAAACCGCCTTTGGTAATGAAATACAATAATTAAAACTCTGCAACGCCGGTTGTTCTCGGGAAAGGAAGAACATCGCGAATGTTCGCTATGCCCGTAAGGTACATAATAAGGCGCTCAAAGCCGAGACCGAAGCCCGCATGGTGCGTTCCACCGTATTTGCGAAGCTCAAGATACCACCAATAGTCCTCTTCTTTAAGGCCAAGCTCGTGTATTCTGTCAAGAAGAACGTCGAGGCGCTCTTCACGCTGACTGCCGCCTATAATTTCGCCGATGCCCATAACAAGAAGGTCAGCCGCGGCAACGGTTTTGCCGTCGTCGTTAAGGCGCATATAGAAAGCCTTAATCTCCTTAGGATAATCGGTAACAAAAACAGGTTTTTTGAACACGGTTTCGGTTAAATATCTTTCGTGCTCGGTCTGAAGGTCACATCCCCAATAAGCTTTAAACTCAAAGTTGTCGTTGTTCTTTTCAAGCTCTTTAACTGCATCCGTATAGCTCACTCTTGCAAAGTCCGAAGAAGCAACTGCGTTAAGGCGCTCCAAAAGTCCGTTATCTATGAATTTGTTGCAGAATTCAAGCTCCTGCTTGCAGTTTTCAAGAACGTAACGGATAACGTATTTTATCATATCCTCCGCAAGGTCCATATCGTCAGCAAGGTCGGCAAACGCAATTTCAGGCTCAATCATCCAAAACTCTGCGGCGTGGCGCTGTGTATAAGAGCGCTCTGCCCTGAAAGTCGGACCGAAGGTATAGATTTTGCCGAAAGACTGCGCCATTATTTCGCCCTCAAGCTGTCCCGAAACCGTAAGAAATGCGGGTTTTCCGAAGAAATCCTGCTTATAATCGACAGAACCGTCTTCGTTCTTCGGGATATTTTCAAGGTCAAATGATGTTACTCTGAACATCTCGCCCGCGCCCTCGCAGTCACTGCAGGAAATGAGCGGTGTGTGAGCATAAAGGAAACCGCGCTCCTGGAAAAATTTATGAATTGCAAACGCCGCGACAGAACGTACTCTGAAAGCCGCCGAACATGTGTTTGCACGCGGACGCAAATGGCCGACGGTGCGAAGATATTCAAGCGTGTGGCGTTTTTTCTGAAGCGGGTAATCGGGTGTGGACTCGCCCTCTATCGTTATTTCGTCGGCATTAATTTCAAAAGGCTGAGCGGCATCGGGAGTTAAAAGCAATGTGCCCTTGACAATTACCGAAGCGCCGACATTTATTTTGCATATCTCTTTAAAATTTGAAAGCTTTGCGTCCTCAAAAACAACCTGAAGCCCTTTAAAGCAGCCGCCGTCGTTTATTTCAAGAAAACCGATGGCTTTTGAGGCTCTCGCCGTTCTTACCCAGCCGCAAACGGTAATTTGTTTGTCGGCGTACTCTGCCGAAGATTTGTAAAGGTCGGCAATTTCAACACGTTTCATATATTTACCTCCGAACTGCAAGCGTCGTCTCTTTTTGCTCGGCTGAGAGCGAGCTCCGCTTGAATTTTTTCTTTCTTTTTGCCTGTATATGTATTAAAGAACATCGGGATTGCGGCAAGTAAAAAGCCGATGCACGGAATTATTGTAAGCATTGCAAACAATCCGTTATTGACTGCCGCGCCCTGGTCGTAGAAATAGGTGGTAACAAGCTTTCCGCCTATCTCCTCTTCAATCGGGGATTGAAAATTGATAAGTTTAAGCGTAACGCCGACTACAAAAGTTGAAATACCCGCGTTAGCCTTACTTATAAGCGTTTGAGCGGCAAAACAAACGCCTTCCGTTCTTTTGCCTGTTTTCCATTCGTTATAGTCAACAGCGTCGGCGACAAGCGCATATGTAATAACGTTGAATACGCCGAGCGGTAGCCCGTAAAGAACAAGGAAGAAAAGAAGAAGCCACACGTTTGAATAGCCGACAAACCACAGCGCCGCCGTAACAATCGCGCCGAGAAATGCGCTGCCGATGTAAATCTGTTTAAGAGAAAATCTTTTTCTTAAAACCGGCAAAAGCACCATCGCAGGGAGCATTCCTACGCCGATGGCGACGGTAAGCACGGTGAGCATTATATTCTGCGGAATAATTCCCGTATCTTTTATGAGATAAATCGAAAGATAAGAGCCTGCCGTTTGCGCCATTACCATGGTTGAGCCGAGAAGCGAAGCGGCAATTACAAGAAGAAGCAGTTTGTTTTTTATAAGCGATGTAAAAAGCTCTTTTACACCGGCATTTTCCTTTTCGGGTTCAACACGCTCAACGGTGCCGAAAAACGCAAGCGACGAAAGCGCCGAGCCGACAACGCCGAAGATAAGACCTCCCCAAAAATAGCCCATACGAAGCCCGAAAGAGCTTTTAAGCACCGGCACTATTACGGTGGGCAAAATGCCGCCCAACGTACAGCATATGCGCGCTGTGGACATAAACTTTGTACGTTCGCTCTCAAGCGGCGTAACGGCGCTCGAAAGCCCCCAGAAAGGCACATCCTGCACGGTAAAGCACATTCCCCAAAGAATGTATGTTGCGGCGGCATAAAGCACCTTTAAAGAATAGTTTTCGGTTGCGGGGCAATAAAACAAAAGCGTTGTGGAAATTGCAATCGGAATGGGCGCCCATTTTAAATAGGGGCGCATTTTTCCGTATTTGGTTTTTGTTTTGTCAACAATTATGCCCATAACGGGGTCGTTAAGCGCGTCGAAAATTCTTGCGGCAAGTATTATGGCGCTTGCATGCACGGCGTCAATGCCCATATCTGTATAAAATATAAGCGCAAACGTTGACATAAGCGTGTACATCATACTTCTGCCAAAACCCGCCGTAGCAAACGAAATTGTTTCACGCGGTTTTAAATATTTTTTCTGTTCCAAAGCTTACCTACTTTCTCCTTACAAATCTTGCAGGGCGTATTTCGGGTATTTTTTCACCTGCCGAAACCATTTCGGCAATTAATTTTGTTTTGAGCTTTGCCCTTACTGCGGCATATCTTTCGTCTTTGACAAGGTTATTCTTTTGGTCGGGGTCGTTTTTCAGGTCGTATAAATAATCCTCATAATAAACGCGTGCGCTGTGGCAAATATAGCCCTGACCCAAAGAGCGTACCGAATAAAGATATTTGTCCGTTCTGACGGCTCTGCCGACCTGCGATTCGCTTATTTGCATAAATACGCAGTCGCGCTTTTTTGAGTCAAGCTGTGAAAGAAGCGAAACGCCCTTGAAGTTTTCGGGGATGGGAATATTTGCAATGTCAAGAAGCGTCGGCGGCAAATCTATAAGGCTTACAAGCCCGTCATAAACCGCGCCGCGCCGAAAAGCGCCGCCGCCTATTACAAGCGGCGTGTGCGTGCACGAATCGTGCGGACTGCGCTTGTATTCGAGGTTTCGTGTTTTGAAGTGGCAGCCGTGGTCGCTAGTATAAATAATCACGGTGTTGTCATATTCGCCGTTTTGCTTTAAACACTCAATAAGCCTGCCGACGTTTTCGTCGATTCGGTTTATTGCGGCAAGGTAATCGGGATATTCTTCTTTATAGTTGCCCGAAAAAGCCGAAAGGTCGCCGGGTATCGGATAGTCCTTATATTTTTCAACAGACTCTTTCGGACCTTCAAAGTGACCGCGGTCATTCTGATGGTGCGGTTCAAGCTGAGAAACAAACATAAAAAACGGCTTGTCTTTATTGCGGCTATTTATGTATTCGATTGCAAAGTCGTTTATACAATCGGCTCTGTAGCCCTTAAATTCAATTTTGTTATTGTCGTTGTCAAAAACATAGCCGTCGTAGCCGTGTGAAGTAAATTCAAGCACATCTGCGGCACGCCAATACTTATAGCCGCCGCGCTTTTCTTCTGGCACGGGGCCCGCTTCGCAATGAAAGCCGATTTTAGGGTATCTGTCGGAAGCGAGATGCCATTTGCCGATATATGCGGTGTCATAGCCGTTTTCGTTAAAATACTCTGCCAAAGGCTTTTTGTCTTTCGGGAGCGGTATTCCGTTCCAGAAGCAGCCGCAGCCCGTTGCATATTCACCCGTTTGAAGGCAACCCCTTGCAGGACCGCAAACAGGCTGACATGTAAAGGACTTTGTAAATCTTACGCCCTCTTCGCCGAGCGTCCAAACGTTCGGCATAAGCTCACTGTTTAACGTATCAAAGCGCTGCTGGTCGGAAAAATAAAAGATAATATTCGGCCTCACAAAAACAACTCCCCGATTTTTATTAAGATATTATATCAAATAACTGCAATTTTGTAAACTGTTTTTACATATAAATGTAAAAAACGCGCGGGAGATATGGATATTATGAAAAATATTGTTCTTACGGGCAACCCAAACTGCGGCAAAACAACTCTTTATAATGCGCTTACAAAAAGCCACGCCGTTACGGGCAACAGACTCGGCGTAACAGTCGAGGGAAAAAGCGGAATATGCAAGCTTCTTAAAACGCCGTGTAAAATCACAGATACGCCCGGGATATACTCGACAGAAGCTTTTTCAAACGAAGAAAAGGTTGCGGCGGACGTTTTAAAAAATAAAGACTATGACGCCTTAATCTGCGTTATTGATACGCCTAATCCCGAGCGTTCCTTAAAGCTTTTGGAGGAATGCCTGAAGCTAAAAAAGCCCACGGTTGCGGCGCTTAATTTTTCGGACGAACTTAAAAAATCGGGTGTAACGGCAGACACCGCCGCACTAAAAAAACTATACGGTATCGAATTTGTAAGTATAAGCGCCTCAAAAAACACAGGGCTTAAAGAGCTTGCAGAAGCGGCTTTTAATGCAAAAAGCGTCGCTTTCAATCCCGAGCCCGACGCCCTAAAAAAGGCTTTAAACACGGCGTTCCCCGAAATAAAAAAGAGCAAGAAAGCGTTTTCGCCCGACAAAATCTTTACAAATAAATATGCCGCCTTTCCCCTTCTTGCCGTATTCACGGCGCTTATATTCACGGCAACGTTTTCGGGATTTGCGGGCGTTCTTTCAAATGCGCTTGACGTATTTTTCAACAAAACGCTTTATTCTCACACAAGCTTACTTATGACCTCTGCGAAAATACGGCCTGAAACGGTTTCGCTCGTTTGCGACGGCATTTTAAGGGGATTAGGCTCAGTCGTTTCGTTTTTGCCGCAAACCGCCGTGCTTTCATTTCTTCTTTGCGTTTTTGAAGACAGCGGCTATCTTTCAAGAAGCGCTTATATATGCGACAAGGGTTTCAGAAAATTCGGGCTTCAAGGCAAATGCTTTTTTTGTATGATGATGGGCTTCGGGTGCTCGGTGCCCGCAATCGCTTCTGCAAGGGTTCTTGAAAACAAAAGTGACAGAAACAGAACAATTATGTTAATACCGTTTATGTCGTGCAGTGCAAAGCTCCCCTTTTATCTTATTGTTGCCGACAGATTTTTTAACGGGAGCGTGCTTTTTACTGTTTTTCTTTACACTCTCGGCGCCGCCGTGGGGCTTCTTTATATGTTTTTTACAAAAAGAAAATACGAAAAAGAATACGGCGGATTTTTGCTGGAATTGCCCGAATACCGTGTACCCTCGCTAAAAAGTATAAAATATTCGGTGCTTTCGCGAATAGAGGATTTTTTAATAAAAGCGGGAACTGTTCTTATAATCGGCAGTCTTGTTATATGGTTTCTTTCGTCCTTTACGCCGCGCTTTAAATATACCGAAGACCCAAACGAAGCGATAGCCGCCCTTTTGGGTGAAAAGCTTCTTTTCTTGTTCAGACCCATCGGAATGACCGACAAAAGGCAGTGCGTTTCGCTTTTTTCGGGGCTTATAGCGCGAGAAAGTATTGTATCTTCACTCGAAGTGTTGTATAATGGCGACATAAGCAGTGCTTTTACAAAGCCGTCGGCACTTTCGGCGTGCGTTTTTTCATTGCTGTTTCCGCCGTGCTTCGCGGCGCTTTTAACTATGAAAAAAGAGCTTAACGACACAAAGCTGTTTGTTAAAACAGTCGCTGTGCAGTGTCTGCTTTCCTACATAATTTCGGCAATATGCTACAGAATCGGGAGGTTTATTTTTTGAAGCCTTTTAAAATCGCAATACTCGGCGGCGGTGCTTCGGGAATATGCGCCGCACTGTCGGGCGCGTGTTATTTTGAATCAAGCGGCGCACCGTATGAAATCGTTGTGTTTGAGCATATGGGAAAGCCCTTAAAAAAGCTTCTTGCAACGGGCAACGGCCGCTGTAACTTTTCAAACAAAAAGCTTGAAATTTCAAATTTCCACGGTTCAAAACGCCTTGCCAAATCAGTTTTAAACAGCGAATTTTCGGATATTGAAAAATACTTTGACGCTCTCGGCATCAAATCTGTTTGTGAAGATGGCAGAATTTATCCGCGCTCAATGCAGGCTTCATCTGTTTGCGACGCGCTGTTGTTTGAAGCAGGTTGTCACAATATTGAGATAAAATGCGATTTTAACGCCGAAAGCATCAATCCAAAGAAAGCAAACAACGGCTTTCATCTTTGTAATGAGTACTTTGATTCGCTTATAATCGCCTGCGGCTCAAAAGCCGCTGAGAAACAAGGCACAGACGGCTCTCTTTTCCCATTGATTGAGAGTTTTTCGCACTCGTTCACGCCGCTGTCCCCCGCGCTGACGGCGATTTTAAGCACCGACAAATCCCTTAAAACGCTTTCGGGAACAAGGCTTTTCGGCGCTGTATCTCTTTATGACGGAAAAAAGCTTTTGAAAAAAGAAGTCGGCGAAATTCAGTTTACAAGTAACGCTGTTTCTGGCATACCTGCGTTTGACATTTCATATCTTGCAAAGCCCCAACAAACGCTTTTTGTTGATATGTACCCCGAAGAAAGCGCCCAAAAGGTTGTTTCGTTTTTAAAAGAGCAGCGCTTTAAATACCCAAAAAAGACGCTCGAATGCGTACTTTCCGGATTGATTCCGCAAAAGGCTTCTTATGCTGTTACAAACAGGTGTTTTTCTTCGCCGGAGCCTACCGTAGGCTCTTTAAGCGACAAGGCTTTAGCGCGTGTTGCGGCGGTTTTAAAGGCCTTTGACTTTAAAGTCGGCGGCACCCGTGATTTTCCCGAAGCGCAAACGGCAAGGGGCGGCGTTTCTTCAAGCGAAATTAATGATAATCTTATGTCGCGCAAAGTGTCCGGGCTCTTTTTCTGTGGTGAAATTCTTGACGTAAACGGCGACTGCGGCGGCTATAACCTGCACTTTGCCTTTGCAAGCGGCAGGCTTGCGGGAAAAAACGCCGCGCAATATTCAATTGAAAAAGGACAGAAAAAATGATACGTCTTAACGAAATCAAAATGCCGCTCGGCTCTTCCGACGACGAAGTAAAAGAAGCGGCGGCTAAGCTTTTAAATATAAAAACAGATGATATTAAGGACTTTTCGCTTGCGCGCCGTTCTATCGACTCGCGCAAAAAAGATAACATTTTTCTTGTGTATTCCGCAAATATCGAAACAGATTTAAACGAAGAAAAAATTGTTTCGCGCTTTTTGCCCCAAAAGGCGTTTGTTACTGAGAAATACGAATATGTCCTCCCCGAAAACGAGCGAAAATCGCTTTTAAGACCTGTTGTTGCAGGCTTCGGACCTGCGGGTATGTTTGCGGCGCTTACGCTTGCAAAAGCGGGGCTTAAACCGATAGTTCTGGAGCGCGGCGACGATGTTGACGAAAGAACGCGCAAAGTCGGCGAATTCTGGAGAGAACGCAAGCTCGACACCGAATCCAACGTACAGTTCGGCGAGGGCGGCGCAGGCACTTTTTCAGACGGAAAGCTGACGACCGGCATTAAAGACCCCCGCTGCCGCGAGGTTTTTATTCAGTTTGCAAAATTCGGCGCACCCGGCGAAATACTTTATTCGGCAACGCCCCACATAGGAACGGACAAACTTAAAACCGTTGTTAAAAATTTAAGAAAAGAAATTATACGTCTCGGCGGCGAAGTTCACTTTTGTACAAAGCTTTCGGGGCTTATTATAGTAAACGGCGCTTTGCACGGCGTTACTGTAACTAAAAAAGACGGCAAAACGTTTGACATTGAAGCGGACGCTCTTATACTTTCAATCGGTCACTCGTCGCGCGACACATTTGAAATGCTTTATAAAAGCGGCTTTGAAATAACGCAAAAACCGTTTTCTGTAGGCACAAGAATTGAGCATACCCAAGAGCATATAAACAAGGCTCAATACGGCAAGCTGTGGAACTCCCCGCTTCTTCCCGCGGCCGACTACAAGCTTTCGTGCCATCCGCCGCACGGCAGAGGGCTTTATACATTTTGTATGTGCCCCGGCGGCACCGTTGTTGCCGCTTCGTCGGAAGAGGGCGGAATGGTTGTTAACGGAATGAGCGAATATGCCCGCGATAAAGAAAACGCCAACTGCGCGCTTCTTGTCGGAATAGAGCCGCCTTTTCAATCGGACCACCCGCTCTCGGGCATGTATTTACAGCGCGACATTGAAAGAAAAGCCTTCACACTCGGCGGCGGAGATTACACAGCGCCCGCTCAGCTTCTCGGCGACTTTTTAAAAGGCAAACCCTCGACAGCCTTTAAAAGCGTTCACCCGTCGTGCCCGACGGGCGTTGCACCCTCGGACATTCGCCTTGCTTTGCCGAAAAAAGTTACGGACACAATAGCCGGCGCTATTGACGATTTTGACAAAAAGCTTTCGGGCTTTAAGCTTTATGACGCTGTTCTGACCGCGCCCGAATCAAGAAGCTCGTCGCCCATAAGAATCGTGCGCGACGAATTTTTCCAGGCAACGCGCGTTCAGGGCGTCTACCCTTCGGGCGAAGGCGCAGGCTATGCGGGCGGCATTGTTTCTGCCGCTGTTGACGGCATTAAGTGTGCCGAAGCGATAATTAAAGATGTTAAATGGCGCCCCGTGCTTTAAATGGGGAATGATTTAAACTAAAATTGAATATATTGTTTTACGGACTGTCTCACCGAATGCAAAAAGGATTTTTAAAATCCCGCTGCCTTTGGCGCGGCAGTCTTTTTTAGGGGGGTAACGCTATGAAAATTTATAAAACATTCTCTTTAAAGCGCTCGGCGGCGCTCGGGATTCTTGCGGTATTTGTTTTTTGCGCTCTTTTCGGCGGCGGTGGCGCATTTGCCGTGAGCTGTGTAAACTCTCTTAAAAAGCTTCCGATATACTGTGTTAAAACCGACGAAAAGAAAATCGCGATAACGTTCGACGCCGCGTGGAGCGCTGACGACACCGACGAGCTTATTGAAATTATGGAAAAATTCAATGCACACTGCACATTTTTTGCAGTCGGCGACTGGCTTGACAAAAACCCGAAAGAAGCAAAAAAGCTTTTTGACGCAGGCAACGAAATTGCAAATCATTCAAATACACATCCCGCTTTTTCAAAGCTTTCAAAAGACGAAGTAAAAGAAGAAATTACCGCCTGCAACGCAAAAATCAAAGCGATTACAGGTAAAGACAATAAGCTTATAAGAGCGCCGAGCGGCGATTACGACAACAAAAGTGTTGAAGCGGCAGAAGAGCTGAATATGAAAATGATTCAGTGGTCCATAGACTCTCTTGACTGGAAAAAACTTTCAAGCGAAGAAATGACGGCGCGGCTTGTATCACGTGCCGAAAACGGAGCTATAATGCTGTTTCACAACGGTGTAAAAAACACACCGTCGGCGTTTTATGAGGTATTAAAAAAGCTCACCGACGAGGGATACAGCTTTGTAACCGTCAGTGAGCTTATATATTGGGATAATTATAAAATTGACAGCACAGGGAAGCAAATCAATCAAGAAAATCCCTGAGTTTTTTACTGCGCGAGGGGTGGCGAAGCTTTCTTAAAGCCTTGGCTTCAATCTGACGTATACGCTCACGCGTAACGTTGAACTCTTTGCCGACCTCTTCAAGCGTTTTGGGGTTGCCGTCCTCAAGTCCGTAGCGAAGACTCAATACGCGCGCTTCGCGGGGGGTAAGAGTTTTTAACACCTCGGTAAGCTGCTCACGCATGAGCGCCGTGGAAGCGGCGTCAACGGGTGCCTGTGCGTCATCGTCGGGGATAAAATCGCCGAGATGGCTGTCCTCCTCTTCGCCTATGGGCGTTTCAAGCGAAACGGGTTCTTGCGCCACGCGAAGAATTTCGCGCACCTTTTCAACGGGCATATCAAGCTCTGCCGCAATTTCTTCTGCTGTCGGGTCTCTGCCGTTTTTGTGAAGAAGTTGGCTGTTTGTCTTTTTAACTTTGTTTATGGTTTCAACCATATGAACGGGTATACGAATGGTTCTTGCCTGGTCCGCTATAGCGCGGGTAATCGCCTGTCTAATCCACCATGTTGCGTAAGTAGAGAACTTAAAGCCTTTTGTATAGTCGAACTTGTCAACGGCTTTAATAAGGCCGAGGTTGCCCTCCTGAATAAGGTCAAGGAACTGCATTCCTCTGCCGACATATCTTTTTGCGATACTTACAACGAGCCTGAGGTTAGCTTCCGAAAGGCGCTTTTTAGCCTCTTTATCGTCGTTATTGATGCGCATTGCAAGCTCGATTTCCTCTTCGGGGGAAAGAAGCGGAACGCGGCCTATTTCTTTAAGATAGACTTTTACGGGGTCGTCCACGGTAACGTTTTTAACGTCCGCGGTATTTTGGTCCTCGGCGTTTTTTGCAACGTCAAGGTCGATTGAAAGCGCGTCAAGCATTTCGTCGCCGAGGTCGTCGATGATTTCAATGTTGTTGTTTTCAATCGTTTCATAAAGCTTATCAAGCTCGTCAATGTCAAACTCTGTTTCGAGAATAACACTGTCGATTTCGTTTGTGGTAAGCTTTCCGCTGATTTTGCCCTTTTCAATAAGGGCTTTAATTTGCGGTCTTTTCTCAATGGGTTCCATATCTTTCACCGGTCCTTTTTGCTGTTTTGAACTGCTGATTAATTATAAAATTATTCGGCGGGGGTTTTATTCTTTTTATTCAAATCATAAAAAATATTGGCAAAGTCTGCGTTGCTCAGCTCAGCGGGATTTTTCTTGTCAAGTTTCCCCCGCTCTTCTTTAAGCACTTTTATGCAATCTTCGCATTCCGAAACGGTATTTGAAACAAAATGCTTATTTGCAAAAAGTCTTGCCACGGCACCTGATTCGTTTGAATCAAGATACTGTGATAAATACGGTAAATCAACCGATTCGCCGTTTGCAAGTCTTGAAAAAATAATACCTGCAAGCTTTTTGTTTAAAGGTGTTATAAAAAGGTCTTCAAAAAGCTCGTCTTTGAGCTTTGAATAAAAAGATGAGTTGTTTAAAAGCGTTATAAGAATAACGTCTTCGGCCTTCGCGGCGCGCATATTCTTGTTGCGCTGCGAATCTAAAATGTTGTTCATTTCGCGCGTTCTTTTCTGCTCTTCGGAAAACTCGTTTCGTTCGTGCCGCCGCTCGCGTTTTCGTTTTTCGCGGCCTATCTGCGACATAATGGCGTCCTTTGAAACGCCAAGCTCGTCCGAAAGCTTTGAAGAATAAACGTCGCATTCAAGCGCGCCGTAAGAAGCAAGAATTTCGGTAGCTTCTTTTAAATAGCCTACCCTGCCGTCGGCGGTTTCAACAAGATACTTATCACGCGCAATGGAGAGCTTGTACTCTATATCATTATTCGAGGCTTCAAGAAGCCGCCTGAACTTGTCTCTGCCGTGATTTTTAATGATTTCGTCGGGGTCTTTGCCGCCCTCAAGACGGATTACCTTTACTTTCATACCCGTTTTTGAAAACAGTGAAAGCGCGGCTCTTACAGCCTTTTGACCCGCTTCGTCGCTGTCGTAGCAAAGATAAACTTCTTCTGCATATCGCGAAATAAGGTTAACTTGCTCGGGAGTAAGCGCCGTTCCCAGCCCCGCCACGGCGTTTGTAAAGCCGGCGCTGTGAAGCGCAATAACATCCATATACCCTTCGCACAGAATAAGCTTGCCGTTGTTGCCGTTTTTTGCAAGATTAAGTGCAAAAAGCTCGCGGCTTTTTTTATAAACGAGCGTGTCAGAGGTGTTTATATATTTCGGTTTGCTGTTATCAAGTACTCTGCCGCCGAAAGCGACGACATTGCCTCTCAAATCAATAACCGGAAACATAACCTTGTTTGAAAAGGCGTCATAATAATATTTTTTGCCGTTTTTATCGGAGTAACGCATAAGATTTGCGGCAACAAGCTCTTCTTTTTTAAAGCCGAGCGATTGAAGATGGTCGCCGAGATTATGCCACCCCTCGGGTGCCGCCCCAAGCCCGAAGCGAGTAATCATTTTTTGAGAAACGCCGCGCTTTTCAAGATAAGCAAGCTGAGCCTTGCCCTCCTCTTTAAAAAGAGCTTCGTGAAAATACCTTGCGGCGGCTCTGTTGGCTTCAAAAATACGTTTTTTCAAAGCCGCGCTTATATCGCTTCCGCCCGATTCGGGAACCGACATCCCCGCACGGTCGGCAAGAAATTTTACAGAATCTATATAGTCAAGATTTTCAATCGAACGGACAAACGTTATTACATCGCCGCCCGCGCCGCACCCGAAACAATAATAAGACGAGGTTTCGGGATAGACGAAAAACGACGGCGTTTTTTCATTATGGAACGGGCAAAGCCCGCTTAACATTCTGCCGCTTCTTTTAAGAGCGACATAAGACGAAACAACCTCTTCAATCGGATTTTTCTCGTGAAGCTCTTCGAGAAAAGTGTCGTTAAAATGGTAACTCAAAGGCTCACCTCCAGTAAAGCGGAAAATCTTAATCGTTCCAGGACTTCGGAATGAAAAGGTCTGTAAAGGTTTTTACCGAATAGTTGTCCGACATACCCGAAATATAGTCGCATGCAGCGCGCTCTGCGCCCTCTTTTTTTGCGAGGTCAAAATAAAACTCGGGCATTGTTTCGGGGTGCTCGGCAAAATAGAAATAAAGCTGTTTAATCATTGAAACGGCGCGTTTTTCTTCGCCTTTGCAAACGGGATTTGTATAAACAGACTGAAACATAAAGTCGTGAAGCTCCGAAAACGCTTCAAAAACGCTGTCGGACATTTTAATTTCACTTTCGGTGTTTTCAATAACCGACATAACAAGCGTGTTTATTCTTTGTGCTTTTGTAAAGCCCAAAACAAGGTGCGTTGAAAACGGTAAATCATCCTCCGAAATAACGTCGCCGCGAATGGCGTCGTCAATATCGTGATTTATATAAGCGATTTTATCGGCGATTTTAACGACACGGCCTTCAAGCGTATCGGCTTCTTTTCCGCGGGTGTGGCAAAGAATGCCGTCGCGCACTTCGTAAGTAAGGTTAAGCCCCTCGCCGCCTCTTTCCAGCCTGTCAACAACGCGCAGGCTTTGCTCAAAATGGGTAAAGCCGGGCTTGAATACGTCGTTAAGAGCGCGTTCGCCCGCATGGCCGAACGGTGTGTGCCCGAGGTCATGCCCCAAAGCAATAGCTTCGGTTAAATCCTCGTTAAGTGCAAGAGAACGTGCGATTGTGCGCGCAATCTGCGAAACTTCAAGCGTGTGTGTAAGGCGTGTTCTGTAATGAACGTTGCCCGGCGAAAGAAAAACCTGCGTTTTGTCTTTAAGCCGCCTGAAGGCGGAACAGTGAAGAATCCTGTCGCGGTCGCGCTGAAAATCCGTTCTGACGGGGCATGGTTCTTCAAACCTTTGGCGCCCCTTTGTGTTTTCGCACAGCATGGCAAACCGGGAAAGGTCGCATTTTTCGCGGTTCAGCGTTCGCTCGCGGATTGATTCACTCATTATTAACACCTCACAACTGTATATACCCTTGATTTTTGTTTTTCCCTTTATTTTTTGACAATATTTTTGAATTTAATTCATTTAAAGAATTTTATCGCCGAGCGTTTCACACGAAAGCTTTCCGCCGAAAGCGTCGGCAAGAGCCGTTAAAAACGCGTCCGCCTTTTCTTTTTTAATTCTGAAAGTGACATCGACATTTTCAGAAAAAAGCGTTTCGCACATAACGCCGTCAAACGACAAAACAAGCGTTTGGGTGTGTGAATACAGAGAATACGGCACAAGAAGCCTAAAAAAACGCCACGGTTGTGAAACTGTAACTCCCGCGGAGTCCAAAGCAAGCTTTGCCGCATGCGAATAGGCGCGCACAAGCCCGCCGCCGCCGAGAAGAATGCCGCCGAAATAGCGCGTAACCACCACAACGCAGTCGGTAATTTCTTCTTTACTTATAACGTTAAGAACGGGCATACCCGCAGTGCCCTGGGGTTCGCCGTCGTCTGAAAAACGCATTATTCCGCCGTTTCTTAAGCGATAGGCATAAACATTGTGTTTTGCATCCCAATGCTTTTGCTTAATTCCCGAAATAAAAAGAAGCGCTTCCTCCTCGGTCTTTACGGGCGAAGCGTAACCTATAAACCGTGAACGCTTGACCTCAAACTCATCGGACGCGCTTTTTTGAAGCGTTTTAAAGCTTTCCTCCACAATGTCACCGCCTTTTAAAAAAATAAGGCGGTTGATATATACATATCACCGCCAAATAGCAGATTATATAACTTACTTCGAGAGGTTATATTTTTTGTTGAATTTATCAACGCGTCCGCCGGTATCAACAAGCTTCTGCTTACCGGTAAAGAACGGATGGCACTTTGAGCAAATATCAACACGCATACCGTCTTTTGTGGATGCTGTCTCCAATACCGCACCGCAAGCGCACTTAACCTGCGTAGGTGCGTATTTGGGATGAAGTCCTTCTTTCATTAATGTCACCTCTTTAGTATGCAAAACAAAACGGATTCCGCCTGCTTGCTTTTTTCGCAATTCATTATATAAATACTAATAGCAGATGAATACTAACACATTCCAAAGCAAATTGCAATAGTTTTTTTAAAAAAACCGAAAAATTTGCACTGCGCTGAGTTCAATATAGGCACAAGAGAGCCGGCACATAAATTCTCTTTTCAAAATGTGCATCATTTATTTATTTTTTTTACCCTGTGTCAAAAA
>OQVL01000674.1_pt1 | contig 18808 bp, 16 predicted proteins | sample 1691501 | NCBI WGS metagenome assembly OQVL01 (sample SAMN03418253, study PRJEB22391) | human gut metagenome | biome: human-gut; feature: organic feature; material: feces | host: Homo sapiens | place: Tanzania | collected 2013-01 | reverse complement strand
AAGTGATCTGAATGAATAACAGACAGAATTACAGATCTATGGATTCTGAGGAGGTATCTTATTAAAGCAACCACCGCATGCACCACGTTTTACAGTAACAACCGCCATCTTATTTCTGGCATTGTTCCTTACCTTCTTGTATGCATTAAGCAACCTTGGTTCTATCTGTTCAGAAAGTTCTGCCTCCCTCTTAAGCAGAGCCTCCTCCTCCTTCTTGGTCTCCTCTATAATTGTCTCAAGTTCATTCTTCTTGTTTACAAGATCCTCCTCTCTGCCTTTGAGAATCTGCTGGGTCTGAGCAAGAAGCTGTTTCTTCTCTGCAAGACTCTTTGTTCCATCCTTTATCTTCTTCTCGCAAAGTTCAACCTCAAGGCCCTGGAACTCAATCTCTTTTGTCAAAGAATCAAACTCTCTGTTATTTTTCACATTCTCACGTTGAGACTCATACTTCTCTATAAGTGCCTTCCCAGATACTATATCATGTTTCTTCTGTGTTATAAATGCCTCAGTATCCTTTATCTCCTTCTGAAGATTCATGCATCTGGTCTGTAACCCCTGTATATCGTCCTCTAAATCCTGAACCTCTAAAGGAAGCTCGCCTCTCAAAAGATAAATCTTGTCTATCTTGGAATCTACCTGCTGAAGTTTGTAAAGATTTCTAAGCTTTACCTCCATGCTCACCTCGTTATCCAAATTTTTGGCAATCTGTAACGAAGCAAAAGTTTCGCCCCCATCCGGAGTGACAACTGTGTTAGTATTTTTACCTGTAGCCATAATGCAGCTTTAATAGTAATATATTGGATTACCCAAATCATTAACTCCATTTTGATCAAGAACTATAAGCATGTATCTTTCTTGACTAACATCCGCAGCTATTTCATCAATAGTACCTATATTTTGTAAATCTTTAATAGTTACGTTATCAGGGATACTAACAGTACTTTCACCACACTCATATTCATCTTTTAAGTCACTTTCATTCATATAGTTTCCATTTTCAAGTTTACACATATTCTTCTTAGTACCATAGTCGCATCCCTTAACCTTAACTAATGTACAAGCAGCAACTGTCTTACTATTTTTATTAGAGGTTGCAGATGGATAAGATAATGCCCCACCATTTTTTACCCACTTGTATTCAAGTGAAGAATTTACATTAGAATTATTAACTTTCAATTCAGAATATTCACATAATTTATATTTTGTTTCATCAAAAGCCCAGCCATCTTTTTTATATTCAGATATTGATTTTGTGTTTAAATCTTTCCTATGCAAATATACAATTTGTCCATTATAATATGCCTTACAATACATTTTTTCAGGGCCACCTGCTGTTTTATATAAACAACTTCCATACTCTGATGCTCCATCATCAGCTTCAAAATTTTTTGATTCATCTTCCAATGTTGAAACTTTTTTAGTAAGAATTAATGTTACTCTTTGACCTATAGGCATAGTTTCATTAGTAGGAGCAACTATATTTTTACCAACAAGCTTATATATTTTGGTACCTTTAGCTATACCAGCTCCTCCACTTAATGAAAACATTGTGTATCTTGCAGCTGAACTTTTACCCTCTGCATAATCATCAATACTTGAATTGTATTTTTTATCTTCTTTAAGATTAATAGCGTTATATTGTTCAAAATTAGTTTCAAGAACTCCACTAATCAACGTATCTATACTAAAATTTAATGAATCAGAATTTATTGTTGACTCACCACTCATAGTACGTATTCTTACACTAGCCTTAGGTGGCTCTTCATATATATCATAAAAATCAATTTGAAAATCTTGAGAATTAGTAACGCTCTCAGCAAATCTTCTAATATATACTTCCATAAATTTACTTTTAGACATTATTATTCTACCAGTAGTTCTATATGCTCCATAATCTACCGCATCTAACATAGATGCTTGCATTATTTCTCTTGCTAAATAATAGTCTTCTTCAGCATGAGTAGTCACTCTAGATACAAGAAGCATAACAGTGGTAACTATTACACCAAGTAATAAGATTAAATATCCCCATAAAGATTCCTTCATTAGTTACCACCTACCTTAGCATTATAATTATTCTTAAGTTCATCTAAGAAAGTACTTCCGCATCTATAATAAGCGCCACCACTAACTCTTGAAATTTTAATGCAGTTATTAGCAGTATCATTTAAATAAGTACTACCATTATCTTTATTATATTTTTTAATTTTCTTAATTGTTTCTGTACTTAAATAATAACTACTTTCTAAATGATCTTTATTATAAATATTATTTCCTGTTTCCTGTGTTTTTTCAATCAAAGCACCAACAGTTATTTTACTATTTTTACTTCTGTCGATAATTCCATTTTTAATCGCAAATGGATTGTTTACTTCTTCCTTATAATACCAATTATTTCTACTATTTCTAGCTACTGGGAATAAATTCTTAAGACTAACATTTCTATAAGTTATTCCTAGTCCATATTTATTCTTACTCTTCCAATTAATGCAATTTTTATCAACCACAGTATTACCTTCATTATCAATTTCAAAACAAGCATTTGAACATTTTGATAAATCTATCTTACCATTACTTGTATAATCACAGTTATATTTTTTAGTAGTATTATATACATTATAATAACATCCAAAGTTAAATGTATTATAACCTGTAGAACTATCTTTAGAAATATTAGTAAATTTATAGTTAATATTATATTTACCCGACTCTGTTTCAATACTAACAGGATAACTATATTTAGGAACCTTAGTAGTTCTGTTATTCATAGAAACTTTTCCAGTAATAGGTTCATATGAGAATTGATTACCAACATAATAATCATTTTGTACTTTAATTATTAATGTTGAATAAATTACATCATTACTACCAATAGATGGTCTAGATGTTGTAAAGTTTTTCAAATTAGCTTCGCAACTCTCTTCATTTTTAGTTTTATTAACTTTATAACAATTGTTTTTACAATATGTAAGACTCTCTTTTGTCTTTTTATATTCTGATTTTATTTCAACTTTATTTCCTTCTTCATAAGTCGCAGTTAGTTTAATAGGTTCTTTATTACTATCATAACTAAAACCACTACTATCAGGGTCTGTTAACTTTTTTTGTAAATCAGCATTCATTAAACAATAATTTTTAGCATTTTCTTTATCTCTTGCGTTACCTGCCAAATTTGAATATGCCGCTTGATTAAATACACTAGTACATTGTTTATATCTGACAACAACAGCAGTTAATTTTTTATCATCTTTAACTTGTTTATCTATTGCGCCATATTGAATTAAAGATTTACCAAGATCAAATCTAAACTGCATTCCTGCAAGCACACTTGTAGGAGATGGGATGTAAAATCTCACTTCATCTCTACAATACACTTTACAAAACGCAGGATTTGCGCTAACTTTATTAGTAACATCATACTCTTCAGTAGCAGCAGTATCACAATTGTTTATAATACAAGCCATCTGAGGATCTTCTATACTCTTATAATCAAAAGAGTCTTTACTTTCATTACATATATCGCTTACATTACTGCTGTTTTTATTTTTGTTTTTAATATCAGTTTTTTTATCAAGTGAACTACAATTATTATTATGATCACAATTTTGTGCATCACTAGGATCACAACTAATATCGCTTAAATCAAATGGAAAATGATATTCTAAAGCTTTACCAGGAATATTCACTTCAGCACCATCAAATTTCTTATAGTCATCAATATATGTCATCATAACTTGGCGACCAGCAGGGCTACTACTGTGAATATATTGTCTTACAGTAGCAAATCCAAGCGCACCACCTTTTAATTTAAATGTTATACCTGGCTTTGTCAAATAAAGTCCAACTTCACCTTCACTACTCGTTAATACACATACTTTATAATTATAAACTTTAAATGTAAACAAATAAGAATCTTTTCCACTAATAGTATAATTAGGATCATTAAAGTTTATTTTAAAACATGATTTTCCCTCATTGATATCATTACCTTTACAATATCCAATTGACTTACCATACGCATCAATAACCTCTATTATCGATCTGCAATTAGATTCATCTTTAGGATTACATTTTGCTATAATTTGCTTTTTAACATTTTCATCTACTCTAACATCAATTGTCATATTCCACTTTGTTTGAGCATTCTTCGCTGTTTCTAGTTTTTGTTTTTCTTTAATATAAGTTTTAATATCAAAACTATCATCAACTGCTCCAAATCTATTATCTTGAATCTTATCATTTTGATGTAATCTTACATAATTAAATAGTTCTATGATGTCTGTTACATATTTTTTAGAATATTTATCATTCCAACATAATATACCATGATTGCTTCCATTCCCATATTTTTTAGATACGTTTTTACATGAACTACCAGTATATCCCATCAATACCGCATTAACAGTGTTATAATATACTGGCTTTGATGCATACTCATTCCCAGTTACACATTCAGCTCCTTCTTCACCGCAAATGCTGTTTTGCTCAATACCAGCCATATTTCTATAATTAGTAAACTTATACCAATAAACAACCCACATTCTAAGTGCTGCACCAATAACATTATAATATTTATTCTCATCAGATAAACTACTCATTGTACCTTTTTTAGCTTGATAAAATATTTCAGCAAGGCCACAAGAGTATCCAATACTTCTATCTCCAATTGATTTACATTTTCTAACATCAACTGTTCTATTCAAGGTATAGTTAAGTGAAGTTTGAGAACTACTTCCAGGCCAAGCCTTAGATGGTTGAATACAATAAGCATTGCTTGAAGATGAACCAGTAGAGTTAGTTATAGTGTAGTGGTGGATATAAGTACCAGCCACTGCCTCAACTGTACTTGTTGTACTACTATTTTCTTTTACAATAAAGTGGTATTTACAATTCTCACTATATGCTTCGTTTTCACATTCTCTTGATACACTACAAGTATATTTATCACTATCACAGGAACAATAATATCCTCTTCCTTCAACACCTGTTAGTGTAAAACGGCAACCATATTCTGACAGATTTTTTTCTAATGCATTCCAACTATTTTTATCTGTTTTAAAATAACCATTTAATTTTGTTTCCTGTTTTGGAATAGAAATTGTTTTTGTCGTATTATAATATCCAGCAATTTGAGTGCTTTTACCACCTATACTTGTATTTCTAATATTAACAAGAGAAGCACTACCAGATCCAGTAGCTGCATTTATTACTGTAGTTGATATGAATAAGCATGTAAATAATAAAATAGATTTATATAATTTATTTCTCATTTCTTATCTTGCTCCTTTTTATATGCAGATACTTTATAATAATAAATTCCTGCGACTACAGCAAAAGGAATAACTGCATAATACCAATATTTACCTATATATTTCAATACTTTAATAAAAATATTATCTTTAGTATTTTTCTTTTCAATAACATCTGCTTTCTCGTTAAAATCTTTTTCAGTTACTTTAGTAGTATCAGTATTCATTTTACATATATCTTGATTTTTATTTTCATCTTGTTGACAAAAATCAGTTAAACTATATTGATTATAACTTGGTACTTTATATTCTATTTCTCTTAATAGTTCTCCTTTACAAGAACTTTTATCATTACCATAAAATCTTATAGTATAACTTTTTTCTTCAAAATGAACATAACTTCCTATTGCATTAGTTTTATAATAATCATCATAATCTATATTATAAAAATCTTCAGAATAGCTATCTGTAGCTTGCATAGTTACTTTTTCATTATAAGGTTTCATAAGTAATACATATGCAAATTCTGGCTTATAATCTTTTGTTTCAACTTCTTCTTTAAATTCAATACTTACATTTTCTGTCCTCCGTAGAATTCAACACCTTGGATGTGGGCTTATATTTAAGAATAAAGTCGCCATCCTGCGCAGCCACTATAAGATAATCACCCAATCCCTTTGCACGGCGAAACAATTCAATATGCCCCTTATGTAATAAATCAAAAACACCGACAGTTAACACTTTCTTATACTTTCGAGGCTGCATACTGGCAAGTTGTACGCTCTCAGGAAGCGGAACACCATGACTTTTACAGCGAGCTTTTAACTTACTAAAATCATTCTTTCGATGCTGTAGTAACCAAAAATAGTAAATGCCATCAGGCATAATATCTTGAATCTTTGTTTGCAACCAATACTTCCAACGAGAAATAATGCCGTTCGAATAGGTAACTGTCTGTTTTGGAGTTGTCCAGTCCTCTCCGTATTGGAAATTAAAGTATTCATCCACCTCAACCGGAACGTTGAAAAGGATTCCCTTAAAGTTCCATTTTGCAGTATTTTGGATGTATTTCTCGTGTATAAAATCAGAACCTCCCGTATGGCGTACATCACTACATATTTTATGAAGAACAAACACTTTGATATACTCACCATTACGTTCAAGGAAGAAAAGCCCCCTTCTTTCATAGCGTACTAGCTTAAAGCCCACATCTTGTAAAAGCCAAATAATGTCCTTAAAACGCTCCTCATCTTCCTTCAAGATATAAATATCAAATACTGGTTTCCATGGTTGGAAATCCTCATTACGCACAACGCCAATAAGAGTTCCAAATGCAGGTCCCCAATTAATATCTATTTTATCAAGATATAATGCGAGAATTCTTAAGTTATCAAGCATATTATCTTGACTAATCACCTTATTGCCAAAATAAAGAAGATGACTTTGATAGTTCAAGAATCCTTTAGATGTCTTAATACGTGCCATAACAAATGTTACACTCCCTTTTTAATTAAAGTATTATATATATCTAAATATTTCCGTGCTGTGACAGAAACATCATAATTATTTTTCACATATTCATAAGCAGCCTCAACCTGCTCGTTGTTCCTACCATTCAGAATGAACTGCTTTATCTTTTCTGCACAATCAGAAACGTTTTCGTTCTCAAACGACATGCCTAATCTGCCGCCATCAATAATTTCAAGCGGTCCTTCAATGTTGCTTACTAAAACAGGATTTTTTGCAGCAATAGCTTCTGCTACCGTCAATCCAAAGCCTTCATAGCGTGACGGTTGGATAAAGAGGTCATAGTTGCACAGGTTTTCATACACCCAAGTCTGGTCTTTCACCCCCTCAAAAACGACCTCGTTATCAAGATGCAACTCATGCGTCAATTTTAAAAGCAGGGCTTTATCTCCCCCATTTCCGACAAAGTGCATCTTGAAATTGCTTATTCCACGTTCGTTTTTTAGGATGCCTAATGCTTTCAGAAGAATGTCCTGTCCCTTTTGCTCAATATGCAGACGGCTCACTTGAACAAAATGAAACTTGCCATCTGCAAAAGGAGTAGCTTTGGTATGAGCTATTCTGCTCACAGGAATACCATTATCAGCAACCACTGAGTCAAAGCCTTGATTTAACGTAAACTCATAAACAGCTTTAGATATAGAAATGAGTTTATCATATTTCGGATACTCATCACTTACATTATGAGTGTTATGTATAGTCCTTACCCTCTTACCGAAGGGATAAACCACAAGATTAATCTCCCGATAGGCATGAGTATGGATGATATCAGGTCTAAACTTCATCAAAAACAAATTAAGTTTAATAAAAGGCCAAGGATTCTTACTCCCTTCATGCCTATTAATCAAAACGACCTTCACTTTTTCTTGATTGACTTTAGCAAGAATAGAAGGCTCTACCCAGTCATTAATAATGATTAATGCCACATCGTTTGTCTTTGCCTGTTCGTTGGCAATATCTGGAAGCATCGTTTCAATACCTCCTGTTCCAAGTGACCAATGAATATGCGCTATTCTCATCTTATATATCTTTTATTTCGTTACACAATATAAATTTGTCAATTCTCCCATCAGCCATTGCATTCTCAAATTCCAACTTCCAAGCCTTTCTGCAGTTTCACGATTTTTATCCACAAGAGACTGATAATCCTCAATATGTTCTATCACATCAGCAATCAGCTCTTCTGGCGAGATTTTATCAGTCAACTCTATTACAGGATTATATCCGATAAAGTCAATAAGTTCTTGCGGAGCATGCCCCACCATCACCATTCTTGAGAACATACATTCCCAATAGCGCTGCGTAAGAGTTTCTATATCACCAGCAATCTCTGGTTGTGTGACGCTTCGAGGCAAAGCAATAGTTACTTTAGCATTCCCCATCGCCTCATATAGCTGCTCATTGGTATAGATGAACTTACCATTCTGCTTGGTACAGACATGATTCAAACTGCGATTCTTGTTATCATAAATAGACTCCAATTGATCAGCCTTAAAAACCTTGTCATTAGAACGTCCAAACTCCAGCAAATCAATATTGCGGTCTTTTAAAAGTTTTCCTTTCTGATATACAGAATCATCTACAGCTTCAGGACACCAGATAACATTTATTTTTTGCCATCCCTTGTTCTTCCCGGAGAAACGTTCTTGTATTTTCTCTGCAGTCTGCCGAGAAGAAAAGATAGCAGTCTTCACCTGATGCCTGCGCAGCCATTCACAAGTCTTCTCGAAATAGCAAGGCCAACAGTCCCAGAACATAGGGACAATTTCATATCTTGCATAATCAGGAAACGTATCAAAGAACAAAGAAACAGGTTCTACAAATCTGAGCCTTGCCTCCTTCTTACTTTTCCAAATTGTTGGCAGTTCCCAACGAAATGCAGCTCCATGCAAGCACTTGGGGGGATAATACCCTTTCGCCACATCTCCTCCTAATAATTTCCATGCTTCAAAAGGAGCAAGTTTGAAATTCAGAAAGCCAGGATGTATATAAGGAGAAACTGCCTTTATATTTTTTTTTCTTTTATTCATACTCGATTAAAACATCATTCAAAATATCATCATATTAAAGCCTTATTTCTAACGTAACGATCATGACTTCATATTTTCCGACTTCTTCCCCAACATAATAGGTATATACCTCTCTATTAGGACAGTTCCCCAATAAGAAACAAAAACGATACATACATAAGCTATCAGGAAGCTAACGATCCAAAACAGGGAAGCCAGCTCAAATACTCGATTCAATATCACTGCTGCCGTATGACACATTGGTGCATGAAGAAGCATGATTCCTAATGAATGCTGACCTAAGGATACCAACCACTTCTGACTTTGTAATTTCTCAGATATAAACAAGAAAGGTACAAAGCATAGCAACATCAAGCCCAATGCAACAAGATAATAAGGAGCGAAGTTTCCATTAGACAGAGGAACAATCATAAAAGAAACCAGATGCCATAGATACAAGCATAAGGCTATGATACCAGCTACTAACAATCCTTTATTCTCCATTATTTTCCTAAGATAAGGATAAGCCAACTTACCAGTTACATAAAGAGGCAAAGCAGCACATCCTTCATCGAAAAGAAGTGGCATATTGATATTCATTCCCACATAACCAATTAAAAGACTGCCCCCCCAGAGGACGAACTTAGGCATTTTTATTTTCATCAATCCCCAAGTCAAGACTTTAGCATAAAGAAGGGCAAACAAAAACCAGGCAGGACCATTATCTCCAGTCATGTTATACAATGAAAAAGGATTCTCTCCCCAACTTCTATCTTTCACATAACCTAAAAGTTTAATGTAAGCTGTTGCTATCAATATCCAAACGACCGCAGGTAAAATCAGTGTTCTAAAAGTCTTTGGAAACCATTGCTCAAATTTTCTTTCTGCACGATCATAGAAGCCGCTCATCAGAAAGAACACTGGTACAGCTATAAAGGATAATGGATTGCCAATTACACTGAAGACTTCTGTATGTATGCAGATAATCAGCATGATGCCAATACCTTTGGCAACATCAACATAAGTATCTCTATTTCTATTTAATATTATATTATTTCCCATAAACAAATTTCTCTATTATTTTGCCTTTATGAAGAATATAACCAACTCCAATAGACAATGCTGTTATCACTACAGACAATCCAACAGCAACAATAAACATAAACAAAGAATTATCTGTTCCTTCCCAATTGATACCTAAATCCTTTAGATGAATCATATTGATGAAAAAATAGTGAATTACATAAATATCGAGTGTTCGCTTACCAACAAAATCTAATAGAGATTCCCAACAGGACGTCGCTCCATGTCTGCTGACAAATAAGTTCACTACAATATATACCATACAAAAAGGCAAGAATATATGTTTATTCAAACTAACTAAAGCATGAAAAGGCATATCCACACAAAATAAAAATGCATACGCCACAATACAAAGAGAGAACAACCAGTTCGCCTTATGCATTTTATCCAATAAATTATATTTGGTCGTCATGACTCCAAGTATAAAGAATGGATAAAAATTGCCACAGTTAAGCATACAGAAGTAATCTTTTGTCTGAGCCGTATATTTCCATAAGGCAAACATGCCCCCCCAGATTGCAATAGCTAATGCTACATCTATATACCATTTCTGCTTGACATTCAACCGATAAAGGCTAAGAGAGACATAAAATACCGCCAATGTCATTAGGTACCAGTACCCATTTTTATTAGGTGAATCTAAGAATTCTAACAAGCCAGAACAAGAGTCGTCAGCCCATGTCATTGTAAAGCACATACCAAAGCATAGTAATGGCAATAACAGTCCTCGAAGTTTTCTGCCCAACTTAGGTAAGTCCCAAAAAGGGGTAGTCACCCCAGAGCTAGCCACGAGACCAGAAAGGAACATAAATAACGGCATGTGAAAACTATAGATAAACTTATAAAATATGTCATTCGATTGGCTAAAAACCATTCCATAAACATGCCCCATGACAACCAAAAAAATTGTCAATCCCTTCAATCTATCAATATAATCAATTCGAGATTTCATAATTATTTTAAAGATTCTATTACCTTACAAGGATTTCCTGCTGCCACGCAATCAGCAGGAATGCTCTTTGTAACAACGCTTCCTGCCCCAATAATACTTCTTGCCCCAATAGTGACTCCCTTGAGAATGATAGAATGGGCACCTACCCAAACATCATCCTCTATGACAATTGGAGCAGATTTCGTTCCATCATACGATGTACGACGAGCCAAATAGTCTATAGGATGAGCATCCGTATCAGTAATCAGCACACATGCTCCAACCTTTACATTGTCACCAATGGTGACACTATCATGTATCCACATACGAGTACTGCTCATACCGACATTGTTTCCTATCTTTAGCGAAGCTCCATTTTCCAAATAGATAGCTCCTTGGAGATTGCTTGATATAGGATTGACGGCATCACCAGAAGAGAAATAGAAATTGTCGCCTATGCCAATATCATTGTTTCCACTTGTCACCAAGTTCAGTTTCCCTGGTATTTGTACATTCCTACCCAAAACAGCACCTTTCTTTTTCAAAAGCGTACGATTCAACATAGGATAGAACCGCATACGGACCAACGCTGGAATATTCAATAGTTTTCCTAAAATAGCAATCATGATATTACTTCTTTATTTGTTCATAGAAATCCAACAATTCTTTCACGATTTGCCTCTTGTCATGACGAATCAAGGCAATTTCCCTTGCCTTTTTTCCAATAGCCATATTTTCCTCCTTATTGTCTATCAATCGCTTGATGTAATAAGCTGCCATATACGGGTCTGTCACTGGATACAAGAAGCCTGTTTTACCATGCTCAACCATCGAGTCTGTACCACCGACTCTACTTGCCACCACGGGGACGCCAACCATCTGAGCCTCTCCCACTGAATTAGGACTGTTCTCTATATATGAGGAATGAAAATACATCGAGCTACCCAACAAGGCATCGCATAACGTTTCAGCTGAAGCGACACCACATAAATTGATATTTAAATCTTGATGTCTCAAACCTATATGTTTTTCAATAAACTCAGGATCAATGTTTCCATAAACATTCCATTGGAAATTCAAGTGCAACTCGTTTTTCAAGATATTAGCCACCTTCAAGATGACATCATATCCCTTATAGGTAGGGAAAGAGATGGTTGTGGTAATCGTTGGAACTTTTGGGAATTGCCTTTCCTTTGCCTCATAAAAGACATCACGCAAGATTTCCCCACCATAATAGTATTTCGCTTTTGGATTGAGAACTGCCATGGCTTGCCTATCCCAATCCGTCCTTCCGATGACATAGGGAACTGCATTCAAAATTGCTTTTTCACGATAAACACTTCGTTTCCAGTAAGCCAAATATTGAAGATTGTGGAACTTACCCTGCAATCCCATTCCACTCATGATATATTCTCTACGAGAAAATCCTGGAGGAAGGAGTATATATATATAGAGAGAGAGGAGGCCTTGGATGTGAAGCACCATTGGAATGTTGCCAGCCACTCTTGCAGCAAGTCCATGATACAGCTCCGAGCCGAAGATGTGTATCACATCAGGCTTGAAATCCTCAATCACTTCCTTGAACTTTTGCTCATAATAAGGCCATAACACCTCATCCCTTGTCGTATCGTTGAGTTTGAACAAGTCAATAATCTTGTCTTTCTTTGACTTCGTATGATGGGGGATAGGATAATAAAACACCCCATCTTGTTCCACCTTTGCAGATTCACCATTTCGACAAAAGGCAATACCCAGTTTGATGTCATCGCACTTTGCCAACTCATTTTGCATGGATGAGATCCACCCACCACCATTATAGCCACCACCACAAGAATGAGGCGACTGATAGTTTCCTGCCGTAGCAGTAATCCATAATATTCTCATTTTACCACTTTCATTTTATTTGTATGAGGAAGCATATTCTCAACTTCAATAGAATCTACTGTCCCTTTTCTTGTTAAACCATTAATACTTTTTATCAGCGAGTCATATTGTTGTGAATTTAAAGTTGTTACTCCCCATTTATTAGAAATAGGCACAGCAAATATCGATAAAATAATTGCAAATATTGCTACCCAAAAACTACATATAGCATATTTCAATGATTTATCTTCCGTGAGTTTGAAGTTATTATGTACTAAATCCATGAGAGACTCTGTCGGATATATCGTATTTCCCAAGAAATGTTTTATTGCACAACTCAAAGATTCAGAAACACGATAACCTATCAAGACTTTACGTCCTAGTTCGTCACGTACTTCTATTTCTTCGTCATTCAATTTAATTCTATAATTTAGAACTACATACCCACCTTCTATTTTCACAGCTAACTGAGTTTGTTTTTGTGAGCAAAACAAAGCATTTCTTTCATCATTTATAATATAAACCAAGCCTTCTTTTTCAAGTTTATCTATAAAGGACAACACAGAAACTATTTTTATATGATCATCCCTACGCAGCCCTTCATCCAAAGCATCTTTTGCTAAAACTATCACATTATTCATATCCTGTTTTACCAATAAGAGTGAAAGACCTTTTATACCATATATCCCAGCAGCTAGGGAATAGATATCAGAGATGCATTCCCTTTTACTTATCTCCTTCAACAATAATTTTTCTTTATCCGAAAATCTTGCCATATTTATCTTTTCTTCTTCTTTTCTTTTAAAGTGCCTACCCTTTTCTGATACTTTTCTTGTCCTAATTGCATGGTTAGGTGTTTATTACTATTTGCCATTTTAGCAAGTTGGGCTTTAAGCTGCTCAATTTCTTCTTGAGCATTCTCCAGTTTTAAATCTTTGTCATGGTTTTCTTGAATAGCTTTCTCCACTTGCTCATGAAATTTATATCCCTTATGCTTTATGTCACGAACCATTTGAGCATATTCTGCATTTTCTCCTGAATATGTCAGCAGTTTATCAACTTCATCTTTTAGCTCATAGCGCATCGCTATAATATTTTTATCTTTAAAATCAAGTCCGACCTCTATCATTTTCTTGGTTTCATCCCAAGAATTTTCAGCAATGTAGGACAAAAATGGATTATTAAACAAACTTAATATTTCTACAGAGTTCTTATCCATAACCCCACTTTCCATCATATAAGCTATCAAAGCAGCCGGTGAACACAAGACTTTTGCTCCCAACCCCATTCCACATGCACAATGATATACTCTTGTAGAATTGGTCAATACATAATATTTATTCGCCAATAAAACATTCTTGTTGAGCCTATCACCATTTCGTCTATTTTCCTCTTCATTCATTTGCTTTACAGTTAAGTAAAACAAAGTATCAGTACGTGCAATTGACTCATTCTGAACAGGGTCTCTGAATTTAGCCTTTGGTGTATTCTTTGTCGCCTCTAAAACTTTCTCAAATAGTTGCTCTTTTTGCACTACATCAACTTTGTCCTTCAAAAAATCTTCAAATAGCACTTTTTTATCAAACTCATGAGTTAGCACATCATTTGTATAGGATAATCCATGCTTAGAATTATAAAAATTGGAAAGATAAGTTATCCAAGTTAAAGATTTATTGTCTTTTTGAGTAAAATAATAGTCCTCCAAAAATATATTAAGAAGTTGCGGTATAACCCAATCCTCATCAGCATTTGATATTATTTGCGAAATAAATGTGTATCTTTTGAAAGCAGCCGCTGCATGGTCATAAACTTCCGATATAACTTCTTTTGGAATATAAAGTTTACAACCACAAGAAGCCAATTGGTCTATTAACATTCTATATTGCTTACTATATCTTCCATTTTGCACTAAAGCATACAACACGAAATCTGTATCTAACACAAAAGCTTTAGAACCAATTACAGATTGCTTAAAGTTACTTAGTTGTGGATCTATTCCTATTATCTGAGAAGTAACAAAAGTCTTTGCCAAAGTTTCCATCGTGTCTTTTTGTTCTTGACTCGGTTTGTCCAACATCATTCCTAAAGCATATAAAATGGCTTCTGTTACTTTTTTATCACCAAGATCCTTACCAGCAATCTCCTCTACCCTCGGCAGTTTTCCTAGTTCTTGTTTATTATCAATTCCAAAGAAAGCATAACCAGAAGTTTCGTAATAGTAATCTATGCAATCTTTTATGTTGCGTTTAACAATTCCGTCGTTCTTAAAACGAATCTTGCATATATCCTTAACCGTCTCAAACAAATCAGCTATCAATCTCTCAAACTGTTGGTGAATACGTGAAACCTCTGCCATAGCTTCTTTTTCTGAATTTTCAGTTATCAGTATTTTACCATCCTGTTCAATACTTATAAACTTCTTATTCACCAATATAGATAAAGCTCTAGTAATTCTACCCTCATCTAAAGGCATATCAGGTCTTGTACGCTTAAAATAAATAAGTGTATCATCTTTACAAGTAATATCACCCGTAAAAATACGAGTCAGCAACTCTTTTTGAAATGAAGCATCACGAGTTGCCTTTTTATCAGGAAGCTTTCCAAACAACAAGTTTGTTTTTATCAAATTGGATTCGATAGCCTCATCAGTCTTCCATTCTATATGATTCATTGCAATATTATTTTTTTAAAATTAATCGAGCATACAGATTTAATAATTTATACATTATCAACCAATCGTATCGCTTACACATTTTGGCATAATGCTTCTTACCATATTCTGGATAAAGTTCACGTTCCTCCAAGAAAGTACGATACACACACATTTTTCGCCAAAATCCTCCTTTAGAAAAATCCAAATAAGCGAAATAATCCTCCATTACATTTTTGCGAGGATGACTTGCTTCTGCAAAATTTCTATTAAAAAGCAAAGTAGGAAAAGATAAAGAATATACCTTGGCACAGGATAACTGTCTTATCAGTAATTCAGCATCTTCGAATCTACGTATTGTAGCATTGTAGGGATGCTCCATAAAGAAACTTCTTCGAAAAGCAGAACTACCGTTACCAGGAAAGATTCTGCTAAAGAAACACTCTTTCAATGGGTTCTTAACATATCCTTTTAATGGATGATATGCCAAGGTTTTATTGGAACCCACTAAGATATATTTATTGGCATCGAATATATCTACATCAGGATGAGCTAATATGGCATCAACAAACCCCTTCAATGCATCTGGCAACAATTCATCATCAGCATCCAGAAATACAAGCCAATCACCATTTGCAGCTTGTGCTCCAGTATTACGAGCAGCTCCAGGACCTCCGTTAGGTTGACTTACCAACTTTATCTTTGGATTAATTATCTTTTTAACTTGTTCTACACTGTTGTCTGTAGATCCATCATCTACCACTACAACCTCAAACTCACAACCTTTTTGCAGCAAAACGCTATTTAAAGATTGCTCTATTGTCTTCTCCTTATTATATAAGGGTATCACGACTGAAATCAAAGGATTATTCTTCATGTGTTTGATTAAAATTGACTTTCAAGAAATTCATGCTTTCATGTCTTAGAACTTCCAACTTTTTGTTGACTCCATCCCAATTTATGGATTCCAAGTTCGAAATCTGATTATCCTTGATAATTCTTTCCATTAAGCCTAACTGAGATAAAAGAGAAATATACCTGTCATTACCTCCGCTTGGGTTCATAACAATGTAAAAAGGCTTATTAAAGATAATAGAGAAAACCATGCCATGAAAAGAATCGGTAACGACATATTCTGCATCACGGAATTCTGCGAACCAATCCTCAATAGTATCTTCTTTCTTTACTTTTCCTCCAGCTTCTTTCACTACAATCGGCAAGCCTTGAGCCTTTGAAACTTTTGATGCTACAGTCATCACACTCTCACCAACTACCAAGGAATAAACAAAGATATGCTTCTCTTTTTTCGGAATATTATTACATACTTTTTCATAATCTTCCTTGTTCAACAGCAATGTAGGATCAAGCACCAAGGAAGCATCAACCCCAAAGTGATTCTTACACAAATCTACAGCAGATGCCTCACGTACAGACATTGCATCAAACCGCCTGGCAAGCTTTGAACATGCTCTTTCCTGTTCTTTCGTATATTCCCATTCCTTACACCCAAATGATGCTGCATACGAAAGCTTCTTCACCTTGTCATCAGCAAAGTTCAAGAACATATTACCCAATCGAGGTCCAAGATTGAAAGCAGGCCGCCACACCTGGTCGCTACCGACTATATATGCCTCTATGCCATATTGCGTGGTAAGAGATGGAATAAAGTCATTGACTGGAACCGACTTGATATTTTTAAGTACAAACTTGATGAAATTCTTGTTACCGATGCGTCCTTTGTAAATAGGATATACAGGAAGATTTCTAAAAGATCGAGTCCTCAGTATATGCTTTACTGTTCGTAAAAACCATCGTGTACGGCTATAACAAGTATCATGTTCAAAAGTCAGGGGTTCATGTCCTAACTTCATAAGTACCTGTTGGAGGGCAAAATTCTGAATGATGCCTCCATAATTCAGCAAGAAATGCTGAGTTAATATTCCTATCTTCATGATTTGATTTTTGAGATAATGGTACGCATGAATTGAGCTATACGAAAATGACCGCAGAATGCAAAACTTACTATAGTTTTTCTAAAACCTGAACCATAATCCAATAAATTCTCATGCGACTTGAATCTATCGTTCCATAATTGTTTATCAAACAATCCTTTTAATAAAGTAATGTATGAAAGTTTAAAATAATAACGCTCCAATTGCAAACGAATACTATTTGAGAGAGATTTATTCTTAAGAATAAGACTCACCCACAGACTTTCCTGATTATAATAGCTTAGCGATTCTTTCAAATAGTTACTTGTCAATGCAGAAGTATTTCTGCGCTCATAACCATAATAGGCATTAGCTATATAAACTATTTTTTGAGCATAAGGAAGACACTGACTTAAAAAAATCAGGTCTTCTCTCATAGTCAGTTCTTGGGGAAATGCAGCCTTAGTTTTCATAAGCCATTCCCTTCGCATCATCTTATTCCATAAAGCACCATAAAGTTTTCCGCTGAGTATCTCATTCAAGACAACACCCCCTGATAGAGTCGAAGGTTCCTGTTTACGATAAACCTCACCATCATGTGTTAGTTCACGATAATCACATATAACCATATCAGCATCTTCTTCTATCGCTTTCTGGTACATATCAGTTATCATGTCCGTATCTACCACATCATCAGCATCTAAATATAAGATGTAATCGCCTTGTGCTTCCTCTAAACCTATTTGGCGAGAATGAGCAACTCCTGCATGAAGCTCATGCTTCACTCTTATTCTATAATCTTTCTGGGCATATTCATCACAAATAGAAGCAGAATTATCTGTACTTCCGTCATCTACCAATATGATTTCTATAGATTTAAAAGGCTGCTTAATGAGACGCTCTAAACATCCAGGAAGATACGAAGAAACATTATAAACAGGAATGATAACGGACAGTTTCATGCTATTTCATTTTTTTATTGCACTATAGTTTGCACACCGCAAGACATATGCAAATTCTACATTTATATGTTAAACAAAGTAATATCTATAATGCCAGGAAACATTATTCTTTAATAACCTGTTGGCGGAATTAAAAAACCGCCTGAAAATTAGTATATTTTTATGGAGAAAAAAGTTGTGCATCTCGTTGATTTTTAGTAACTTTGTAGTGTCCAATTATAAAGTTATATATTTCACGCTATGCACAACTTGTATGCAAATTTCGTAAAAATTCTTGAGATATGCAAGGATTTCTCCAAAAATTTAGTTAATGAGCTAGGAAATATTCCTCGCCCAGGAGTCGTACCACGTTTTTCAGACCTCGAAGTTGTTGCTTTGAGCTTGACAGCCGAGCATCTTAGCATCGACAGTGAAAACAACTTGTTCGATAGGCTGAAGGAGTATAAGGCAGATATGCCAAATCTGATTTCTCGACGCCAGTTCAATGACAGGCGAAAGTTCACTGCGGAACTATGTGAGAAGATTCGTAAGCGCATAGCGTCAAAGATGGATGGTGCAGAAGAATATTTCTGCATAGATTCCAAACCAATAGAGGTGTGTCGC
>OQVL01000671.1_pt1 | contig 18833 bp, 12 predicted proteins | sample 1691501 | NCBI WGS metagenome assembly OQVL01 (sample SAMN03418253, study PRJEB22391) | human gut metagenome | biome: human-gut; feature: organic feature; material: feces | host: Homo sapiens | place: Tanzania | collected 2013-01 | reverse complement strand
TGCTCCGTGCGACGTTGACATGCCATTCCACACACTTTCCGGCAGTGACAAGTTCTATGCTCCGCGCTACCTCAACGACTTCTGCCTGCTCGGCACTGACGTGGTAATGTGGAAGTCGCGCATGAGTCCGATTCCGCCGGCTGTAGAGGCGATGAACAAGAGCCGCTACGCAGAGTGGTGGTACGCAGAGAACTAATCGGAAAAACACACAACACAAAAACGAAAAGATATGCCAAAGTTTGATTTTAACAATTCCCGAAAGGCGCGTTTTTTCAGCGATCCCGAGAACACAAGATACTTGCAGAAGTTTATCGACAAGAAGGACATCTTCCATGTGAACTACGGCTGGTATCTCACGCAGGGCCGTATCGCGCCTGACCTCACGCCTACCAACCATAAGGGCGTGGCTACGTTCTCAGTTGAGGCATCCGCTTTGCAGGCTGCGACACTCGCCAACCTCCGTGCTCCGCTCGCAGGCTCGTTCCAGAAGGACAAGGGTGCGTTGGAAGTTTATTCTGCCACTATCCCCGACTTCATTACTGACGGCTTCAAGGAGACCGCAGAGGAGCGCAACTACCGCGAGAAGCAGTTTGAGGAGTTCGGCAACGACAGCGACCTCGTAAAGCAGTGGCGCGACGAAACCCAGACGTTGATGGACTCTCTTGACATGACCATGAACTACATGGTTGCGAAGCTGGCTACAACCGGTGAGCTTGACTATACGGGTATCGCTCGCGGTATTCAGATTCCGCTTCACAAGGTGCCGATTCCGAAGGAGAATTTCAGAAAGTGCGGCAAGCTCGAATGGGCTAACGCTGACTGTAACATCCTCGAACAGATGCGCAAGATTGAGAGCGAGTGGCGCGATGAGTTCGGCCAGAGCCGTCTCGCCCTTGTATGGCAGATGACCTATGACACCTTCTACAACACCTTCCTTGGCAACAAGCAGATTAAGGAGCTGTACATCAACTGGTGTAAGGCTCATTATGTCGCTTACGTCGAGGATTACGGCGTGAACACCGATATGTTCCTCAAGGCATTCGCTGACATTCAGGGAGTCTCACGTATTGAGATTGTTGACGAGGAGGAGCGCAACCTCAAGTTCGACGGCTCGGTTGTCAAGGTTAAGGGCTGGAATGACAATATTGTCGTTCTCCGTCCTGCCGGTGACGCTTTCGAGTACGAGCGCAAGCAGATTGCTGACAAGCCGATGTTCGAGAAGTACGGAAACCGCATCGTTCAGAAGGTTTTCGCGCAGACAAACAAGGGTCTCGGTCTGCTATGCAACACAACAGTCGCCAACGGTGACTACGAGGAGTGGCATACCGACCTCATGTTTGCCGCAGTTCCTGCGATGCTGGACTTCCCTTATCGTTGGATTATCGACATCACAAAGAAGGGTTAGAAGGTTTAACGTAACTTGACAGAATGATTATGGCTTCGGAGAATGGTTTTCTTTCGGTGGCTGACTACCTTATCAACAAGGTGAGGTTCGGCATGCCCCGTGCGGCTCTGCTGTCCATCTTGGTGGACAGGGAGCTGGACGGCGGTATGGAGTATCTTTCCTGCGAAAAGGATAAGGTTCGGCTGGCTTATGCCGACATGCTGAAATGGTATGTCCTTGGTGCGAGCAAGGTGAACAACACCTCTGATGCCGACAATAACTGGAGTCATACGGAGGGAGGATATGAACTGTCCTCGGCTGACATCGCTGCCTTAAAGGCAGAGGCTAACGCCATCTACGAGGAGCTGGACAAGAGTTCGGTGTTCAAGCGCAAATCGACCTTCCGTATGATTTCTCACGGCGTGAAGCGTGCGTCCCGTGACGGATGCGGAATGCCCGTTCCACACATAATCAGATAACGCTGCATCATGGAGACAGGAATCATCAACAACCCACGCTATCCTCACAGGGTCACGATAGTGAGGCTTGTGCCCGGAAAGGGTGACGAGGACAATCCGTTCGCTGACGACGACGCTCCCGTGAATGACGAGGAGTTGGTGCTGTACGACGGCAAGGGCAGGAGCTTTACGGACACAACTACGACCGGTGACAAGAACGTGGACGAGAACAAGAGAAAGGCTTCGATACCGATGAGGTTCGACGACTGGAAGGAGGGAGGCTTTCCTCTTGACGGCGACACGATAAGAGTGAAGGTCGGAAACCATATCGAGGAAGGTATGGTGAAGGACTGCGAGGGTGATAATAACAGGACCGTGGTGTACTGGAGTCTGAGGAGGGTGTGAAAAAAGGAGGAGGATTGTATGGCAGAATTGAAGTTTGGTTATGGGCGAGTTGTCCACCAGGATTATTCCGACCAGCTGTTTAGGCGTTTGTTCCGAGATGTCAAGCAGTATACCGTGGAGACTATGCTTGAGAATATGGAGAAGATGGCTTACGAGGTACTTAGGACGGCTTATGCTGAGAAGGAATTTATCTCTGTTACGGGAAACCTTATAAACTCGTTCGCTGTTGGTATCTACTACAAGGGAGAGCTGAAAAGAGTGGTCGGCGCTGCGGATATGGGCATAGATCCTCCAGTCCGAGTGTCGCTCAGTCCCGGAGAAAAGCTGTCTGTGACGCGATGGTGGGACGCTGTGGAGCCATACGAGAGTAGCAAGGGTAAGATCGGGGCGTTCAAAGGAGAAATCGGTCCGGGACACGTTGACGGAAGAAAGGCGGCTATCAGGAAGCTACAGTCCACGAGACCTTGGAAGAGAGATACCTACGCCTTGATAGTTGTTGCTCCGATGGTTTATGCGGATTATGTGCAGAACAAACAAGGGCATGACGTACTGACCGCTGTAAAAGAAGTGATGCCTCAGATAACAAAAATTTGCTACATATGATAAGCATAAAGACGCTGTACTATGATGTCGGGAATGCTGTTAAGGGTGTTTGCGACAGGGTTTATGCCCATGACCGTCCTAAGGCTGTGAGTGACAGGCCGGACAGCTATATCGTGGTGGTATTTCCTTCTGTGATTCTTAACAATGAGATGAACAGTGAGGGGACGTTCAATGACTATACGACCACGGCTCAGATAGAGATATATGTGAGGAACAAGGTGTCGGCAAAGAATCCTGGGGCGTTTGATGTGTCTGCGGTGTCTGAGAAGGTCAGTGCGGTAATGAAAAAGTTTCCGATTTCGACGGACAACATCATCGTAACGAAACCGCGCGTTACGCTGCAAACGGACGACGGTGACGGGTTCGCGGTGACGATAGTGCAGGGACAGCTGAGGACGAGGTGAGGAGGCTGTGATAGGCAGGGCTGCTTATGATAGGCAGTTCTAGCGGCTCTAGCGGGACTAGAGGCTGGCGCCATCACTGAACCTTGCTGGGCTGGATATTATAAGAATGAATGTTTTTGGGATAATTTACTATTTAGAAAAAATTTAAGGATTATGGCTATGAAGAAAATTCTTGAGCTTAAAGACCGATTTGTAGGTCCTAAGTCAATCTTGTACTCAAAGAGTCTGATAGACCTGTCGAAGGGGACAATCGAGTTTACCCCGGAGTTGGAGCTTCCTGTGGAGGTTGACTCACTGAAGGCAACGATGGAAGACCCGACTGTCAACCATTACAAGGTAATCGGTCTTGGCGGCGATTGGGCGACCACCGCAGAGCTTGGCGACTTTAACGTGGAGTTGGTTGTGCCTTCGAAGGCAAAGGACTTGCTCTCTGCGATGTTCGGCGAGGACGCTGTCGGCGAAATCACCAAGTTTACCATCAAGGGGTCTGGCGACACCGCTCTTGACGTTACAACGGGTTATACCGGTACGGCATTGGAGACAAAGAAGTTTAAGATGACCGGTACTATCTGTATCGTAGACGAGACAAAGGAGAACCTGATGGTCATCACAAACCTCTCGCTCTATGCGACTATGCAGTGGGACGAGACAGGAACCAAGCCAGTCGCATTCAAGTTCAGCGGTTCTGTTGAGGGTGCTGGACTGAAGAGCATTGCTTGGCTTACAAAGGCGGCTGTGGCAGCGTAGGAAGGGCTGAGGACAGGAATGGGGGCGAGGAGCAGTGGGCTGAAAAGGGCTGCTGCTCCTCGTTTTTTTTAATAGGATAATGTAAGGATGTTATGGCAGACGGAAATATTGGAAGTTTGTGGTTGAGTCTTGGGATTAGGGACGAGATGAGCAAGGCCATCGAGAAGATAACCAAGGGCATGAGGGGCGTGGACGAGGCTACGCAAAAAGCGAAGCGGGAGGGCGAGGGTCTTGTCAAGGCGCTTGAGGGTGTCAACGGGAATAACTTTGCGAGGATATTCAGAGAGGCAAATGCGTATATTGCCAAGAATTCAAAGGAGATATCCGGCATAGCCAAGATACTCAAAAATCTTAGAGACAGCAACGCGTTTACTGGGACGCTGTTAAAAGCCAAAGGACTCGAAGAGACTGCGGCAGCTCTCAGAAAGGCTAATGCAGAACTGGCGGTTCTCGCGAAAACGGAAGGCAAGGAGGCGGATGTCTCACAATGGCGAACGAAGATATCGAATGCCCTTGACTATATAAAGCTGCTCCAGGACATCATCGGTCAGGAGAAGAAGCTTGACAACACCAAGGCGCTTAACCCGAACGTGGACACGAAGAGTCTGGACAACGCCAAGAAGTCGTTGGAAGGGTTCAGGGCGGAGATGACACGTCTTCTCCAAAGCGGTGGCGTGGATGACAGCAATGTGCTTGGCAGCTTCAAGAAGCTGCTTGACGTGGCGAAGAAGGATGTGCAGGACATCGTGGCTACGTTTAAGAAGGATAATCCGCTTTCGCTGTTCAGCGGTGGTGCAGCGAAGGTGGAGACGGATCTTGCGCGTGTGACGGAGAAGCTGGCGCGACTTCGTGACCTTATGTCTGAGGGAACACGGAAGGGCTTTATGACTGGTATGCTTGGCGGCAGCATCACTGAGCTTGACAAGATCATGGCACGTCTTAACGCCGCGAAGCTGAATCCGACAATGCTGACGGACGCATCGCAGATGAGAAACCTCATCTCTGACGTGCTTGTGGAGATGACGAAGGCGACTGTGGCGGAGAGCGCGTATAGGAGAGAGAGGAGTAAGACGATAGCGGCGAATAAGGAGGCGGAGGCTGCTGAGAAACGGAATGTGGCTATTGTGGAGGCTGCTGTGCAGCGGAGGATACAGGCCCGTAAGATAGAGGCACAGAAGGCAGCGGAGGCAGAGAGAGAGGCGAACAGATATGCGGCGGAGAGCGTGAACAGGGCTATAGCCGCAAAACGTGAGCAAAGAAGGCAGGAAGAGCGCGACAACAAGCAGAGATTGTCTGAGATAAAGGCAGCGGAGGCTCGTTATGACTCGCTTGGAAACAAGGTGAGGGCGTTGAGACGTGAGTTTAGCCGTGGTGTGGCTTTAGGTGCGGATGTGAGCAAGACGGAGAAGGAGATACACCGTCTTATCTACATCATGCGCTATCTTAGACAGTTAAGCGTTGATCTTTTGAATGGCAAGATGAATGTGGTAGGCCGCATAGGAAATATCGGTGCGGGGCATGACACTACGCTGGCAGGACGAGTGCTGCAAGACCAGAGGGCGATAAATGCGGCGCAGGAGAAGACGAACCGCGAGAAGGAGGAGAGCATTGAGCGGGAGCGGGCACACCAGCAGGAAGTGGCTAAGACGGCTGCTAAGGTCAGGGGGGATTTGGCGGCTGCTTTTGCGGGGGCAAATGCGGAGGCTGGCAATATGCGCAGTATTCTTGGAGATGTGAAGTCTCTGCTTTTGCAGGGCGGCATTGTCTATGGTGCGAAACAGTTCTTTGACTCTGTGGTGAAGACAGGTGGTGAGATTGCTCAGCAGCACATCGCCTTACGCTCTATCCTTGGAGATGCGGCGAAAGCTGACGAGCTGTTCGAGCAGACACAGCAGCTGGCTCTCCGTTCTCCTTTCAAGTTCGGCGAGCTTAACCGAGACGTGAAGCAGTTGGCAGCGTTCGGCGTGGAGGCGGACGACCTCTACGACACAGCGAAGCGCCTTGCTGATATCGCTTCGGGACTCGGTGTCAGCTTCGAGCGTCTTGGTCTTGCCTACGGACAGGTGAAGGCCCGTTCATGGCTTGACGGCAAGGAGCTTAGGCAGTTCGCCTATGCGGGTCTTCCGCTTCTTGCCCGCATTACGGAGCTTTATAACAGCGAGGGCAAGAACAACCGCAAGGACTATACCGAGCGTGACGTCAAGGAGATGATAAGCAAGCGCCAGGTTAGCTTTGAGGACGTTCAGAAGGTGCTGTGGAAGATGACCGACGAGGGCGGTCAGTTCTATAATATGCAGCTCGTTCTGAGCGAGACGCTTCTCGGACGATGGAACAAGCTGATAGACGCCTGGGAGATAATGCTCAGCAAGTTTGCCGACGGCAAGAACGTCGTCGGCGGTGTCTTCATGTTCTTCATAGACCGCATCACCGACCTTGTGCTGGCTATGGACAAGCTGACGCCCGCGATGCTCTCGTTCATGAGCGTGTTCGCCTTGAAGAAGCTCACAGGGTTTGCGTCTCTGAATCCTCTGGAAAAGAATCTTGGCGACAAGACAAGGCTGCAACTTCGCTCTTACGCCATCGAACAGCAGCAACTGGTGCTTGAAGGCAAGATAACACAGCAGATAGCGACTCAGAATGTGCAGAAGAGAGCATATATGCTTGCCGATGTCACGTCACGTTCAGCCGCCATGAGCCGTCTTGCCCTTGAAGGCAAGATGTCAGTGGTGCAGATGCAGAGAGCCGTGAAGGAGGGCCTCGTGTCGAAGGAGCTGATAAGACAGCTTGCCATCATGGGTCAGATAACCGCCAGACAGGAGCAGATAATCCTCAACGGCGGCAGAACAGCAGCTGTAATGAACATGGCCGGCACGAAACTGAAGAGCGGCTTCAGCAGCGTCTTCAACCTTATCGGCGGCTGGTGGGGACTTGCCATCGGCGGCATCGTGCAGATAGCGTCAAGCATCTACGGCGAGCTGGACGCCATCGAGGAGAAGACGAAGAGTCTGCAAGACCCGAACTCGGACTGGATGAAGGGCTACTATGATGTTCTCGACGCAAAGAAGGCTTCGAACGACGCGGAGCTGAGAAAGCAGATAGAACAGATGAAGAAGGTGCTCGAAAGCAGCAACGCCTATACCAAGACCATCGACGAGCAGATAAAGAAGGCGAAAGACCTCAACGAGCAATATGAGATACTGCGCAAGGGCGTGGAAGGAGCCCAGAATATGGCTTCGGGCGATGCCGAGGTTATCGCAAACGCCATTGGTGCGACTGGCGGCTGGGTAGGCTCAGGGAATCCTTTCAACGACTCCCTTGAGAAGAACCTTCAGGACATGAAGGAGTCGTCAGACGCTTATCAACGCCAGCTGTCCGCCTTGGACTCACGCACGCGAGCCAAGATGGAGAGCGTGGCCAACTCCCTGCTGAAGCCTGCTGACGCAAGCAAGACCCTTGAAGAGAAGATCCGCATCCTCTCAGAGGAGGGCGGCAGAAAATGGGGTACGTTCCAAGCAAGGATGACAAAATGGAACAAGAGCATCGCCTTCTCTATCCATAGCATCGGCAAGAAAGCAGGAGACGTGACTTCGGACATAAACCAGATAGCCGAGGACGACGTTCCGCGAATAATCAAGTCGATGCAGAAAGACTTCGGTCTTTACGGCAAGGACTTCAAGCGTTGGTGCAAGGAGAATCCTGCCCGCTTCAAGAACATGCTCCTTCAGATAATGAGCGAGGCAGACTGGCTCATACCCCAGATAAGAAAGAAGCTTGAGGAACTTACAGACTTCAAGTTTGACTCTGGCAAGAAACCGAATCAAGTGACCGGCAAGACCTCGATGCAGCAGAGGGTGTACGAGAACTTAGGACTTGACCAAAGAAAGTATGACCTCGTGTCGAGCTTCATCGAGGAAGGTTCGTGGTATAAGACCAAGAACAACGCCCAGACCGCCATGCAAGACCTCGCTAACGAGGTGCGCTCAAGAGAGCGAGGCGGCGCTACGAAAGCCGAGATAGCCAAGGCAAGGAAAGACTACAATGACATGTGGAATGCCGTAGCCCAAGGCCTCGGATACAGGTTTATCCCAGAGGACAAGAAGAGCAACAAGACTCCTAAGGTCAAGGGTGACAAGGAGGATAAGGAGCTGAAGGCTTGGGAGGAGCGTCTTAATGCGTTTAAGTCTGCCCGTCAGATGTATCAGAAGTATAAGGGGCTTCCGAACTGGGGGGCGCAGAAGGCTGACGATATGGTCAGAGGGCTGTTCCCTGAGGTGGGCGACCTTAGCTTCGACAAATATCTGGAGAGCTTAGAGAAGTTAGAGGGGGCGCTGAAGGCTACCACCACGGAGAGAAAGAAAGCCATTACTGCGCTGCATAGGGAGAGAAGCGAATGGAAATACTCCGAGATGCTGAAGCCCGAGGCGGACCGACTGGCTGCTGACTTTGCTGAGATATTGGAGAGAGGCATCCGTCAGGCAGACCTCCATAAGGCGCTGTTGGAGAAGACCGGCGACGAGGACTTCGCCTCGCTTGCCTTCAGGGACGGCATGATGTGGGACGACCAGACCCGCGGCATGGCCCAGATGTTCGAGGAGATGACGGGCAGAAAGATAGACGGTCTGCTGAACGCTACCGACGCCACGGCGAAGAAGGCATTGGAGGACAACACCGACGCCTATAACCTGTGGAAGAAGATAACCGACCTCGTCAGAAACAACTATACGGGCTATCTGGAGAAAGCCGCTGACGCCATCAAGGAGACGGCGACTTGGGAGGAGAAGCTGCTTGCCGTGGACGCGAAGTGGGCCGAACCCATAAAGCAGGCTGACAGGCGCGGCGACACCTCCACCGCCGAGCGTTTCCGCCAGATGCGCGACAAGGAGAAGGGACAGGTAATGGACGCCCAGTTCAAGCAGAGCCAGGACTACCTGAACTTCTTCGGTGCGATAACGGAGATGGGAGAGGTGAAGGCTCGTGAGGTGGCGGCAGACATCCGCCAACACCTTAACACAGCCCTGAGAGACGGCAGCATCGACGCAAGAGAGTATGCGAAGCAGATACAGCAAATAGACGAGCAGCTGCGCAAGCTGAGCGAGCGCAGAAAGGGCTTCTTCAACGGCGGCATCATCGGCATAGCCGAGCGCAAGACGGAAGAAGGCAACGCGAAAATCTCAATGGGCGCGACCAGCGTGGCTGCTGGCGAGGAGAAGATCCGTGAGGGCAGGATAAAGAACGACATAAATCTCGTGGATGAAGGACTGAAGCTCAAGGCGACCGGTGAAGACCTTATCAGAATCGGCAAGAAGCTGGTGGGAGAAGGCGTGACGCTGAAGAAGCGCTTCGAGAACATCGGCAGCGCCCTCAGCGAAATAGCCAACATCGCCAACGGCATAAGCGACGCCTTCAACCAATTCAAGGACATGGCAGACGCTCTCGGCATAGACACCGAGAGCGACGGATGGCAGGACGCACAGGCAGTGGTGTCGTCAATAGGCTCCATCACGGGCGGCGTCTCGAAGGCCTTCAACGGTGTGAAGAACGGCGACATCGGTGCAGTGGTGAGCGGTGCGGCAAGCGTCATAACGGGTCCGATAACCGCTTTCGCAAAGGCCCATGACGCTAAGAAGGAGCGTCAGATAAAGTTAGCAGAGCGCGAGCTGAAAGCCCTTGAGAACATGCAGACCACCATCAAGAACGCCATCGAGGACAGCTTGGGCGGCATCTATAACTATCGTATGGACGCGAAGACGACGGAGAAGATGAACAAGATAGTCAGCAGCTACGAGAAGGGCGAGAAGAGCTACTTGATGCGTACTTTCGGCTTTAACCCGAGCGAATACAGCAAGGACACGTACGAGGCGGCACAGAAGAGTCTTGCAGACCCGACGAACGCCTACCAAGCCGAGCTGACGGGACTGATGGCACAGCGAGACCAGCTACAGCGTCAGCGTGCCAACGAGGACGCGAAGAAGAAGACGGACAAGGACAAGCTGGCCGACTATGACCAGCAGATAGAGGAAATGGAGCGCTCTATAAAGAACGCCGCGAAGAACTTCCTCAAGGAGCTGTACGGCGTGGACATGAAGAGCTGGGCAAGCCAACTGACAGACGCCGTGGTGAGCGCCTGGGAGAAGGGCGAGGACGCCATCGACGCCTACAAGAAGAAGGCGAAGGAAATGGTGAAGGACCTCACGAAGAACATCATCTCGCAGAAGATAATGGAGCAGGCCCTTCAGAATCCCCTCGACTTCCTGACGCAGCAGATAGAGAAGAAGGGCAGGCTGGACGAGTATGACGTGACACAGCTCGCCTCCGACCTCTACTCAGCCGGTGAGAACAGCGTGGCGAACATCACCGCCATCCTTGAGGAGCTGAAGCGCAGAGGCTGGGACTTCTCCGAGAGCGGCAGTTCATCGACCACGAACACCATAAAGGGTGTGACGGAAGAGACCGCCGACCTCCTCGCCGCCTATCTGAACGCCATCCGCCTGGACGTGAGCGTGAACCGCGAGAATATCAAGGCGATAGCCACGAACGTGTCGATTCTTCCTGCTATGAGCGAGATACAGAAGAGTCAGCTTGCAGCCATGAACCAGCTCGTGACGCTCGCCCAGGTGCGTAACGACCGCATAGACGAGATAGTGACGTGGACGCGCAAGGTAAGCAACGGATCGTCAAAGATTTACGTGAAATAAAAAAGGAAACCACATGAAAGAAAGACAGTTATCCGACAAGATGAAGGCAGAGGCTATGGGACTGGGCCTCTGCCAGCAGTGGACAAACGAATGGGAGGACAACACCTCGAAGGACGAGATGGTGAGGAAGTTCGTGCGCGGCATAGACTTCTGCATCGACCACAACTGGCCCGACGTGAAGACCATAAAGCGTCAGTTCGGCGACGTGATACACAACCACGGCGTGTGGGCGGACGAGAACGTCAGCGTGACGAACGCCCCGATGACCATCCTCAACGGAGAATGCGTGTGCGACGCGACGTTCGACGGTACGGGTGCGGGCGAGGTGTATGTCCGTCACGGAAGCGTGCTCAGAGTGAAGGCGACCGGCTACGCACGGGTGTTCGTGACGCTGAGGGACGCGGGAGAGGTGTACGCCGAGACGGAAGGCCACGCCAAGGTGTTCGTATACCGATACGGCGGCGAGGTGAGGATGGCGGCAGGCGACGTGACGGTACGTGAGAAGAAGAAAGAATAAAAAAAATATCGGATATTGCATAAATATTCATGTAGTAGTGTATGTTTATGCAATATTTTTACTAATTTTGGGACTAAAAGAGAGCAGTATGCAATATTATAAAGTGTTGATGCAAAGAGAGACGGCAGGAGCCGCCGTGACGGACACCATTTCGGCGTTCGGCATGTACTGCATGGACATACCCTTCATGATGGCGACCAAGGCAAAAGAGCCTTCAAAGCGCGAATGGAAGGACGAGGACGGCGACGACGAATACATACCCGCCGAAGGTCTGAAGATGAGCGCCTATGAGATGAGCGTGAAGTTCGGCATGAAGGGCGACAAGGGCACGGCGAACAAGAACCTGAAAGCCTTCCTCGACTATCTGCGCGGCGGCACGATGAAGCTGTACTGCGACTACACAAAGATAGGCAGGCAGAACGTGCGCTTCGTGAGCATCGGCGAAGATGCCACGCTCGCAAGAGACGCAGGCGGCGACCTGCTGATAATAAAGATAACATTCAAGGTGAACGACCCTGTCACCGACATAACCCTTACGATATGAAAGAGCGTATACGAGTGTACCATAAAGACGGAAGTCTTCTGAATGACATGGAAGGCAATGCCGTGGAGCTTAGTGCCGTGGAGATGACGGACGGCTGGATGGAGGACTGCTTCGTGCAGACCACCATCGAAAGCGCGTACCCCATAAGCTTCTCCATCGGCGACTACATCGTATACCGTGGCGAGCGCTATGAGCTGAACTACGACCCCGGCAAGACGAAGACAGCAAGGGCAGGCAGCAACGGAGGCGCTTTCAGATACGAGAACGTGAAGCTGAACGCCTTGCAGGACGAGCTTGTGAGAGCGCAATTCCTGGACGTGGTGTTGGGACTGGAGAACGAGGAAGAGCAGACGATACCCTACACAGCCCTTCCTAAGTTCGGCTTCTACGTGCAGACCGTGGACGACCTCTTAGACCGCATACAGGCGAACATGGACGAGCAGATGGGCGCAGGACTCTGGGCGCTGTACTCACGAAACAAGGAGCGCAGCCTGCAACGAGGCTGTGACGGAACCGTATGGGAGGAGATGTACGGCGAGGGTAGTACTGAGACCATCATAGACTCCACCGCCCTGACCATTGACAACCAGAACTGCTGGAACGCCCTCGCGTTAGTGAACTCGAAATGGGACATCAACTTCGTGGTGAGAGGACGCAATGTCTTCGTGGATACTACCGGGCTGGAGGTTCCGTACGAGTTTGTCTACGGCAAGCGCAGAGGCCTGTACGAGATAACGCAGACCGCCGATGACAGCCAAGCCGTGACCACCCGTCTGCGTGCCTACGGAAGCGAGAAGAACCTTCCGACACACTATTATGCCAATCTGTGCGTGGACGTGTTCGGCACAATCGCAAAGGTGAGCCGCATAGCCTCTTCAAGCAGCGTGGTGCTGGACATGACCCTCTCCGATCTCAAATGGACGGCAGCGGGCAGCTACTTCACGTCAGTGAGAGACGGGTCGACAGCGGAGAGCCGAGAATATAACGTGACGGTAAAGGCGGGCGACGTGGAAGGCAGAGGCTATGCCGTGTCGTCAGCACGAAAGGAGGGCGAGGGAACGGTCACGATAATTCTGAACTCGTCAAACGACGAGTACGGAATGACGATGAAGGACGTGGAGGACTTCTACACCGCAGTAAAGAAGGAGAAGACCATCTTCTTCCTTCAAGGCGTGAACAAGCAGAGCTTCCCCTCGAAGAACATGATCGCCAACACGGACCAGATGCCGTCCCACATGGCAGTGACAAGACTGATGCTGCCGGGCTTTCCCAAGATGTCCGTAAAGGAATGGTGGGACACGCAGGCTACTGAGGAAGAGAAGGCTTGGATAAACCCGAGCGGCAAGGAGCACCTTCTTTCCGAACTGAAGAACCGTCCCTACGTGGACTCTGTTAACATCAATAAGCTTGGCGTGAGAAACGGCAGCGTGATGTTCGATACGGAGAACAAGAAGGAAGGCATCATCGAGATATATCCGACCATCGAAGAAATGACGGTGGACGGACAGCGCATAGACGAGATAAGCAGCGGTTCCGCCATCAAGGACAACGGCATCTTCAAGGACGGGCAGACCGTACCGCCATTCTCAGTAACACTCTCTGAGAAGGTGAACTTCGACATAAACATGCTGAAGAAGGAGGACTTCGCCATCTGTATGAAAGACGGCAAGTGCGGCGGCAGAGAGTTTAAGGTGAACGGATCGGTGAAGGAGAACGGCGTATGGAAGCTAACCCTTGACCGTGTGAAGGACGACGCCTTGGAGCTGTATTTCCCGAACAAGGACTTCCAGATAGAAAGCGGAGACCACTTCGTGCTGACCGGCATAGAGATGCCCGACTCTTACGTGGAGGCGGCATCGGCAAAACTTCTGAAATACGCCCTCGCCTGGCTGGACAAGAACGACTATACGAGATACGTGTTCGAGCCGAAGGTGGACGAGATATTCATGGCGTATCAGCATGACAAGGCGAAGGCAGACACCACCGGCAAGACGGTGAGTCTTTACAAGACCCTCAAGGCGGGCAGCCTGTTGCACTTCAGCGACACGGATCTGAAGATAGACAAGAGCGGCGTCATAGAGAGACTCGTCATCTGTGAGGAGCTTGGCAGCATCCCTACGTATGACGTGACCATCAAGGAAGACAAGGACGTGGGAACGCTGCAAAAGATGCAGGACGCCATAGACACGGTCACGATGAGCGTGAAGTCGGGTCTCTCGTCGGCACAGATAGAAGGTCTGATACGCAGCAGGGGAGCGAAATACTTCCTCTCAAAGACAGACCCCGACACAGCGGAAGGCCTTATAAGATTCTTAAAAGGAATCGCCTTGGGTGCGGGTTCTGCCGACAACCCCCTTGGTATTACGGCGGACGGAACTGCTACGTTAAAAAAAGTTGCGCTTTACGAGCTTGTATCAAGAGTGTTCGAGACAGGTGCGGCTGGTAGCGGCTTCAGGCTTGGAAACTATGGTAATACCGAAGATTCCTATCTGGAGGTAGACCGCATGTTGGTTCGCAAAGCAGCTGAGTTTGTTCAGCTTATCATCAGAGAGCTGCGCCATGTAGGAGGAGAGATTGTGCTGACTCCGGCATCAATGAAGTGTACCTCGGTGGAAATGTACTCACGAGGAGATATACCGTGGACTGAGGGTTCCTCGGAGCCTCTTGACTTCTATCGCTGTTATTTCAAGCAGGAGCAGGACGGAAAGGAGATAGACAACCAGTTTGCGGTTGGTGACTTGGTGCGTTGCCAGACATTCAACGTCAAGTCCGGAACGAGTAGCAATGTCAAGAACCGCTACTACTGGCGACGATGTGTGTATGTCGGTAAAGATTTTATAGACCTCTCAGCTACCAATGCCGATAATGGCAGCGATGCGCCACAGGCGGGCGACGAAATGGTGCAGTTGGGCAATGATTCCGACAAAACACGCCAGTCAGCCCTTCTCCTTTCATCTTACGGCGATGATGCGCCATCGTTTAAGATGTGTCAAGGTATCAGCGCTTACTCGCTCACAGGCAAAGAGGTGTTCTGTGTTTCACGTAAGGAGCTGTTCGCATTGGCGGACAAGTTTCAGTTTAAGACATCTGACGGTTCTATGCAGACTTTTGCGCAGCTGCTTGTGACTATGGATTCGTTTCGTAGCGAGGTGAAGAAGACTTACGCCACTCAGGAGGAGGTGAAGCAAGTGTCATCCTCGATAGAGCAGACGGCGGAGGGCATTGCTTTGGAGGTGGCAGAGAACACTACGGGATTGCGCAACCGCATCGTCGGCTCCGCTTTCCGCACATGGGACAAGCTTGACAGCATCAACGCCAAATACCCCGTGTCTGCCTACGATGACGGCAAGTACGGTTCGCGTTACGCCCGTTTCTCAGCAAGCGGAGCTACTGCGTCGGTATTCGCAGGATTGTATTTCAACGACATTGAAGTAAAGGCTAACACCACATACGAGTACAGCGTATGGGTAAGACTTATCACAAAACCTGACAACGGCGCATATTTCCGCTTGCAGTACAAACGTACAACAGATACTTCTTTCTTGCTGCTGAAAGATGTCGTATTTGATGTTACGAAATCTATAGGCGAGTGGGTCTTGTATGAAGGTACTGTCGTAACGTCTGCCAAGACCACACACTTACGTATAGAGACCTGTGTGCGCAAGAATGGTGTTGTTGATATTTGCCGTCCGATGATTGAGGAAGGTAGCACGTATAAAGGATGGAGCTTGTCGCCTAATGACGTTACAGAGACAGGTGCTTTGGAGAGTGCTGCAAAGACATCAGGTATAGACATACGTAGGGGCAAGATAACCGCTACAGCTGATAAATTCGAGATAAGAAACAATAACGGTGAACAGACAGCTGCCGTGAACGAGAAGGGACGCTTGGAGGTAAAGAGCGGCTTGTTTTCGGGCTTCATAGTGAAGAAGATGACGACATTCACTCCTGACAATATTTCCGAATATCTTAAAAGCTCACAGAGCAATGGCTATTTAGACATAGACTTTTCGACGGCTGGCTCATACGTGTGCTTTACGGGCGCAATGAAGGCGAAATATGGAGACAATTATCCTTCACCGGTACTCCCTTTCTACAATATAGGCAGTATAAGTGCATCACTCGGCGTAACGGCGGAAGAAGCAATATCCTACATAGGACAAATCGTGATAATAGCGAACAAGAGCGACACGACGGTAAACGTTGTTGGCGGAGGAACTATCAAGGGTGGCGGCACACAGTCGCAGTGGATAGAAACGGGCTACATGGCTGTGTTGACTTGCGAGTTCGAGTACACATCGGTAAAGAACTATAAAATAGTATGGAATGGATATTGTGTAAAAATATAAAATATTAAGATATGAAAAAGATACGTATAGGCAATGACATTAACTTCCGATGGACTGTCAAACGTGGTGGAGAGGCAGAAAGCTTTGAGGGGAAAACTGTCAAGGTTCTACTGCGTAATACGTATGGTCGTCGTTGTGATATTGACTGGCATACAGAACCAGGCGGTATCATCGCTGGCACATGCTACGGCTCTACGCAGCATTACCTTGGAGCGTACACCCTCACATTAGTTGAGAACGACGGCGAACGAGGCATGAACACTGTAGATAAAATTGACGTATGGCAGCTTGTGGCACAGCAGGATAGTTCTGTTATGGAGACTAAAAATGATTGTGTAGGTTCGCAAGTAGAAACCGTCACGGCTCTCATAGAGTCGGAAATAGGTCTTGGTGGAGCAGCGCAAGTGACAATAGATGTGGAATTAAACGAAGAGTCATACAACGCCATCGCCAATGCGTCTGTAACAAAGGCTTTCAAGGAAGTGCGTAAAGATGTTGATTCTTTGAATTTGGAAATGAAGGAACTGAAACCACGTGTTGAGACGTTGGAAGAAGTTAAAACAGAAGCAATAGACCTAAAGGGCATTGATGATGCCTTTAACGAGAGCATATAGCATTACAATGAGATTTTTTACAATCTATATATCAATGTTTTATTAATTAATTTTTTTAAGAATTATGGCAAAGTATTTAGACGAGAATGGTCTGTCAAGACTCGTTGTGAAGACCAAAGAGTATGCGGATAATTCTTCCGCAGCAGTGAAGACAGCTGTAGATGGCTATACCATCAACGGCAAAAAGATTTCCACTAACCCAGTGATTGCAAAGGCTGATGTGGGCTTGGCTAACGTGGACAACGTTAAGCAGATACCTGCATCGGAGAAGGGTAAGGCGAGCGGCGTGGCAACTCTCGGCACTGACGGCAAACTTACAGCGTCACAGATGCCGGCAATGAAGACAGTTAACGGTGAGAGCGTCGTGGGTTCTGGTAACATCAAAATAGACCTGTCACTCTACAAGATTGTCACTGACTTTCCTACATCAAACATTGATGTCACGAAGATTTACTTGAAGCTTACTTCGAGCACAGCTGACAAGAATGTCTATGCGGAGTATATTTATACTGGTGACACAACGGCAGCATACGACGAATCAAAGTGGGAAAAACTGGGTGAGGCGCAGACATCAATTGTCGTGGATAAAGACTTCTCTTCATCATCGACCAATCCGGTTCAGAACAAGGTTATCAACTCGGCTATTGAGAGTTTGAGGACATCTGTAAATGATGCACGGTCTGATTACAATAAAAAAATAGATGCCCTTAAAAGTAAGAATACGGAACAGGACACAGAGATTGCAAAGAAGCTAAACGCGTCAGCATACGTAGTAGATGCTGCGCTCAGTACCACTTCAACAAATCCAGTTCAGAACAAAGTGGTAAATACTGCGCTCGCCAACAAGTTGGACAGGTCATCCTATGTGGTTGATACCGCTCTTAGCGCATCATCCGCAAATCCAGTACAGAATAAGGTGGTGAATACTGCGCTTGGACAGAAGGTAAACACTACCACATTCAACACCGAAATGGCGAAGAAGCTCAACAATACTACAAAGGCTTCGGACACCACTCTCGGTCTTGTACAGACTGGTCATGTCGCATCCGATGGTGAGCTGCCGCTGAAGGTGGACGCTGACGGAAAGGGCTACGTGGTAATCGAGTCAATGTCCACAGAGGATATTGAAGATTTGTTCAAGTAGTTAGTTTCAAGGGGGTATGTCAGAATACATCTTTTGGGCATACCCTCACTTACTCAAAACCTATAAAACGTGTAAGTATGAAATATGTAGATGAAAAAGGAATAAAGCGTGCCGTAAGCACATTGTTAAGCTTAATAAGTAATTGTGCTACAAAGGACGTGGCGACATCTAAGAATGCAGGCTTGATGTCATCGGAGGATAAAAGTCACCTTGACTTTATCTATGATGCTGACAACCAACAAATTAATACTTCTGCAATCCCTGGTGAAATGAAACAAGTTCTTGAATTTTCGGGATTTGTGAATGTAGCAGTCTCACAGCTTGGTGCAGATAGTTATGAGGCAATATTCTTCAATATGAAATCGAAAACTTTTGTAGCAAAAACGGGATTAAAATATTGTGGAACATGGAAAGGGGCAGAAAACTGGGGAAACCCAGGACTAAATGGTGTCGTACCTGTTGCAGGAAAAATATATGTCTATGGGAGTAAAATGTACAGATGGAACGGTAATGATCTGACTTTGCTTAATCCTTCTTTAACAGTTGATACATCGTTGAGCAATACGTCGGACAATCCAGTACAGAACAAGGTAATATACAATGCTTTAGCAGGTAAATCCGCAACGTCGCATACACACACCTTGTCAAGCTTGGGTATGTATGTAGCATTCTCCAGTACAACCACCGGTGGATGGGATATGATAGGGAAAGATTATGCAACTGGTGTTTGGTTAAAGGCATTGAAAGGAGGCGCGAATGCCCCATCTTGGTATGCGCAGAGATATGCGTCGGGAATAGCGTTTGGCGGTGGAGACACAAAAGCGGTTATATCTTTGTCAAATTCACTGACACAGGTGCGTTTTGCTTCGGGTTCTGGAACTGCTCCACAATGGTGGTTTGGTTTGACAGGAACTAAAGAGAAGGAGTACAATCTTGACAATATACCGACAGGGAAAATGCCGGCGCAGG
>OQVL01000670.1_pt1 | contig 18834 bp, 23 predicted proteins | sample 1691501 | NCBI WGS metagenome assembly OQVL01 (sample SAMN03418253, study PRJEB22391) | human gut metagenome | biome: human-gut; feature: organic feature; material: feces | host: Homo sapiens | place: Tanzania | collected 2013-01 | reverse complement strand
AATCCCGAGGTCGAGCAACACATTGGCGAAACGGCACACGTCGGCATGCAGTTCACGGTAGGTGATGTGCTTGCTTTGGCTGGCGTCGTCGCCTTCCCAGATGATGGCGGTTTGATCGCCGCGTTCGGCGAGGTGGCGGTCGAGACAGTTAGCGGCGAGGTTCAGGGTGCCATCTTCATACCATTTGATGGAAATATTACCCGGTGCGAAGGAGGTGTTCTTTACACGGGTATAGGGCCGCATCCAGTCAAGGATCTTGCCCTGCTCGCCCCAAAATGTATCAGGGTCGGTTATGGATTGTTGGTACTGCGCCTTGTACTGATCCGGGTTAATCAGGCAACGTTCCGCAATATTAGCGGGAATAGGGTGTTTGTGAATTTGGCTCATGGCTTTTTTTCTCCTTTGAACTTGTTAAATATATGTCAAACAAACGTTAAGAGTAGGGGTTTTGACAGCTTTGTTTGTTAATTGGGGGGCAGATCACGCAATGATTAAACTGGGTGAAATTTCATCAAATGAAACTTTGAAGCGAAATAATTACGCAAATGAATTTATAGAAACGGAAGCTGTGAAAATTTTTTTATTACAAATACTTATGCAATATAACTGGGGGAAATTCGCTGCTTTATGCATAAAAGCAGAGGAAAGCCCTGTTCTTAAAGGCTTGCGCAGCATGCCGTGCAAATGATACTGATATTGCGCGTTAAATAACCCCACAAAGCAACGCAACACAATTCATACCCCCTGCAGTGGGTACCATGACGAAAAGGAATGGTGCCTTTCATTGAGGAAGTCAGTAGTGAAGAAAACAAAAAAAGTCAGTCTGGCCTGGCAAATTTTGCTAGCCCTGGTGCTGGGTATCCTTCTGGGCAGTTATCTGCATTACCACGCTGAAAGTCGCGATTGGTTAATTAGCAATTTGCTGACGCCGGCGGGCGATATCTTTATCCATCTGATTAAAATGATCGTGGTCCCGATTGTCATTTCGACCCTGGTGGTCGGACCGCTCCTGACATATATTTCTTACATCAACCATTTTGAGGACGTATTTATCGTACCGACGCTCGGTATAATATTCATTGTCTACTACTTCTTTGCCCCGTCAAATATGGGCAATGCGCTGTTCAAATCACAGTCGAAAAAGAACCTTGCAAAAGAAACAACCTACTCCTTTACGGATAATGAAATCAGAGTTTTAACGGTTGATTCAAGCTCGGTATATAACTACTCGGCGATTGAGGAGCTTTACGAAACAGACGAACTCATCTGCCTGTATTTCAACAAAAACTCGGCATTCATCATTCCGAAAGACAGAATCGAAAATCCTCTCTGCGATGTCAGAATGTTTCTTGAATCAAGGGTCGGAAAAAAATTTACCTATGTCAAAAAGGGGTCGACGGGCAAATCCATTGCAAAAACCTTTGCGGTTCTTGCGGCAAGTATCGTGCTGACGATTTTATCTGTCGGAATTGCCGATCTTGTGCTTGAAGAGCCGCAGACCTTTTCCTACAAGAATTACAGCATTACGCTTGATAATCATTTCTATGAGGACGGCGATTTAGCTAATCACAGCTACACTCTATTTGCATCCGATGCTACAATGACCGTGGACGACTACTCTCAAAAGGATATTGACTATGCGCTTGACAAAGAAAATTCGAGCCTTGAGGAGCTTGCCAAGAGCTACTGTGAGGGAAACCAAGTTAAAAATGTGAAAAAGATCAACCACTACACCTACGATATCACATTTTACGATAACGTTGATAATGTTGATTATTATAACATTGTCTCTGTTCAGCAAGTCGAGGACAGCTACTGGGTAACGCAGATTTACTGCGAAAAACTTTTTGAGAACGACTACAAGAGCAAATTTGAGGACTGGATTTCATCAATAAGCTTTAAGGGTAACGAAGCATAATTAAACAGAAAATTTTTAAGCCGCCGGTGTTTTATCCGGCGGCTTTATTCGCAAGATGACTTAAAGTTAGCTGTATCCGCTTATAGCGAATCTGTAATTTCGCATTTCTGCTTCGATCTGTATCTTATCAGCGCAACTACAATCGAGAGTAACATCAATATATTATTCACCAGACCTGCCCACGAGTGATTGACAAAGTTATAAGGCAGCCAGCAAAGACATACAAGAACATTCAGGATTCTCAACACCTGCGGATTTTTCTGCCAGCCTCCGACGGTTGCAAATATGGAAGAGATGAATATAAGAATATCCCACGCTCCCTGCCACGTAGCAACTGTCAGGGCGAGTGAAACCGCAATAAAAATAGTAGGGACAGCCTTTGACTTTGCCCATTTTTTATCATAGCTGCAAACATAGCTCCTCGCTAAATTTATAAAGTTCATCGCAACCGGCGTGAACAGCCGCAAACTTCCGTAATGCAGACACCAAAGCGCTGCGCTGATCGTCATCAGTATCATTATCGTTCTGTGCTTTTTAAACTGATACATCAGTATTCCGACAGCCATTGCCAAGAAACCGAAAAGCTGCGACAAATAAGAATGTGTTTCAAAAAATTCCTGCATATTAATCTCCGCTTTTTGCCGTAAAGCAATTTACACATATTAAAACTCTTGTTCGGTTTATCATTGATTCAATGATATCATCAGCACATTCCGATGTCAACAGCTTTGTTCGAAAAACATTAAAAGAGCCTCGCTCGAAGTGAGCGAAGCTCTGAAAGTGTTGATTTATAAGGCTTATTACGCAAGTAACAAGGTTCTGACGCTTGCGTCAGGTTCTTACTTCATTGCCTCTTCAACCGCAACAGCAGTTGCGACGGTAGCACCAACCATCGGGTTGTTGCCCATACCGATAAGACCCATCATCTCAACGTGAGCGGGAACCGAAGAAGAACCTGCGAACTGAGCGTCGGAATGCATACGTCCCATTGTATCTGTAAGACCGTATGAAGACGGGCCTGCAGCCATGTTGTCCGGGTGAAGTGTACGGCCTGTGCCGCCGCCCGAAGCAACCGAGAAATACTTAATACCGTTCTCAACGCACCACTTCTTGTATGTGCCTGCAACGGGATGCTGGAAACGGGTCGGGTTGGTTGAGTTACCTGTGATTGAAACACCGACATTCTCAAGCTTCATGATAGCAACACCCTCGGGAACGTTGTCAGCGCCGTAGCACTTAACATCGGCTCTCGGACCGTTTGAATATGCCTTCTCGTAAACAACCTTAACCTCTTCTGTGTACGGATCAAACTCTGTCTCAACGTATGTGAAGCCGTTGATTCTGGAGATGATCATTGCTGCGTCCTTACCGAGACCGTTAAGGATAACACGAAGCGGCTTAACTCTAACCTTGTTAGCATTAAGAGCAATCTTGATAGCGCCCTCTGCAGCTGCGAATGACTCGTGGCCTGCAAGGAATGCGAAGCACTCTGTCTCCTCGGAGAGAAGTCTCTTACCGAGGTTGCCGTGACCGAGACCAACCTTACGGTTCTCGGCAACAGAACCGGGAATACAGAAGCTCTGGAGACCGATACCGATAGCGGCAGCGGCGTCGGCAGCCTTTGTGCAACCCATCTTGATAGCGATAGCTGCGCCTACTGTGTAAGCCCAGATAGCATTTTCAAAGCAAATGGGCTGAGTTGAACGAACGATCTGGTCAACGTCGATACCCTTTGCAAGTGTGATTTCCTTACATTCGTCGATGGAGGAAATACCGTACTCTTTAAGAACGCCGAGGATCTTAGCCTCACGTCTCTCATAACCTTCAAACTGTGCCATTGCGTTATTCCTCCTTCAATTATTCTTTCCTCGGGTCGATATACTTAACAGCTTCGTCGAAGCGACCGTATGTGCCCTTTGATTTCTCATATGCCTCGTTCGGCTCCATGCCCTTCTTGATGAAGTCGGTCATCTTGCCGAGAGAAACGAATTCATAACCGATAACCTGATCGTCAGCGTCAAGAGCCATTCTTGTGCAATAGCCCTCTGTCATCTCAAGATAACGAACGCCCTTTGCCTTTGTGCCGTACATTGTGCCGACCATGGAGCGAGCACCCTTACCGAGGTCCTCCATACCTGCACCGATTACAAGACCGTCCTCCGAGAAAGCGGACTGTGTACGACCGTAAACAATCTGAAGGAAAAGTTCACGCATAGCTGTATTGATAGCGTCGCAGACAAGGTCAGTGTTGAGAGCCTCAAGAATTGTCTTTCCGGGAAGGATCTCAGCCGCCATAGCTGCGGAATGTGTCATACCTGAGCAGCCGATAGTCTCAACAAGAGCCTCTTCGATAACGCCGCCCTTAACGTTAAGCGAAAGCTTGCATGCGCCCTGCTGAGGTGCGCACCAGCCCACACCGTGGGTATAGCCTGAAATATCAGTGATCTGCTTTGCAGCGATCCACTTGCCTTCTTCGGGAATCGGAGCCGGATCATGTTTCGGACCCTTGGCTACACAGCACATTCCCTGAACTTCTGCTGAATAGTTCATTATAAAAATCTCCTTTCGGTTTTTCGGGGTTTCCCTGTTTTGGTGTTTTCCAATCTGGGTAACCGCTGATTGATTGAAAGCGCAAAAATAGGCGAGTAGATTTTTCGTCAGATCGTACAAGGCGTCGCAGTTAATACTGTTCGTATTGACAAGATGGTTTGTGCGATATGACAAGAAATATACCGTCAAGATTTGTGCTTCTCAATAAATCAGTGGTTACCCGATTATTATATCAGTCTGTGAAAGATTTATCAAGAGTTAAAGGAAAAATTTTTCAAAAAGCGTCGAAATACGTTCGGTAGAGTTTCTTTTTTGTCCTCTACTCCCGGTAGAGTCGGTGTAGATCGGCGAAAATCAGGTGTAGGGTGACTTTCGGCGGCGATCGGTGTAAAATGAAAGTGTTGAAACAAATATGCAAAGTGAGGAGCAAATCAAATGGTTATTGAAAATGTATGCCTGCCCTATTACACAAAAAAAGAGGACAGAGCGAATTCCATATCACATACTGTCGGCGTAATTTTCGGTGCGGTTGCAATGATTATTCTGCTCTTGAAATCGCACGACATAAGTCACGTAATCAGCTCGATAATTTTTGGTGTCGCTATGATTATTCTTTACAGCGGCTCGTCAATTTATCACCGTCTACCACGTGGAAAAGCAAAAAAGATTGCAAGACTTGTAGACCATTCGGTCATCTTTGTTCTTATAACGGGCACAAGCATTCCGCTTATGATACTCGATGTTCTCCCCTATTACAAAGCCCTTGCAATCGTCTGCATTTCGGTCAGTGTTGTGACGGCGCTGCTGGGAATAGTGCTGACATTTATAGATCAGGAAAAGTATAAGAAGCTGCAAATGGTGCTTTATATGGTGCTTGGCTGGATGTGTATTTTTCTCTTCTATCCGATTTACAAATGCGACCCGAATGCACTTCTTCTTTTCGGACTGCTTGTTCTCGGCGGTGCAGTTTATACGCTCGGCACGATTTTCTATTCAATCGGCAGATTCAAAAGATATTATCACTTTATCTTCCACCTTTTCATACTCGGCGGAACTTTCACGCACTTCCTTGCGTTTTTGATTTGTTTGTATTAAGGGTGCGGTGATAATATCAAGGGCGATTTCTGCATTGCACCTTGGAAGTTTGATAAAATCAGTTTGGGCTCAGTAACTTCATAGCCGTCCTCTCGGAAGAGGTGGCTTCGGCGGTTTGCGATGAAGTCGGAGGGAGTTTAAGTCTGATAAAATTTTGCTTCCTTAGTCGGCTTCTCCGCCAGCTCCCTTAAAAGCAAAAAGCTCGCAACGAAAACCTAAGCGAGCTTAAATTATTTATTCTTTTTCTTAAAATGCACAAACACAAACACGATTATGCAGATAATTTGAAGTATTGCGCAGGAAAGAAAGATATACTTGAAATCGGGCAGATTTGTGAACAGATCAACTGCTGTATAAATGCTTGCAAAGGTCGACCAAATCAAAAGCGAAAGACTTATGAACTGTGAAATGTTATGCCACCAAATGAAAGAAAATACGCTGAGGGTTATAAACATAACAGGCAGGGCAAACAGGAACGAATAATCGGCATACGGTGCAACAGACGGGATCTGTTTAAAAATCAAGAACAAAACCGATGCAATGAAGTAAATCCCGAGTGCCGAAACAAGAGGTACAAAAACGGAAATTGAGCGTCTTGATCGATTCTCGTTAACAATTCTTTCGGAAACAACCGGTTCTTCCTCTTCTCCGAGCAGATATGACATTGTAACGCCGAGCGTTTCTCCGATTTTCTTAATTGTGAAAATATCGGGCAAGCTCTCGCCCCTCTCCCACTTGGAAACGGCTTTATCACTGTAATTGAGTTTTTCCGCAAGGCTCAACTGAGTTATCCCGCAGCGCTTTCTCGCCTCGGTAAGTCTTTCACCGAAAACCTTCTTTATTTCATCTTCGTTAAACATACCTTCACCTAAAAAAGTAATTTCTATTTATTTTAACACAAAGCATAGGCTTTTACAACAATATTTTGAAAGAAAAAAAGACCGCTGAACCTTATAAATTCAACGGTCTTTCTTTTTTAATAAAGATTACTGCTCAACGGGATATACGCTGACCTTCTTACGATCCTTGCCCCAACGCTCGTACTTTACAGTACCGTCGATGAGAGCGAAAAGAGTATCGTCAGAACCCTTGCCAACGTTGTTGCCCGGATGGATGTGTGTTCCGCGCTGCTTGTAAAGGATGTTACCTGCAAGAACAAACTGTCCGTCGGCACGCTTTGCGCCGAGTCTCTTGGACTCGGAATCACGACCGTTACGTGTGGAACCCATACCTTTCTTATGAGCGAAAAGCTGAATGTTGATCTTAAGCATTTTGACACCTCCGTAGTGTTACTTTAATGTTGTCTGGATAATCTGCGGCTAAAGCCTCCAAATGGAGCTTTAAGCCCTCAAGAATCTGCTGCGCATCGGATAAATCTGACCTGACGTAAAAGCTCATATAACCGTCGGAAATATCAGCCTCCGCCTTGCACTTGACAATCTCGGTTATAGTATTCGCCGCCATGTAAGCCGCCGAGGAAACCGCCGAACAGATAATGTCCGAGCCCGCCTCCGCCGAGCCTGAATGACCGCTGATTTCAAAGCCGACAATGTCTTTACCCGAGGTGAAGAAATTGACCCTGATCATAAGCTTATGCGTTGATCGAAGAGATTTCTACCTTAGTGTAGGGCTGTCTGTGGCCCATCTTGCGCTTCTCGTTCTTCTTCGGCTTGTAGGTAAATACAACTACCTTCTTAGCCTTGCCATTCTTGACAGCCTTTGCCGTTACAGTTGCACCGTCAACATACGGAGCGCCTACAACAATGCCATCTTCCTTACCGACTGCGATAACCTTGTCAAAAACAACTTCGCTGTCAGCCTCAACGTCAAGCTTCTCAATGTAAAGGGTGTCTCCAGCCTCAACCTTGTACTGCTTGCCGCCGGTAACGATGATTGCGTACATTCTAACTAACCTTCCTTTATTATGGACTCGCTACGTGGGGCGGAATAAATCACTTGTGCCGCCCGAAAGCGACGCCCGTAATATGCGGTATTTAGAATTTTACCACAAGGGTCAAGGTTTGTCAACAGTTTATGCAAATATTTCATTGACTTTATTCGCCTTTCCTTGTATTATATTTGTATACACGGAGGTGTTGGTATGATCGACAGTATAGGGTTTGATCTTGACGGTACTCTTTGGAGCTCGATGAATTGTATAACCGAGGCGTGGCAGGTTGTTGCCGAAAAATATAATGTTTCGATCCCGAGCGATGAGCAAATGCGCTCGGTGATGGGGCTTAACAAAGTGGATCTTATGAATAAACTTTTTCCTGATATGGGCAGGGCTGCTTCGGCGCAGTTTTTTGACGAGGCAACAGTGGAGTGTGTCAAGAGGCTAAGGACAAGCGGCGGAATCCTTTACGACGGCGTTGAAGAAACTCTTGCAGAATTAAGCAAGCATTTCAATTTGTACGTTGTCAGCAACTGCCAGGAGAGCTATATGGACGCTTTTCTAAGCTATCATAAGCTCGGCAAATATTTCTGCGAAACTGCTTTTGAGGAGCCCGCTACCCTCTCAAAAGGTGAAAACATCAAAAAAGTAATTGCAAAGCACGGATTCAAACATTCCGTCTACATCGGAGACACGCAGGGCGACAAAAACGCCGCCGAGATCGCCGGGATTTCTTTCGGCTATGCCTCCTACGGATTCGGCACGGTTGACGGTTACGATTATAAATTTGACTCGTTCAGGGATATATTGCTTCTGATTAATAAATAGTCATTCTTATTGCAAAATAAATTCATATATGTTAGAATTAAAGCAGAGATTACTAAACACACACGGAGGTGCTGATATGGAGAAGGAAAAACTTTCGGATATCATCAGCAAAAAGGTGCTTTACATTGTTTTTGCGGCTCTCGGCGTGCTTGCCGGAGCATTTTCAATCGTTCTTTTGATCGTCGAGCACAAAATTTATTCAAACGGAGCTTGGTATATGCTCACCGTTTGCTGGTTTCTTCTGGCAGGGTTCTTTGTATACAGGTATATTAAAACAGTAAAAGCCGAAAAAAAAGAGGCGCAAATGGTTGCCGAATACAAAGAGAAATATAAGATTAAATAATAATCCTGCCGTTTACACCCTAAAAAATTAAATCTAAAACCGCCCTTTTTTAATTAAATCGGCGGTTAAATATTTTTTAAAAAAATTTTTTGAAAATTTTAAAAAAGCTCTTGACTTTAGTGTGCTAATGTGCTACTATACTACCACAATAAAGTTTGGAGGAAAACATTATGAAAAAAATTATTGCACTTACACTCGCCGTACTTATGGCAGTTATGACCTTTGCCTTTGCAGGCTGCGGCGACAAGAAAACAGCAACAGACAGTGACCTTGATTACGTTAAGAGCAACGGAAAGCTCGTTATAGGAATCACAGATTTCGACCCGATGGACTATAAGGACGCTAACGGCGCTTGGATCGGCTTTGATGCGGATCTTGCAAGAAAAGTATGTGAGAAGCTCGGCGTTGAAGCTGAATTCAAGGTAATCACCTGGGGTCAGAAAGAAAACGAGCTTAATACAAAAAAGATCGACGCTATCTGGAACGGTATGACAATCACCGACGCAATCAAGAATATTGCCGATGTTTCCGGCGCTTATATGACAAACTATCAGGTAATCGTTGTTAAGGATACCAAGTATACAACCGTTGAGAGCCTCGCAGGTCAGACCATAGTTGCAGAGCAGGGCTCAGCAGGTGAAACTGCAATACAGGCAAATGCAACACTCTCCAAGAGTTATAAGCCTGTTGAAAGCCAGAGCGACGCTCTTCTCCAGGTACAGAGCGGACAGGCTGCAGCTTGTGTTATCGACTATGTTATGGCAGGCTCAATGCTTGTTGAGGGCAAGACTTACAGCAACCTTTCGATTATGAAGGACGTTAAGCTCGGAGATGACGAGTCATACGGTATCGCTTTCAGAAAGGGCTCTGACGTCGTTGCCGCTGTAAACACAGCAATTTCCGAGCTTGTAGCAGACGGAACAGTTAAGACAATTGCAGAAAAATACGGTCTCCAGGACAGTATCGTTACTGATTTTCAGGCTACAAAATAAGGATTTAATTAGTTAAAATACAGCTTTAGGGTAAGGGCGAATACCTTTACCCTATACTGCTGTTTCAGAGAGGATTTATTACATGAGCACTTCATTTTGGGACGTAACGGTAAATCTGTTCGTCAACGGCTTTTTGCCGACGCTTAAAATTTTTGCGATTACTCTCGCCTTTGCCCTGCCGCTCGGACTGATTATCAGCTTCGGCTCAAGAAGCAAATTTCAGCCGCTTCGCTGGCTTGTCAGAACTATTGTTTGGATAGTCCGAGGCACCCCGCTTATGCTTCAGCTCATAGTTTTCTATTACGGCCCCGGACTTTTAACAAAAGGTGAATTTATGCTCGCCTGCGAACCGGCGGTATATCTTACGTTTATTTTTAACTATGCCTGCTATTTCTCCGAGATTTTCCGCGGCGGTATCGAATCCATTCCCACCGGTCAATATGAGGCTTGCAAGGTTCTCGGAATGTCAAAGTCGGAAACATTTTTCCGAGTAATACTTTTGCAGGTTATAAGAAATGTTGTTCCTCCAATCAGCAATGAAGTAATCACTCTTGTTAAGGATACATCACTTGCAAGAATTATTACGTATTATGAGATTATATTTGTCGCCGAAAGCTACATCAGAGGCAGCGGAATCCTTTGGCCGCTTCTTTATTCCGGTGTGTTCTATCTTGTCGCAAGCGGACTGCTGACAATCCTTTTCAACAAGATAGAAAAGCGACTCAACTTTTACAAGGTGTAAGGAGGGCTGAGAAATGGCAATACTTGAAGTTAAAGACTTAACTAAAAATTTCGGCGCAACCGAGGTCCTTAAGGGCATTTCATTTGAGCTTCGGGAGGGCAAGGTTCTCTCCGTTATCGGCTCTTCGGGAAGCGGCAAAACTACGCTTCTGCGCTGTATCAACGGGCTTGAAACAGCCACAACAGGCAGGATTACCGTCAACGATCAGGTCGTTTTTGACAGCAATATAACTGACAAAAAACAGCTCAAGGAAATTGCGAAAAACAAGCAGAACATCGGTCTTGTTTTTCAGCAGTTCAACCTTTTTCCGCAGTACACGGCGCTCGGCAACGTTACGCTCGCAATGAAGCTGGCGGCGAAGAGACGTCCCGACTACAAGCAAAAGAAAAAGGAGCTTCTTGAAGAGATCGACAAAACGGCAAAATATTTCCTCGGAAAAGTCGGACTCTCGGACAAGCTGGACTTCTATCCCTGCCAGCTTTCGGGCGGTCAGCAGCAGCGAGTTTCGATTGCCCGTGCACTTGCAATGAACCCCAAGATTCTTTTCTTCGACGAACCGACTTCGGCGCTTGATCCCGAGCTTACGGGTGAAATTCTCAAGACGATTCGCCAGCTTGCCGAGGACAAGATGACGATGGTTATCGTTACCCATGAGATGAACTTTGCAAAGGACGTTTCCGACGAGGTCATCTTTATGGACAACGGCGTTATTGCCGAGATGGGCACACCCGAGGAGGTTCTTGTCAACCCGAAGAACGAAAGGACACGGGCATTTCTCAACACATATCAGAAATAATTTTTAGGAGGTATTGCGTTTTCTGAATTTGAATGCAACACCTCCTTTTTTGAAAGGATAAAGAATATGAAAAAAACTTCAAAAATTCTTATCAGCGTTATCCTCTGTCTTACGGTTGCCTTTTGCTCGCTGATTCCCGCATTTGCGACCGAGCCGAAAACCGCTTTTATCGTTGTCAGCGGAATGAATACATTTCCTCTTTATAAGGACGGCGAAAAGGTTTTTCCGACCACGGCAAAAACAATTGCTAAGTTAGCGTCAAAGATCATTCTCCCTCTCGTCGGATTTTTTGCCGACGGCGACTATGATAAGCTCGGCGACTCGCTTTTTCCTGCGGCGGCGGAGGCATTTGACGATCTTGCCTGCAATCCCGACGGCAATTCAAAGCACGATATAACGACAGATCTTTTTCCGCTGAGCGCAGGCAACTATCCCGACAGCTTTATGAATGAGGTCAAGGATGAGGGCGGCGTTGTCAAGGCAGGCATCGAGGCTTTCGGCGAAGACAATACATATTTCTTCAACTACGACTGGAGACTTGATCCCCTCAAGCACGCAGACGAGCTGAACAAATTTATTAAGAATGTCAAGGCAGAGACAAAATGCGACCGTGTTGCCCTTGCCGCTTTCAGTATGGGCGGAACGGTCACGCTCTCCTATCTCTATAAATACGGCAGCAAAGACGTTGACAGTGTTTCGCTCTGCTCGACCGCTTTTCAGGGTACGTCGTGTATGGGTTCGATGTTCTCGGGTGAATTGAGCGTTGACGCATACGGACTTATCCGCAGAATGGCGCAGCTTACAAGAAACGATTTCCTTGATGAATTAGTGATGCTCATCGACAATTCGCTTGAAGCATACAAAATTAACGCCTCGATCGACGGATACATAAACGGTATTTCGTCAAAGCTCAATGACCGACTTTATAAGGAACTTATCATCCCCGTTTTCGGATATATGCCGGGTCTGTGGGCATTGGTTGATGCAAGAAATTATGAAGAATCTAAAAATTTCATGCTTGCCGTAGCAGATTCCGAACTTATAAAAGCGATTGATGAGTATCATTACAATGTGCAGGCTAAGGCTTATGACATTCTGAAAGCCGCAGAAAAAGATACGAATATTTATATCACTGCGCAGTACAATATGCAGGGTCTCCCCGTTTCCGATACATCGACGAACAGCAACAACGACTTCCTGATTGACGTCGGCTATGCTTCGGGCGGAGCTATCAGCTCAAAGCTCGGTGGAACTCTCCCCGACAGCTATACACAGGCAAAAGCCGACGGACACAATCACCTCAGCGCAGACCGCCAGCTTGACGCATCAACATGTATGTTCCCGGATCAGACGTGGTTTGTCCGTGATATGGCACACGTTGATTACAACGTCGGCGAGTCCACCGATTTTCTCATTTGGCTCGCAAAAAGCGAGAAACAGCTAACGGTATATGACAGCGGCGTCTATCCGCAGTTTATGAAGTACAACAGCAAGGATAACACCCTCTCCCCTGTCACCGACGAGCTTCTCAAGCCGACAGCAATCGGCAGGATTTTTGATTTTCTGACAAAGCTCATCGAGCTTTCGGCAAAGATAATTTTCACGATAATCAAGGCAATACCGTGCAACTGAGACTGCGGTATATCAGAATAAAGCTAAAGAGCCGTTTACACTGTTGTGCAACGGCTCTTTTCCGTAGGTGCTGTTCAATATATTGAATCAAGTATTTCTATTGCGTGGGCAATACATCCCATATCGTTTGAGCGTGTAACAAAGTCGGCAGCGTTCAATGCCTCGGGCGATCCGTTTTCGGGTACAAATCCCTTTGCAGCCGCCCTGAGCATATCAACGTCATTATATCCGTCCCCTGCGGCATAAATATCCTTAACCTCACAGCCAAGCATTTTCCCGAGTTTCAGAAGTCCCGTTCCTTTGTCGACGCCCTTTTTGAGAATTTCTATGTAATCGCCCGTTGTTCTAAGGTAATTGACCTCTCCGTGTCCGTCAAGAAGTTTTTGCACGTCGGATGAGCATCCGTGGGCGTAAATCATCACCTTTGTCCACGGTCTCGGCGCATCCTTCGGATCACTGATTCGTGTAAAATCTATTCCCTGACTTGTAAAATGATGAATACTGTCCTCGCAGGCGTTGATACTGCAAACAGTGTCGAAATTATAGGTCTCCACGGCAACGCTCGGAAAGTGAGAAAGAACGTCCTCCACGGCAGGTATACCCTCGTCGCCGATTGCATCGTTAAAAATCACGCTTTTGTTCCTATAATCATACGCCATTGCACCGTTTCCGAGAAGAACGGGAGCATTGATATAAGCCTCACTGTAAAGGTGAAAGCCTTGATATATTCTGCCCGTGCAGACGGTGAAACGTCCGCCCTCGGACATAAAATATTTAATTGCCGATATCACACCATCGGGAATTTTACCGCTGCTGTCGGCAAGCGTTCCGTCAAAGTCGCTTGCAAGCAGGACATTTTTGAACCTCATATCAACACCTCGTGTATGCAAAAAAGCAAACTAAGATTGAAAAAAAAGACTGCCGCAAAAGCGACAGTCCGATAACTGTTAAATCAGTCCGAAGTGTAGGGCATAAGAGCTACGTGACGGGCACGCTTGATAGCTGTTGTAAGCTCTCTCTGATGCTTTGCACAAGTACCTGTTACACGACGGGGAAGAATCTTCGCTCTGTCGGAAGTGTACTTATTGAGCTTGTTTACATCCTTGTAATCAATGCTCTCAACTTTATCAACACAGAAGGAACAAACCTTCTTGCGGCCTTTTCTGTTAGGACGGCCGTTGTTCTTATCATAAGCCATTACAAAATACCTCCTTATTTAATTCGGGTGACATCCGCCTCAGAACGGCAGATCGTCATCTCCTGAAATCTCCTCAAAGTCACCGTCGGAACCGGTTGAGAATGAAGGAGCGGCAGGCTGCGCAGGAGCCGAATAGCTCTGGTTGTAATTGTTGTTGCCTGTGCCTGTTTCTGCCTTTGATCCGCAGAAGCTCGCCTGGTCAACAAGAACCTCAACCGCTGTGCGCTTGTTACCGTTTTTGTCCTCATAGTTACGTGTCTGAATTGATCCCGTTACAGCGATCATAGAGCCCTTTTGAAAATATCTTGAGATAAATTCAGCGGTGTTTCTCCATGCTACGCAGTTAATGAAATCAGTCTGACGCTGCTCACCCTGACGAGCGTATGAACGCTCAACGGCAAGCGAAAAGGACGTTACGGCAAGACCTGTCTGGGTATTGCGCAACTCGGGAGTTGCAACAAGTCTACCCATCAATACTACATTGTTAATCATGTTGCGTCCCCCTTACTTCTTGATTATAAGTGAACGAAGCACGCCGTCCGTGATGTTAAGGACACGGTCAAGCTCTGCCGGGAACTCCGGCTCAGCCGAGAAATTGTAAAGAGCATAGTAGCCTTCTGTCTCGTAGTTGATAGCATAAGCAAGCTTGCGCTTACCCCACTCATCTACGCTTTCAACAGTACCATGCTTCTCCATAAGAGCCTTGAACTTTTCAACCAAAGCCTTAGCTGCATCCTCGCTCTCCTTAACGGAGTAAACGATCATTGCCTCATAGTTCTCTACTGCCATTTAAAAGCACCTCCTTTTGGTCATTCCGGCCGCCTACTCAGCGGCAAGGATAGCTGTAATCAATATTTTACAGCCTTAATATTTTATCAGCTAATGCCGATAATGTCAAGTGTTTTTATAAAATCTTTTGGACCGTTTTTCTTTTATATACTTATTTTTTTACCGATTCGACAACGCCTTCTGCGAGGCCTGCAAGTCCCTGAATTTCCGACGGAATAATGATCTTTGTTGACTGACCGTCAGCCGCCTTTGAAAACGCTTCAAGGCTCTTTATCTTAATATAGCCGTCGCCCGGGTTTGATGCGTTGATAAGCTCAATCGCCTTTGCCTCGGCCTCCTGAATCTTGAGGATGGCCTCAGCCTCACCCTCTGCCTCACGGATCTTTGCTTCCTTAACCGCCTCGGCATGGAGGATTGCGGCTCTCTTGTCGCCCTCTGCGGCAAGGATCTGTGATTCCTTCTGTCCCTCGGCAACAAGCACCTTGCTCGCCTTTTCGCCCTCTGCGCGGAGAATGGCCTCACGTCTCTGACGCTCCGCCTTCATCTGCTTCTCCATGGCGTCCTGGATCTCCGGCGGCGGAAGAATATTCTTCAATTCAACGCGGTTGACCTTGATGCCCCACGGGTCGGTCGCCTCGTCAAGAATTCCTCTGATTTTTGCATTTATAGTGTCTCTTGATGTAAGAGTATGGTCAAGCTCAAGCTCACCGATGATGTTACGAAGCGTTGTTGCAGAAAGATTTTCGATAGCCGAAATCGGACTTTCAACGCCGTAAGCGTAGAGCTTCGGGTCCGTAATCTGATAGAAAACGACCGTGTCGATCTGCATGGTAACGTTATCCTTTGTGATAACGGGCTGAGGCGGGAAGTCGACAACCTGCTCTTTAAGAGAAACATTTCTCGCAATTCTCTCAAAGAACGGGATTTTAAGATGAATACCCGTCTGCCATGTCTCGCGATATGCGCCGAGACGTTCAACAACATATGCTCTTGACTGCGGCACGATCTTAACGTTTGTAACTATAAGAGCGACCACCAACAAAATAATAAACACCAATACACCGATTCCGACAGGACCCATAATTCATCTCTCCTTCTAAATAGCTTAGTTTCTTTTAACTAACAGTTTAGCTCCCTCGATTGCTTCAACAGTAACTCTTTCGCCCTTATCGACTTCGGAGTTATCCACCGTTCTTGCCGTCCATTCAAGTCCGCCGATTCGCACCGCTCCCTTGGAGAGCTCGTTTGAAATCGGCTCGGTAACTGTCGCCTCCTGACCTATATAACGATCGGCATTAGTCGGCTGTTTTCGCCCCTTGGTAAACCTTTTTACAAACGGGCGTGTAACGGCAAGCGCAACTGCGGAAACGACAGCAAAAATCAGTATCTGCATCCATATTTCGAGCCCGAACGTATAAGCGATAAGACCCGCAATTCCGCCGACGGCAAACCATACCGTAACAAGCTGAACCGTCGCCGCTTCAACAATGACAAAAATAACAATAAGACCGATCCATATCCACAGCACACGATCACCTCCGTCTGTAAATTGATTGTATCATATTGTTATTTTTCTGTCAACAAACTCAGAAAATATTCTTAACCGTCGGTTTTTCGCTCTCTTTTATATGTTCAAGGCGATTGATTACGCTGTTTATTTCCTCCAGATATTCGTCCGTCAGCCCCTGCTCGTGATAGTTTACTATATTTTTTATTCCGATTTCGATATCGTCAAGCTCTGAGTGCGGCAGGAAGGACACCATAAAATTTTCCGCTTTGTCCCACGCATCCGAAAGTCTTTTTGTTTCAACGTAATTCGTTTTTCCGCACTCCTCGACTGTGTCCCTTATCTCTTCTGCGATATCCGTAAGTTCGTCAACGGTTGAAACGATCTTTAAATATATCCCCGCAGACGATCCGAAAACAATAATCAGAATTGCCAACGCCGCAATAATTCTTTTCATTGATACTCGTCCTTCTTTACAATTGTATAGTTACCCTCTCTGTCCGCAACCATAAAAAGCACCTCGTCAATTTGAGTTTGCTCTTTTTCGAGGATATTGTATATCCTGTCCTCATCAAGATCGCATTCCTTAAACGAACGCTTGAGAAATTTTCCATCGTTGATAACCATGCAAAGCAGTCCCTTGGTCTCATTCGGGAGATCTGCCATTTCCGCCGTGACAGTCTCCTTTTCGGGCTTTAGCATAACGCTTAACTGTCCGTTCGTTTCGACAATCGCATAGCGTACATCGGAGATATCGAACACATCCTTTTGCCTGAGCTGGTCAAAAAGATCGTCCATAGTAAATCGCAGCCTTTTCAACTGCTTTTGGTCAATCACGCCGTCACGGATAACGACGATGGAATTGCCCTGCAAAAAGCTGCGGCACCTTGAGCTTTTGAGCACAACAACGGAATTGATTACCTCCAGCGCAACGAGAAGCAGAACCGCAACGATGGAATTGCCGAGCGGCAGTGCGTTGTCCTGCATCGGAATTGCCGCAATTTCCGAAAGAAGAATTGTTATTACAAGCTCGGTCGGCTGCAATTCACCGAGCTGTCTTTTGCCCATAATGCGCATACAGACAATAATAAGTATATATAGTATAAGTGCACGAACCAATGTTACAAGCATATTTATCACCGATAATATGATTGACGAAAATCCGCAAAATAAACAAAACACCGAACATCAGGTGTTCAGTGTTTCAACTATCTTTCTCATATCCTCCGGCATGGGTGCTTTGAGGGTCATTTTCTCCCCTGTCACGGGGTGGACAAAGCTCACCTTGGCGCAATGCAGGAGCTGATGTCCGAGTTTCATTTCGTCCGTGCCGTACATACCGTCGCCGACAAGCGGCATACCTATTGATGCAAAATGTACTCTTATCTGATGCGTTCTGCCTGTTTCGAGCCATACTCTTACAAGAGATTTTTCGCCGTCCGTTGCGATAGTCTCCCAATGGGTAACGGCTCTGTCACCCTGCTCACCGACCGCTCTTAGCGTTTTCATCGGGTCGGGTCGGTAAATCGGCTTGTCTATCGTGCCGAATTTTTCCGTTTTACCCGAAACAACGGCAAGATATTCCTTCTCCGCAGTTTTCGGAATTTTGGCAGCACTGTGCTTGTTCAAAGCGCAGATAACTATTCCCGATGTACCCTTATCAAGTCTACCGACCGCTCTGAAAACCGACTGTTTACCTTCGCTTTTTAAATGATATGCGAGGGCATTTGCAAGCGTGTCTCCCTGGTGATTATGCGTCGGGTGGCAGGCAAGAAACGGCGATTTATTGACCGCAATCAGGTCGTCGTCCTCGTATATAACATCAATCGGAATATTCATCGGCTCGATTTCACCGTCCGGACACGGAATCTCGATTTTCAGCTCATCGCCCGTGTGCAAAATGTCTACCGTTCTGATATGCTCGCCGTTGAGCGTTATTCCGTTTTCAACCGTCTTCAGGCTTTTCAAAAGCCGAGCCGAGATTTTCGCCTCTCCTCTGAGGTATGCTATCACTTTTTTACCGTCAAAATCCTCCGGGATCGTATATTTTATGGTTCTTTTCATTATATCACCGCTGATATTATACAATATTTCACAAATTATTCAAGCAAAAATATAAAAGACAAAATAAGATATAGTCAGATTTATACTCTTTTTTTGCATAAACCGATGAATTTTGTATATAATAACAAAAGTTTAAAAATCGGGTTAAAAATATAACAAACCACTTGCATAATTCACCGTTTCGTTATAAAATATCAATGGTAAAATTTAATACTAAGGAAATTTCGGTAACGGATTTTCGTTTGGTTTTATAAATCGGACGAGCCTTTCGGCGCCGCTGTTTCCTAAAAATTTGGAGGTAATTCAAATGTCAGTAAAAGTTGCTATTAACGGATTCGGCCGTATCGGTCGTCTTGCATTCAGACAGATGTTTGGTGCAGAGGGTTACGATGTTGTTGCTATCAACGACCTCACAAAGCCCAGCATGCTTGCTCAGCTTCTCAAGTACGATACAGCTCAGGGCGGCTACTGCGGAAGAATCGGCGA
>OQVL01000667.1_pt1 | contig 18903 bp, 16 predicted proteins | sample 1691501 | NCBI WGS metagenome assembly OQVL01 (sample SAMN03418253, study PRJEB22391) | human gut metagenome | biome: human-gut; feature: organic feature; material: feces | host: Homo sapiens | place: Tanzania | collected 2013-01 | reverse complement strand
TCTTGCTTGCAATGCGACCGGCAATCTTTAGCATTTTTCCAGGTCAGCCACAGCCACATCTTAAACCAGATATGATCTCCCGACTGTAAGAACAGAACCGGTGAATCAATAAGTCCCAGCTTCATTCCAACCGTATTCACAACGCCGGTACTGTTAAATACACAGTATGCAATGGAATAAACAAGTACCCAACTGATGAAGTTTGGAAGAGTTGTAACTGTCTGTACGATCTTCTGGAATGGTCTGCACTTGATTTCATTAAGAAAGATGGCAAATATCATCGGAAACCAGGAAAACAAAAGGCTGATACCGCTCATAGCAAAAGTATTTCGAATTACCATAAGCAACTGCTTTAATTTCACATCATTTTCCACCATAGATTTGAACCACTTCAGTCCAACGAACTTATCCCACGAAAGTGATGCAGGCGGCTTATAGTCAAAAAAGGCATATACCCAGCCATACAGTGGATAATAAGAAAAGACCAACACCAGAATCAGAAAGGGAAGTATGTATAAGAATTCTCTGTACCCTCTCAATTTTTTCTTATTACTGAAAAAATCTTTCATTTCTGTCCTCCTATCTGTTTCGCTCCAACGATTTGGTTTAACGTTTGACATCTTTAGTTTTATAATATTATCCAATTTCATCCGTGTCAACAATTTTGGGTGTAATTTTGTGTTTTTGTTTTTTAGGACTAGATGATACAACTGCAATGGCTTATATTACAATAGTTTATCCTTTATTTATAAAGGCAACATCTGGAATTAATCAAATATTTTTAATAAATCACGAAGACATCCTTCTTTTTGCAATTTTTATCGGAATACTAACAGGACTATCTAATGGAATTATCTTTAAAACAGGACTTAATAATGGTGGATATGGTATTTTATCTAAAATAATTGCCAATAAGAATAAATCATCAATAACTAAATCAAATATGATTATTAATTCAATTATTGTTTTAGCAGGAGGAATAGTGTTTGGAATTAATAAAGTTTTATACGCCATTATAATATTATTTATTCAAAAAAATGTTAGTGATAGAATTGTTCTTGGTATATCTAAAAATAAAACAATTATTATTGTTAGTTCAAAATATGATGAAATAAGTAAATATTTAAACAATGAATTAAAACATGATGTAACAATTTTTAATACTAAAGGAAAATATACTAATACAAAACAAAAAACTATAATGAGTGTTATTCCTACCAAAGAATATATAATTATCAAAGAAATAATAAAAGATATAGATAAAAATGCTTTTGTAATAGTATGTGATAGTTATGAAACAAGAAATCAAGATAGATTATTGAAAAACGTCAAAAATGTAAAAAGTATATGAAATTTACTATATAAGTTAGGTGTAATTAGATTTTAATGGTATAATTATTATATAGTGTAATTTTAAAACTAAAAATAAGGTGGTGTTATGATTGAAAATAATTACAATAAAAAATGTGTTTAAAACATATCCAAATGGTGTTGGAGCAATATATGATTTAAACCTAGATATTGAAAAAGGAGAATTTGTTTTTATTATAGGTGGTAGTGGAAGTGGTAAATCAACTTTAATAAAAATGCTTTATAGAGAAGAAAAACCAACTCGTGGAGAAATAATCCTTGGAGGGGTTAATGTTGGTAAATTAAGAAATTCTAAAGTATATAAATTAAGAAGAAAAATTGGAGTAGTATTCCAAGACTACAAATTACTTCCTAAATTAACAGTTTATGAAAATGTTGCGTTTGCACTTGAAGTGACAGGGGCAGATACAAAAGAAATAAGAAAAAAAGTTATTGAAGTTCTTGATCAAGTAGGATTAAAACATAAAGCTAAGTCTTATCCTGATAAATTATCTGGAGGGGAACAACAAAGAGTGGCAATAGCACGTGCTATTGTTAATAATCCCAAAATATTAATTTGCGATGAACCAACTGGAAACCTAGACCCTGTTATTAGTATGGAAATAATGAATATTTTAGATAAGATTAATAAAGATTTAGGAACAACAATTCTTATGGTTACACATGATCATGAAATCGTTGAAAAAATGAAAAAAAGAGTTTTAGTATTAAAAGATGGTAGACTTGTAAAAGATTATAAGGAGGGGGAATATAAAGATGAAGTTTTTTAGGATGGTTGGAAGAAGTATAAGAGATGCTTTTAAAAGTGTAATTAGAAACTTTAGTTTATCTTTAGCATCAATATCTTGTATAACAATTACTTTAATAATAATAGGATCTACCCTTATAATTGCAAAAAATGTAGATAATTTTGCTACATTAATAAAAGAAGATGTAACAATTGTAACATTTTTTGATAATAGCTTGACATATGATGAAGAAGAAGAAATAATGACAAAAATCAAAGAACTTGAAAATGTTGATAAAGATTCATGTGAATATACTTCAAAACAAGATATAAAAAATAACATGGAAAGTGAAAAAAATGAAATATCTAAAATTCTTTCAACATGGAATGATAGTGAAAATCCATTAATGGATACTTATACTTTAAAAGTAAAAGATGTTGAACAAATAAAATCGACAGTTAATCAAATTGAAGCTTTAAAAGGAGTAGAAAGTGTATCATATGGTGAAGGAATAGTAGAACAACTTGTAAAAGCATTTGATACAGTAGAAAAGGTAACATTAGTTGTAGGTATTGCTCTTATTTTAGTTACAATATTCTTAATCATAAATACAATTAAATTAACAATCTTTTCAAGACAAAAAGAAATTTCAATTATGCGCTTAGTTGGAGCTAGTAATACAAGAATAAAATTCCCATTCATAATTGAAGGTGTAATTTTAGGTATAATTGGATCAATTATTCCAGTGCTTGTAATGACTTATGGTTATCAAGCATTATATCAAATGTTAAAAGGACAATTATTCTCTCCACTTATTAGACTTGTACATCCAATGCCATTTACTATTCAAATATCATTATTAATTGTACTTGTTGGTATGTTAGTAGGTATGATAGGATCTGCAAGAGCAGTAAGGAGGTATATAAAAATATAATGAATAAAAAAAGTATTATAATATTTTTATTACTAGTTCTTTTAATACCTGTAGCTAAAGTTAATGCAATTACAATAAATGATTATAAAAAAGAATTATCAGATTTACAAAAAGAGAAAGAATATGTCCAAAAAAATCAGGCTGAAATCCAAAAGAAAATAGATGAGGCAAATGCTGAAATATTAAAAATAAGTGAAAAGATGATTTTAGCAGAACAAGAAAAAACAGCAATTAGTCAACAAATAACAAAAAATGAACTTGATATTGCAGAAAAAAAAGAACAAATTAAAGATTTAATTGTTTTTTCACAAAAATCAAGTGGTGATAACTTTTATTTAAACTATCTTTTTGGAGCAGAGAACTTTACAGATTTTATTTATAGAATTTCCATAATCCAACAATTAACTAAAAAAAATAGTGAATTAATGGATCAAATGAATAAATTAATTGAAGATGGTAAAACAAAACAAGAAGAATTAGAAGAAACCAAAAAAAGTTTAAATAAAATGAGTGAAGATTATAAAAACAAAGTAACAAGCTTAGGAACACAGATGAATAAAACTTATACAGAATATGAAGATATTGATGAACAAATAAAATCTGTTCAAAAAACAATAAAATTATATCAAGATCAAGGATGTAAAGATGATCAAGATATTATTGCGTGTGTTGGAAAAATTTTACATGATACAGGATTTATTATTCCAACAGCAAGTGGAACTGTTACTGATGAATATGGACCAAGACCAATTCTTTGCGCAAATTGTTCATCTTTCCATAAAGGAATAGATTTAGCAGCTTCAGAAGGGACAAAAGTTTATGCTGCCGCTTCAGGATATGTCGCAGCCGTTAAATATGCTAATAAAAATATTAAAAATGACTGTGGTGGTAATATAATTACAATTAACCACATTGTCAATGGCAAATATTATACAACAAGGTATTGGCATTTATTAAATGTTAATGTAAAAGCCGGAGATACAGTGACAAAAGGTCAATTAATTGGTTGGGTAGGTGGATATACAACAAGTAGTCAATTATTTAGATCAGGATATGATGATTGTGCTTTTGGAGCTCATTTACACTTTGAAATATCAAAAGATCATTATTATGGTATAACAAATGATGGACACTCTTATTCATCATATACTAAATATGTAAAAAATACCTTTAATGCTAGGGATGTAATAAACTTCCCAGGAAGATGGTAAAACAATAGCTAAACACTATTGTTTTTTTCTATTGTTAAAAACTTAAACAAAAATTATTGACATGGGGGGGGTGTATTATATAATTTAGTTATAAAGTTAATAGTTAATAAAATAAGGTTGTGGTATAGTGAAAAAGATTATAAGTTTTTTAAATACAGATATTAAAATAATAAATAGTTATTTTTTATTATTAATTATTTTAATTATATTAGTATGTATAGGATATTCAAGTTATGCACTATTTAGTTTTAGTAAAACAAGTACTAATATAATTGAAGGAACAGTAGGAGAATTAAAGAAAAAAGCAGCAAGTGAACTCATTAAATTAACAGATAATAAAGATGATAGTGGATTATATACAATAACCCATGAAAAAGATTCAACATTACAAATAGGAACTAATGAAAGTGTAACAGAATATAGATATCGTGGAGCAAGTCCAAAAAACTATGTAACATTTAATAATGAAGTATGGAGAATAATAGGAATATTCCCAACCGATGATGGAACAGGTAATATTGAAAATAGAATAAAATTAATAAGAAATGATAGCATTGGAACATATGCATGGGATGACACATCATCAGCTTATAACTATAATATATATGATAACTTGCTATTAAATGCTAAAAACAAGTTAAAAGTAGAATATTTAAATAAAAGTAATAATTATGAAATTACTATGACTGCCGCTTTACTTGAGGGCTCAAATAATTGGGCACGTCCATCAACATTAAATACGTATTTAAATGGTACATATTATAATAATATATCAAGTGTAGCGCAACAAATGATTGGCTCATCAAAATATTATTTAGGTGGGTATACTAGTGCTGGAATAACAGTTTCAAATATGTATTCATATGAACGAAAAATAAGTGGAAGTGGTACATATTATTATTCAACAAATCCAAATAGTTGGACAGGAGATTTAGCTTTAATGTATGTTAGTGATTATGGCTATGCAGGTTTAAATTGTGAAAATAGAAAACTATATGGTGTAAACAATGATACAGATATAATAAGTGTATGCAATTCAACAAACTGGTTATATGATTTTCAGAATCAAGAATGGCTATTAAATCAATGGGGTAGTTCGCAGTTTATTTTGTTTCAAAAATATGATGTAGGTCTTATTCACAATGCGCACACAACTAATAAATTTGCAGTAAGGCCAACTTTATATTTAAAATCTAATGTTCAAATAATGGATGGTGATGGAACAAGTAGTAATCCATATGTTTTTGCACTTGATGGTAAAGTTGTATTACCTGTGATTGATGAATTTTCTGTTGTATCTGCAGGATATAAATTTAAAGTTACACAGGGTACATATCCAATTGAAAGTTATTGTACCTTAGATAATGATTCTAACATTGATAATTGTAATTGGGTTAGTAAAGTGACTTCATGTGCGACGGAAAAAGCAAATTCAACAAATATCTTCTATTTGTTTATAAAAGATAAAAAGGGTAATATTGTATCAAAGTCTTATGAAACCCACATAGGTATGGTAGATATATGTTTATAAATTAATAAAATATCATAAACATTTACTTTTTAAGTAATTTAAATATTTATCATACATCTCTATATCTTTATGATTTAATCCTAATAATAACTCTTTTTCAGTATATTTTCTTTTTCCCTCTTTAAATACTATTAAATTGTAATATTTATTATTTTCATATACTATTAATTCATCACTAACTATATAATTTAATTTATTCATTTCACATCTTAATATATCATGATAATTATTTGATATGGTTATTATTTTATTAAATCTAAGATTAGTTTTCTTTAATATATCAAGTATTGTATGAGCACCCATACCAGCAAGTATTAAAGTATTTACTTCTCCTTCTTTAATATTATTAAGTCCATCAGAAACTCTTAAATCGATATAATCATTTAAATTTAATTTATTTATTTTCTCTTTAGCACTAGCAACTACTTTTTCACTTATATCACTAGCTATAGATTTAATATTTCTTTTAGAAAGCAACACTCCTACTTCAACTTGATCACACCCAACATCCGCTACTAAATCATTATCATTTATAAATGAGCAAATAGCTTCTATTCTATTCAATTAAGAAATCCTTTAGTTTTTTAGCTCTTGATGGATGTCTTAATTTTCTTAATGCCTTAGCTTCAATTTGTCTAATTCTTTCTCTTGTAACTTTAAATTTCTTTCCTACTTCTTCTAATGTATGACTTGAACCATCAAATAAACCAAATCTTAATTCTAATACTTCTTTTTCACGAGTAGTTAATGTATTTAACACTTGTCTTAATTCATCTTTAAGTATTTCATAAGTTGCGAAATCTTCTGGTGACATAGTTCTTTCATCAGCAAGGAAGTCTCCTAAATGTGAGTCATCTTCTTCACCTATTGGTGTTTCTAAAGATACTGGATCTTGACTTATTTTTCTTATTTCAGCTATCTTTTCAACAGAAAGTCCCATTTTCTTAGATAGTTCTTGATCAGTAGGTTCTCTATTTAATTCTAAAGTCATTTGTCTTTCTATTCTAGCCATTTTATTAATTGTTTCAACCATATGTACAGGAACTCTTATAGTTCTTGCTTGATCTGCAAGTGCTCTTGTAATAGCTTGTCTAATCCACCAAGTAGCATAAGTACTAAACTTATAGCCTTTACCATAATCAAACTTTTCTACTGCTTTCATAAGTCCAATGTTACCTTCTTGAATTAAATCTAAGAATAAAAGTCCTCTTCCAACATATCTTTTAGCAATAGAAACAACAAGTCTTAAGTTAGATTCAGCTAATATATTTTTAGCCTTTTCATCCCCTTCAGCAACTCTTTTTGATAGTTCTTGTTCTTCCTCAAGTGATAACAAACTTATTTTACCTATCTCTTTTAAATACATTCTTACGTTATCATTAACGCTCATGTCTTTACTTTCATCAGGAATATTATCAGTTATATCATCTTTGATATCAATAGAACTTCCCTCATCTTCATCTTCTGCTCTTACTTCAATATGATTTTCAGTAAGTACATTATAAAGTTCATCTAATGCATTACTGTCTAAATCTAAATCTATTGTTTTCTTAGCTATTTGTTCATATGTTAGATAACCTTGATCTTTTCCTTCTTTTACTAAATCATTAACTCTTTCTTCAAATGTTTTAATATTATTTACCATTGTAACACTTCCTTATTTATTTTATTTATTTTATTTGCTAGTTCTATTTTTTTATTAACATCTAATGTTTCATTCATTTCTCTCTTTAACTCATTTATTCTTTTTTTAACTGAATACTCTTTTATCGTATCAAAATAATCTTCAAGCTCACTTTCGGTATACTCTTCATCATTATGATATCTCATTATTTCTTTAATTGTTTCGTTTACCAATTCATTATCTGCAATGTAATCAATAAAGTCACTATAATTAAAATAACCATAATCATTTCTAAATTCTACTATTTTATATGCAAGTGCCATCATATTATCATGAATTAAATATCCAAGAGAATTTTCAAAATAAAGAATTACATCATCATAATTAAGCATTAAATATAATATTCTTATTTCACTTATATCATATTTATCATATCTTTTTTTAGTGATTTTTTCTTCTTTTTTTACTTCCTTCTTACCACTTAATTTAATCTTGTTTTTTATTACAGATTCATCAATACCAAACTCACGAGATAATTCATTTATCTTAAGTTCTTTTAATATATCATCATCTATATCATTTAATGATTTTATAGCCTCATTAATGTATTTACTAATATCAGTAGAATCTTTCATATTCTTATTTGACTTTAAATATTTAAATTTAAAATCTATATAAGAAATTCTATTTTTATAAGCATAGTCAAATGCTTCTTTTCCTTTATTTATAAAGATTAGTTTTTCTGTTTCATCACCACTAAATACTTCTTGACGTTCTTCTGTTGTTAAATTACTTGATATAACATATTTAACTTGAACATTATTTTCACTTGTAAATTCTTTTAATGTTTTTAAAGCATCACTATCTTTATTTCCAATATAGACTACATAGTTACCACTTTCTTTAATTAAATTTTGATATTCATTATAAGAAATTTCTTTAAAGTTCTTACTTCCTGCTAAAGATGAAAGGAAAAATAATCCTACGATTAATAAAACTCCAAGTACTACTCCAATTATTATTTTTACACTTTTGTTCATAATTTTTACCTCCATCGTAATTATAGCAATATTTACCGCTCTTTTCAATAAAATGTTGTGATTTGGCGGCAAAAATTCGCCCCGCAAACGGCGGGTGTGAATATTTTTTGAATATATTACGGAATATGCAGAAATAATGCATATTTCCCGTTGTTAAAAATGATAAATCGAGGATTTTGTTTTTGTCTATTTTTAGCAAAAAAGTCGAATTTGTTTTGTAGGTATTGACAGTTTATTGCGAACAAAGTATAATCGGGAAAAATAAAGAATCGGTACCGTTATTTTTTATTTTCTTTAAAGCAATGACGCTTTAAAATATACTCCCAGAAAAGAGGATTGACTATGAAAAAAGTATTAGCACTCGTCCTCGCTCTTGCATTAGTTGTGTGCTGTTTCGCAGCATGCGGCGGCAACTCCGACGACTCCACAACAAAACCCGGTGAAAACAACGGCAATTCCGGTGCAGCTTATGACCTTTCCAAAGAGGGTGAATATTCGGGGAAAAACACAGAGTATATTATCGGTGCCACAGGCCCCCTTACAGGCGACGCTTCGTCTTACGGCATTTCCGTAAAGCAGGGCGCACAGCTTGCGATTGACGAAATCAACGCAGCAGGCGGTCTTAACGGCGTAAACTTCAAATTCGACATTAAAGACGATAAGGCAGGCGCAACCGAAGCCGGCACAGGCTATGACGCTCTTTATGAAAGCGGCATGCAGGTGGCCCTCGGTTCTGTCACATCGGGCTCCTGCGAACAGTTTGCCGATAAAGCAGCTCAGGACGGTTTATTCTTCATTACCCCCTCGGCCTCAGCAGCTTCGATTATCGCAAGCAGCAAATATGCTTTCCGTGTTTGCTTCGGCGACCCCGACCAGGGCACTCTCGCAGCAGAAGAGCTTACTTCACAATACAAAAAAATCGGTGCTATTTACGATAACTCCGACACATATTCAACAGGCATTTATGACGCTTTTAAAGCCGAAATGGCAAAGCTTAACGTTGAGTTTATCGAACAGAGCTTTGATAAAGACAACAAGCGTGACTTCTCAACTCAGGTTGAGGCTCTTAAAGACTGTGACGTAATCTTCCTTCCGATTTATTACACCGAAGCGGGTCTTATCGCAAAAACCTGCTCGGCAAAGGGCTGCAACGCAGTTCTTTACGGATGCGACGGTCTTGACGGCGTGAAGGACCAGATAGATTCTTCTGTCAAGAACCAGATTAAATACATCACTCCTTTTGATGTCAACAGCAGTGATGAAAAGGTAAGCGCTTTTGTTAAGGCTTACAAAGAAAAATACAATGCCGCACCCGACCAGTTTGCGGCTGACGCTTATGACGCAGTTTATGTTATCTACAACGCCATGAAGAAGGCAGGCGTCAACAACGTAAAGGTTGACCCCGCAGAACTCGGCAACGCTATGATAGCAGCCGTTACGGCTTCTGACTTTTCTTATAAGGGCGTTACGGGCGAAATGACTTGGGAAACAAGCGGCGCCTGCAACAAGGTCCCCGTTATCGTTGAGCTTGGCTGATAAATTTTATTCTTAATTTCATTATCTATTTATTTATTGGTTAAAACGGCAGGGGAGGCTTTACTCTCCTGCCGCGCTTATTTTTTCTTCCCGAGTGAGGAGTAGTTTTATGAGTGTTTTATTTGACGGTCTCAGCTTAGGTGCGATTTACGCTCTTATTGCATTGGGATACACAATGGTTTACGGCATTGCCAAAATGCTGAACTTTGCACACGGCGACATAATAATGGTCGGCGCATACGCTATTTTCGTTACGCTCTCTATGGGTGGTCACGTCGCCATAGCTCTTGTCGCTTCGATAGTTGTCTGCACTGTTGTCGGCATTCTTATTGAAAAAGTGGCTTATAAGCCTTTAAGGGGCTCGTCTCCGCTTGCGGTGCTTATCACGGCAATCGGCGTCAGCTATTTTCTTCAAAGCATTGCACAGCTTGTTTTCGGCGCAAAGGCGCAAAGCGTATCGCTGCCGTCTTTGGGCGCGATTGAGCTTTTCGGCACGAAAATCAGCCTGTCGTCTGTCGTCACGCTTGTCGTCGGCGCAATAATAATGGCGGTGCTTACCGTTTTTGTCAAAAAGACAAAAACAGGCAGAGCCATGGTTGCCGTCTCGGAGGACAGGGGCGCGGCTCAGCTTATGGGTATTAACGTCAATAAAATAATTATGATAACCTTCGCAATCGGCTCGGCTCTTGCCGCTTGCGCCAGCATTTTCTATCTTTTGCAGATTCCCACCGCAGAGCCTACGCTCGGCTCGATGCCCGGCATAAAGGCGTTTACGGCGGCTGTTATCGGCGGCATCGGCTCTATTCCCGGCGCTATGATAGGCGGCGTGCTTCTCGGCGTTATTGAAAAGGTTTGCCTTTCTGTGCCGGTGCTTGCGCCTTACACCACGGCGGTTGAATTCAGTTTGCTTATTGTTATTTTGCTTGTAAGACCTATCGGCATACTCGGCAAAAAAAGAAGAGAGAAGGTGTAAGCCGTGAGCAAGACAAAGAAAAGTAAGTTTAAATTTAAAAATTACGGCGGTTACATAATGGTCGCCGCGGCGCTCATTCTTTCATTTGTTATGCAAAGAACGGGCAATCTTCCGCGTTCGCTTTCAAATCTTCTTGTTCAGGTTGCCTACAGCGTAATTCTTGCAGTTTCGCTTAACCTTGTAGTCGGCTTTTTGGGCGAACTTTCGCTCGGTCACGCGGGCTTTATGTGCATCGGCGCATACCTCGGCGGATATGTTGCAATTCAGCTTTCTTCGGTAATCCAAAGTAAGCTTTTGGTTCTTATAATAAGTATGCTTGTCGGCGGCGTTCTTGCGGCTGTGTTCGGACTTGTAGTCGGACTTCCCGCGTTAAGGCTCAAGGGCGACTACCTTGCAATCGTAACACTTGCCTTCGGCGAAATAGTAAGAACCGTCTTTAAAAATCTTGACGGCTTCGGAAAAGCAATGGGACTCAGAACGAGCGCAATCAAGTATGACACGCGCGATAACACGTCGCTTTATATCGTTTCGTTTGTTGTTGTGCTTATCGTTCTGTTTATGGTTAACAACCTTATAAGAAGCAAGCACGGCAGAGCCATTACCGCAATACGCGACAACGAAATTGCCGCAAAAGCAATGGGCATAAACGTAACGTTTTATAAGCTCTTTGTATTTGTATTTTCGGCGTTCTTTGCCGGCATTGCAGGCGTTATTTACGCACACTACGTTACGCCCGTTCAGCCGTCATTTTTCTCATATAACTATTCTATAGAAATCCTTGTTATGGTCGTTCTCGGCGGTATGGCAAGCATAAACGGTTCCATAGTCGCCGCAACGCTTTTAACTTTTATAAACTATGAGCTTCAGGACAAGCTTCCGGGCGACCTTGCCGCGCTTAAATTCCTGATATATGCGCTTGTTCTTATAGTTGTCGTTATCTTTAACAACGCGCCCGCACTTGCGCCCATAAAAGAGCGCATAGCGCCGAGATTTATTCTTCAGCGTATGGCTGAGAAAAAGCGCAAGCCCGAAGATATTAACGACGACAAAGCCGAGTGGAGCAATGTTCCCACAAAGATTTCGATGGACGAAATTCTCTCGGTAGATATGCAGCAGGGCAAAGAGTTTGTGCCCGACAAGCCGCAAAAAGGAGGAAAGAAAGATGTCTGACGTTGTACTTAAAACAGAGAATCTCGGAATTTCCTTCGGCGGTCTTAAAGCCGTTCAGGATGTAAATATTGAGATAAAAAAGAAGCAGCTTTACGGTCTTGTCGGCCCTAACGGCGCAGGCAAAACAACCGTTTTCAATATGCTCACAGGCGTTTATCTTCCCACTCACGGCACGTTTTATTTAAACGGCGAAGAGCTTAAAGGCAAAACGCAGGAGCAGATTAACCACAAGGGTATTGCAAGAACGTTCCAGAATATACGCCTTTTCAATAATATGAGCGTTATAAGAAACGTTCTTGTCGGACTTCACAATCAGCCCGAGTTTAAATGCGGACTTTTCACAAGTATTTTCCGTCTGCCTAAGTTTTTCAAAAACGAAAAGGCGATGCGCGACAAAGCAAAAGAGATTTTAAAAATATTCGACCTTTATGACGAGCGCAACAACCTTGCCTGCAACCTTCCATACGGCAAGCAAAGAAAGCTTGAGATTGCGCGTGCTCTTGCCACAAATCCCTGCCTTTTGCTTCTTGACGAGCCTGCCGCAGGTATGAACCCGCACGAAACCGACGAGCTTATGGATATTGTAAGGCGCATAAGAGATGAATTTGATATGACGATACTTCTTATCGAGCATGATATGAAGTTCGTTTCGGGTCTTTGCGACGAGCTTACGGTGCTCAACTTCGGAACGGTTTTGGCACAGGGCAAAACAGACGAGGCTCTCAGCAACCCCGAGGTTATCAAGGCTTATATCGGCGAGTAAGGAGGAGTTTATATGGCGTTATTGGAAGTAAAAGACCTTCAGGTTTATTACGGCGTTATCCGTGCTCTTAAAGGAATAAGCTTTAATGTATCGGAGGGTGAAATTGTTTCGCTTATCGGCGCTAACGGCGCAGGAAAGACCACAACAATGCAAAGCATTATGGGCCTTATACCGATAAAAAGCGGTTCTGTCGTTTACGACGGCAAAGAGATTAATAAAATTCCCGGGCACAAGCTTGTCGGAATGGGTATGAGCCAGGTTCCCGAGGGCAGACGTGTTTTTCAGGAGCTTACCGTTTACGAAAACCTGCTTTTGGGCGCGTATACGCAAAGCGACAAAAAGAAAATTAAAGAAGATATAGACGAGATATGCACGCGCTTTCCGCGTCTCGGCGAAAGAAAATCGCAGATAGCGGGCACGCTTTCGGGCGGCGAGCAGCAGATGCTTGCCATGGGCAGAGCTATGATGAGCCACCCAAAGCTTTTGATGCTTGACGAGCCGTCTATGGGACTTTCGCCGTTGCTTGTTGACCAGGTGTTTGATATTATCAAAGACTATCACAAGGCGGGCACTACAATTTTGCTTGTTGAACAAAACGCAAAAAAAGCGCTTTCTATTTCAGACAGAGCATATGTTCTTGAAACGGGCAAAATCACCGCAGAAGGCAAAGCTGACGAGCTTCTTAACAACGAAGAGATTGTTAAAGCATACCTCGGCGGTTGATAAATTAAAAATACTTCACAAAAAACCGTCTTTTGACGGTTTTTTGCGAAATTTTTTTGGAAGATTTTGAAAAAAGTTCAACAAACTTTTTTGTAACCGATTTTTGATAAATTTTGTTTTTCGTCATAATGCCGTAATAATTGCAAGTTTGTTTGTGCATAATGGCTAAAAACAAGCGGGCTGACTTGTGGGTTTTATTCAACTCTTAATAAACCGCCGCAAAAGCGTTTTCGTCATTTTGCACAAACGCAATAGTGATTGTTTGTGCAAAATCACTTGACTTTTTTGAAAAAATGAGTATAATGAAGTCACAAATTAAAAAGGAGTGACAAATATGATGAATTATTACGAGTTAGGCGAAAAGCTTATGAAAGAGATTTCGGAAGAAAAAGGTTTTTCTTTTAAGAAGCTTGTAAAAATCATCGAATTAAGCTCGCTTTATAACAACAACTGATTGCATATCGGTTGCTTAAAGCGCAGCCGCTTCGGCTTCGTAATTCCCTTTTCGGGTCTACGCCAATTTGGTAAAGGTGAGTCATTGCAGTGAGTGGCACCTGAACCTCAGCCCCGGGGAGTTAACATAAAAGATTGTTTCCTGAAAGAAATCTTAAAAACAGAACCGCTGTCCTTGCGCGTGACGGCGGTTCTGTTTTTATATATCTTCACATTTATGAAAAACCTGCATCGCAAAATTCGGTGCAGGTTTTTTAATTAGGTTCATCTTACGCTGTAAAGTATTTCGCTGTAGCTCGGGAAGGGCCAAAGCTCGCGCGCGGTAACGGCTTCAAGCGCGTCGGCGGCGCTTCTTAATTCCTCTTGTGCGGGAAGTATTTTATAAGCGTAATACTCTGCGTGTTCAATGCTGTTGATGTGTTCTTCGTTTTTCAAAAGATGCTCAAGCTTTTTTTCCGCCTTCATAAGCTTTTGCGTAAGCTTTTGAATGTTAAGAAGAAGCAATTTTTCGGGTGTTTCGGTTTCAATATCAAGCGCTTTAAGAGCGGTCAGTTCCGAAGCTATCTGCGACTTGTATTTAATGACCGCGGGAAGAATGTCGCGGTTTACCATTTCAAGCATTGTGGACGCTTCTATGCGAATGGTTTTGGCATACATATCAAGCTTTATGTCGCGTCTTGAAATAAGCTCGTTTTCTGTGAATACACCGTGTTTTTTAAAAAGCTCAACATTCTTTTTGTCGGTCATATGAGGAAGTGCGTCGGCGGCTGTCTTTAAATTGGCAAGACCGCGCTTTTTAGCCTCTTTAACCCATTCCTGGGAATAGTTGTTGCCGTTGAAAAGAATGCGCTCGTGCTCTCTTACGGTGCGCTTAATAAGCGAAATAACGTCGGTATCTATATCGTTTGACGATTCAAGCTCATCGGCAAACTGCTTTAAAACCTCGGCGATGGCTGTGTTGAGCGTTGTGTTGGTGTCGGCAATAGACGAAGCGGAGCCGACCATTCTGAACTCAAACTTATTGCCGGTGAAAGCAACGGGCGACGTTCTGTTTCTGTCGGTTGTGTCCTGAGGAAGAGGGGGAAGAACCTTTGCGCCTATTTTAAGGTCGGTGGGCTTTTTGTCTTTGTAAAGAGTGTCGTCCTCAAGCGCTTTGTATATCGCCGTAAGCTCGTCGCCCAAAAATACCGAGATTATTGCAGGCGGCGCTTCGCTTGAACCGAGTCTGTGGTCGTTACCTGCGGTGGCAACCGACGCGCGAAGCATTTCCTGATAATCGTCCACAGCCTTAATAACTGCGGTTAAAAACAGTAAAAATGTTGTGTTCTGCGAGGGCGAGTCGCCCGGCTCTAAAAGATTAACGCCCTTGTCTGTCGAAAGCGACCAGTTGTTGTGCTTGCCGCTTCCGTTTATGCCCTCAAACGGCTTTTCGTGAAGAATACAAACCATTCCGTGACGGTCTGCAACCGTTTTCATCATTTCCATTATAAGCTGGTTGTGGTCGGTCGCAATGTTTGCGGTTGTAAAGCACGGGGCTAACTCGTGCTGTGCGGGCGCCGTTTCGTTGTGCTTTGTTTTTGAGGGCACGCCGAGCTTCCAAAGCTCCTCGTCAAGCTCTTTCATATATGCCGAAACACGCGGCTTGATTTTGCCGAAATAGTGGTCGTCAAGCTCCTGTCCTTTAAGAGATTTTGAACCAAAAAGCGTTCTGCCTGCGTATTTAAGGTCGGGGCGCTTGTTAAAAACTTCTTTGTCAACAAGAAAATATTCCTGCTCTGCGCCGACTGTTGTAACAACGCGTTTTGTTTCTTTGTCACCGAAAAGTCTTAAAACTCTTAAAGCCTCGGTCTCAACCGCTTCCATAGAGCGCAATAAAGGCGTTTTTTTGTCGAGCGCTTCGCCGCCGTACGAGCAAAATGCGGTTGGAATGCAAAGCGTGTCGTCTTTAATAAATGCAAACGAAGTCGGGTCCCACGCGGTGTAGCCGCGCGCTTCAAATGTAGAGCGCAAGCCGCCGCTCGGCAATGAGGACGCGTCGGGTTCGCCTCTTACAAGGGTTTTGCCCGAAAATTGAAGAAGAATTTGCCCGCCGTCAATCGGCTTTAAAAAGCTGTCGTGCTTTTCGGCGGTAACGTCGGTCATAGGCTGAAACCAATGCGTAAAGTGCGTTGCGCCTTTTTCAACCGCCCACTCTTTCATGGCGTGGGCTATAACGTTTGCCGTGTCAATGTGCAGGGGCTTGCCGTTTTTTACGGTTTCCATCAGCGATTTGTAGGTATCGCGCGGCAGCTTTTCGCGCATTACCGTTTCGTTGAATACCATAGAACCGAATAAATCCTGAATGTTTGTCATATCCTTTTTCTCCGTATACAAAATTTTACCAGTTGTCAATGCCGCTTCTTTTCAGCGCGCCGAGTATTTTTTGCGGTACGTCGCCGTGAGCTTTTGAAAGCTCTTTTAAAAGCGTTTTTGTCGTTTCGCGCTCCGTGTGCTCGTTTGCGGGGCATTTGCTTTTAGTGACAGGCAAAGAAAGCCGTTCCGAAGCGCACACGACCTGTGCTTCCGAAAGATAGATAAGCGGGCGTATCATCGTAATATCTTTTCTTGAAAGATATGTTACGGGCGAAAAGCACCCGATGCGCGATTCGTTTAAAAGGTTCATAATGAATGTTTCGGCGGCGTCGTCAAGATGATGCCCGAGAGCGATTTTATTGCAGCCGAGCTCTTTTGAAGCGTCGTGCAATATTCCGCGGCGCATTCGCGCGCAAAGACTGCACGGATTGTTTTCTTTGCGAATGTCAAAAATTATCTCTGCAAGCTCTGTGCGCCTTATTACATACTCTACGCCGTAAAAGTCGCACATCTCTTTAATTGCGCTGAAATCGCCGTCTTTGTTTTCAAAGCGCATATCAAGGGTGATTGCCGTAATATCAAATTGTTTCGGATAAAATCTTTTCAGCTCGCAAAGCGATTTTAACAGCAAAAGCGAGTCTTTACCGCCCGAAACGCCGACGGCAATTTTATCGCCGTTTTCAATCATTGAATAATCGTCGACGGCAGCTCTTACAAGACCGAGAATCTTTCTCATTTTTACCTTGCCTTTATAAAAAATTTCTACAAATAAATTATACAATAAAAAATGTCATTTTAAAAGGGGAATTTTAAAATAATTAGTAGAAGTAGGGTAGATTTACAGCGTTCTTATTGTGTATTTTAGACTGCAAAAAAGCGGAGCGCCGTTTTGGGGCGCCCCGAAGAATTTTAAAATGATTTTTAGTTGCCGAAGGGGAAGTAGCTGTTGAAGTTGTCGGTTGCCTGCTCTGTTTCTTGCTGGACGGTGTTGTCGCCTTTATCCTCTACCAAAGTGACCTTAACGTCAAATGTGGTATTTACAGAGCCGTTGTTATTAAGTCTGCAAATAGAAAGCGTAAGGGTATCGCCGACATTCGATTTTTCAATAGCTTCAAGAAGCGTGTCTGTAGAGTCAAGCTTTGTGCCGTTAACCGCTGTGACAATATCGCCTACCTGAACGTTTTTGTTTGCAAGGTCGCTGTTTTTGTTTATGGTTTTAATAACAATCGAGCCGTAGGGGAGGTTGTTTCTCCAGGCGATTGCAGAGTATGTGTAGTCGGAAGAAACCGCATAATAGGTTATGCCGAGCATCGGTCTGTTTGTAACATATCCGTGCGAAACAATGTCGTTATAAATTGTAAGCACGGTGTTTATCGGAACCGAAAAGCCCATACCTTCGTAATCGGTAGCGGCAATTTTTGAAGAGTTAAGACCTATTACCTGACCGTATTCGTTAACGAGCGCGCCGCCCGAGTTGCCGGGGTTAATTGCGGCGTTGTGCTGAATGCAGGGGAGGTCATAAGCACTTGAAGAGGAGGTTGAAACAGGACGGTCGATAGACGTGACCTTGCCGTCTGTGAATGTTCCGAAGAACTGTGAGCCGCCGGGATTGCCTATGGCATAAACCGTCTGACCGACTGCAAGCTTTGACGAATCACCGAAGGTTGCGGCTTTAAAGCCCGTCTTTTTAACTCTTAAAACGCCGACGTCCGTTTTTGTGTCAAATCCGACGATTTCGGCGTCAATTTCGGTGTCGTCGCTGAACTGAATCTGAACGCTGTAGTTGCCCGAAATAACGTGAGCCGCCGTAAGAATATAGGTGTATGTGTTAGTCGCGTCGGCACCTACGATTATTCCCGAGCCTTCGCCCGCTTTTTGATTGTTTGAATAAACAACAACGCCGACGTTTATATCTTTAACCGCGGCATAAACCTGTTCTGCCGTCATTGAGCCGCTGCCGGAGTATTCGGATGCCGAAACGGGCGACTGCTCAACGCCGGGTGTTGCGGCTCCTCCTATGGCGGTCTTTGTGTTCTGTGAATTTCCGTCGGTGACGGGGTTTGAATTGCCCTTTGAAGAGAGCGCCGTGCCGACGCCGATTGAAGCTATAACTATGCAAATGCAAACAAGAATAGCAAAGACAGTTTTGCCGGCGTTTTTCTTTTTCTTCTTCTGCTGCGGCGGCTGTGTGTTTTGCGCGGCGTTGTAGCCTGTGTAGCTTTGGTTGCCCATACCGCTTGCGTCATACGTTTTGTGAGCGGAAGCACCGGGCGAAGTGCCGAAGCTTTGATTTGAAAAAGAGCCGAATCCGCCGTAAGCACTGCCCTGAGAAGACTGTGCGCCGTTCGGCGAAGTGCTGAAAGAGGGCGCGCCGTCCGAAGTGTTACCAGGGTTTGTGGCGTTGTTTTCGTTTCCCGAAAAGCCTGCGCCGTGAGAATCGTTCGCGGCGGTGTTTTCTGTGTTCATATTATCGTTTGTGAAGTCGTTCATATAT
>OQVL01000666.1_pt1 | contig 18920 bp, 12 predicted proteins | sample 1691501 | NCBI WGS metagenome assembly OQVL01 (sample SAMN03418253, study PRJEB22391) | human gut metagenome | biome: human-gut; feature: organic feature; material: feces | host: Homo sapiens | place: Tanzania | collected 2013-01 | reverse complement strand
CGCCGTGACCGAGGCGGAAAAGATGCTTTTCTTCAGCGGCGGATTTGAGCTTAGATTTGATAACACCTACACAGACAGCCTTACCTATATAGGCAATGACCCCGAGCGTGAGGAGGAGTATTACAGACTTTCACGGGATATAGCCTATGACCGTGAAAGCCTTACGGCACTGGTGCGTGCTCCGTTTACCGACCACTACGCCGATATGATGGGGCTGACCGAAGAGCAGCTTTTTGATGCGGATTATCCCTGCTTCATGGCAGATGATGAGGGTATCATCTATGTAGATGCCTACAGAGGTGTACCTATCAGAACTGTTTTTGACAGCATAAAAATGAAAGAAGCCGATGACGATACCGCCACTGCCGTTTCATACGGAGATAGCCTTGACGGCAGAATGTTATCACGCTACAGCCTTGTAAAGGAAAACAGTGTGTGGAAAATAAACAACGTTGAATGTCTGGACTATATCGGTGATTATTTCGGAAATAAGACGGTATATTACCCTGATTTCAACGTTCATCTCAATTACACCGTCCGCCCCGACGTTTTCAACACTGCCGCAGGAGAAGAGTTCACGGCAGCGTTCATCGCAGCACCGCCCCCAAAAGGTGCTTCCATGGCAGCGGACAGCCAGGGGAATGTCATTATCGGCGGATTTGCAAAAGCGGAGGATTTTACGGGCATTGACCTGTCCGGGCTTTCGGAAACCGCAGCAGACATCGCAGATAATGTCCATGATTCGGAACGCACATTCACCTATACTCCCGAGGAAAGCGGCAAGTACATTCTGTGGGCGGCGTGCAGATATTACACCGCCGACGGCGAAAGCTGCGACCTTGTGATCGGTCCTCAGATAATCAATGTGAAATAAGGTACGGATATATCATCACACCACTCCCGTTTTACCCTAAAAAGCGATTATAAATTTTCCGTATATTATGTATTTCGCTGTTGAAAAAAAAGCATTCCTGTGATATAATAATTGTATCTATGTTATAAAGGATCGTGAGAGCTTGGTTTTTTCTGATATATTCTTTCTGTATGTGTTCCTGCCGCTGTTTCTGATATGCTACTTTGCCGCTCGGAACACCAAACTCAAAAACGCCGTGCTGATAGTTTTCTCCCTATTTTTCTACGCATGGGGCGAGCCTGTGTGGGTGGGTCTGCTCATATTCAGCTCAGTATTTGACTTTCTTAACGGTCGTTTTATCGACAAGCACAAGGACGAGAAGATCGCCGTGCTGGGCGTTATCGTTTCCTGCGCAGTAAACCTGTCAATACTCGGCGTGTTCAAGTACAGCGGAATGATAGTTGACGGCATAAACTCTCTGCTGTCGCTGAGCCTGCCTGTGCCTGATTTCCACCTGCCAATAGGAATTTCTTTCTACACCTTCCAGTCCATAACCTACGTGGTCGATGTTTACCGCAAAAAGGCAAGGGCGCAGAAGAATTACTTCGGATATCTGCTGTATCTCTCCATGTTCTTCCAGCTGGTGGCAGGCCCTATCGTGCGCTACAACACCGTTGCCCGAGAGATAGAGAACCGCTCGGTAAAGATACACGAGTTCAGCGACGGTATCACCCGCCTTATCTTCGGTCTGGGCAAAAAGGTGCTTATCGCAAACTCCATGGGTCAGCTGGCAACGCAGTTTCTGACCTTTGATACCGCTCCCACCTCAGTTCTTGCGGCATGGTCAGGCGTTATCCTTTATTCTCTCCAGATATATTACGACTTTTCGGGCTATTCCGATATGGCTATCGGTCTGGGACTTATGTGCGGCTTCCACTTCCCCGAAAACTTTGAGCACCCCTATATATCAGCTTCCGCAACAGAATTCTGGCGCAGATGGCACATCTCGCTGGGAACATTCTTCCGTGACTATGTGTATATCCCCCTGGGCGGCAACAGGAAGCATCAGCTGCTGAACATCGCAATCGTATGGTTCTGCACGGGACTGTGGCACGGTGCCAGCTGGAACTTTATCATGTGGGGTCTTTACTTCGGCGTTCTGCTGGTCATCGAAAAGGCATTCCTGCTGAAAGTCCTTGAAAAAACGCCTAAGTTCATCGGTCACATTTACCTGCTCATTGCGGTTATATTCGGCTGGATGATATTCTATTTCACCGATACCTCCAAAATGGGAGCCTGCTTCGGCGCAATGTTCGGCAAGAACGGACTTGCCGCCACCGATCTGCTCACGGAATCACAGCTCAAGGGCAGCCTGTGGCTCATTATTGCAGCTATCATCATCTGTATGCCTGTTTACAAGGGCATTTCCGCATTCGGCGAGAAGCTGGCAAAGAAATCTGCCGCAAGCTTTACTCTGGTAAGCGCAGTAAAGATACTTTTCCTGGCGTTCATTCTTTTCGCTTCCACCGTTTCACTTGTGGGCGACACCTACAATCCTTTCCTTTACTTCCGATTCTGATATCTGTCGGACTATCAACAAACATTTTTCACAGGCGTGCAATGCACGCCTGTGGTTTATCTGAAAGGCAGTCATTATGGATAAATTTGAACTTGTTTCCCCCTATAAGCCCTCGGGCGACCAGCCCCAGGCTATCGACAAGCTTGTGGAGGGCATAGAAAAAGGCTACCGTGACCAGACTCTGCTTGGCGTAACAGGCTCGGGCAAGACCTTTACCATGGCAAACATCATCGCACGAATGAACCGCCCCACCCTTATCCTTGCCCACAACAAAATACTTGCGGCTCAGCTCTGCTCCGAGTTCAAGGAGTTCTTTCCCCACAATGCCGTGGAGTATTTCGTTTCATATTACGACTATTATCAGCCTGAGGCATATATCCCCTCTACCGACGCTTACATCGAAAAGGACAGCGCCATAAACGACGAGATAGACAAGCTCCGCCACAGCGCCACACTTGCGCTGGCTGAAAGGCGTGATGTGATAATCGTGGCTTCCGTTTCCTGCATATATTCCCTTGGTGCGCCCGAGGAATACCGAAACAACGTTATCTCGCTGAGAAAGGGCATGGAAATGTCCCGTGAGGAGCTTCTGGGTCGGCTGGTATCCATTCAGTACGAGCGCAATGACGTGAACTTTGTGCGAAACAAGTTCAGAGTGCGTGGAGACGTGGTGGAGATATTCCCCGCAGGCTCTTCGGAAAACGCTATACGTGTGGAATTTTTCGGCGACGAGATCGACAGGATATCGGAAATTCAGGTGGTAACGGGAAATATCATCTCCACCCTTGCCCACACAGCCATATACCCTGCCTCCCACTATGTTGTGTCAAAGGCTCATCTGCACGAGGCTGTGCAGGAGATACAGAAAGAGCTTGATGAGCGTGTAAAATGGTTCGAGGAACAGGGCAAGCTTGTGGAGGCTCAGCGCATAAAGCAGCGCACCCTGTACGACATTGAGATGCTTGAAGAGATAGGCTTCTGCAAGGGAATAGAAAACTACTCCCGCATACTTGCGGGCAGAGCGCCCGGAAGCGTTCCCTACACCCTGCTTGACCACTTCCCCAAGGACTACCTGCTGTTCGTTGACGAGAGCCATGTTTCCCTGCCGCAGGTAAGGGGCATGAGCGCAGGCGACAGGGGCAGAAAGAGCGTGCTTGTGGATTACGGCTTCCGTCTGCCATCGGCATTCGATAACCGTCCCCTTAATTTTGACGAGTTTGACTCAAAGATAAATCAGGCAATATACGTTTCCGCCACTCCCGGACCTATCGAGCGTGAAAAATCCGCCCAGATAGTGGAGCAGGTAATACGTCCCACAGGTCTTGTTGACCCTGAGATAATCGTCAAGCCCGTTGCGGGTCAGATAGAAGACCTGCTCAGTGAAATAAACATCAGGGCGGAAAAGAACGAGCGTGTGCTTGTTACCACCCTTACAAAGAAAATGGCGGAGGATCTTACCACATATCTCCAGGGCATGGGCGTAAGGGTCAAGTACCTTCACCACGATATCGACACCATTGAAAGAATGGAGATAATCCGTGACCTGCGTCTGGGCGAGTTTGATGTGCTTGTTGGCATCAACCTGCTGCGTGAGGGTCTTGATATCCCCGAGGTCTCCCTTGTGGCGATACTCGATGCGGATAAGGAGGGCTTCCTGCGCTCCGAATCCTCGCTTATACAGACCATCGGCCGTGCCGCACGTAATGCGGAGGGCAAGGTAATAATGTACGCCGACAGCGTTACAGGCTCCATGGAGCGTGCCATTACCGAGACAAACCGCCGCCGTGAGCTTCAGCTGGCGTACAACAAGGAGCACGGCATAGTGCCCAAGACCATCATAAAGGATATCAGAGATGTTATCGAAATATCCTCCAAGGCGGAGGTAGATGACAAGGCTGCAAAGAAGAAGATGAGCAAAAAGGAAAAGGACGAGCTTATCGCAAAGCTCACCGCCCAGATGAAGGAAGCCGCAAAGCTGCTTGAATTTGAGCACGCCGCATATCTGCGTGATAAGATAAACGAACTGAAAGGTCAATGATATGGAAGAATTAAAGGATATCCCCCGACAGCAGGGCGGGCAGTACGGCGCACGGTACAAAAAGCGCCGCAGAAGGCCCGACATAAAGGCAATAGCCATATTTATCCTGCTGATAACAGTTGTGATCCTTGCCGCCAATGTGATACGCCTTTCAAATGCGCTGAAGGACGATGAGCAGTACATTTCCGCCCAGTCCTCACGGGTGTTTGAGTATTACGGCGAAAAGGACGTTATCAAGCTTGACGACCCCACCTACGGCGACACATGGCTTGCCGCCCTTACCGATGTGCCACGCCACACGCTGGATTATGACAAGGTGGAGACAGAAAACGGCTATAAGCACTACTACGAAAACGGCGAGCGCCTGAACACCACGGGCATCGACGTTTCCTATCATCAGGGGGACATCGACTGGGAAGCCGTCAGGGCGGACGGCGTGGATTTTGCCATGATAAGACTGGGCTACCGTGGCTATGAATCGGGTCTGCTGAATCTTGACGAGCGCTTCCACGAATACGCAAAGGGCGCTTTAGACGCAGGGCTTGAAATAGGCGTTTATTTCTATTCCCAGGCGGTAAACGCCTCCGAAGCGGAGGAGGAAGCAAAGTTTGTACTGAACGAGCTTTCCGACTACAAGATTACATATCCCGTAGTTTTCGACTGGGAGATAGTGGGCGATGACACCGCACGCACAAACACAGTTTCATCCGAGGAGCTGAACGAATGTGCATCGGTGTTCTGCAACACCATTGCCCGTGGGGGATATATCCCCATGATATACAGCGTCAAGCGAATGGCGCTGCTCAAATATGACCTGAGCCGCCTTGCAGGCTTTGACTTCTGGCTGGCGGAATACCGTGATGAACCTGAATTTCCCTATGAATTTGCCATGTGGCAGTATGCCTCCGACGGAAAGGTAAGCGGCATCGCGGGCGAGGTTGACCTGAACATGAGCTTCGTTGATTACTCAAAGGTAAGGAGATAATTTTATGAAAACAATGACCGCTCCCATGGGCTGGAACAGCTGGGACTGCTACGGCGCTGCCGTTACCGAGGATATTGTAAGAAAGAACGCCAATTTTATGGCAAAGCACCTGAAAAAATACGGCTGGGAATACATTACCGTGGATATCCAGTGGTATGAGCCTGATGTAAAGACCCACGAATACACTCCCTTTGCAAAGCTCTGCATTGACGAGTATTCCAGGGTGATACCTGCCGAGAACCGCTTCCCCTCCTCCGCAGGGGGAAAGGGCTTTGCACCTCTGGCGGAATATGTTCACTCGCTGGGACTTAAATTCGGCATACATATCATGAGAGGCATTCCCCGTCAGGCGGTATATGAGCGCACAAAAATAAAGGGCACGGACAAAACTGCCGCCGATATCGCCAAGACCGACAGCATCTGCGCATGGAACACGGATATGTACGGCGTTGACCCTGCAAAGCCCGGCGCAAAGGAATATTACGACAGCATTTTTGAGCTTTATGCTTCATGGGGCGTTGACTTTGTAAAGTGCGACGACATTGCAAGAGAGCTTCCCAAGGAGGAAAGCGAGCTTATTATGCTGAGCAATTCCCTGAAAAACTGCGGACGTGATATGGTGCTCAGTCTTTCCCCCGGGCCTGCTCTCCTTGAAAAAGCGGAGCTTTACAAGCAGGTATCCAATATGTGGCGCATTACCGACGATTTCTGGGATAACTGGCAGCTGCTTTACAATATGTTCGAGCGCTGCGAAAAGTGGGCGCCACACAACGGCGCAGGTCACTGGGCAGACGCTGATATGCTCCCCATAGGATACATAAAGCAGGATTACTCCCCCGACATCACCACCCGGTTCACTAAGGACGAGCAGGTGACAATGCTTACCCTGTGGAGCATCTTCCGCTCCCCTCTTATCATAGGCGGAGAAATGACCAAATTCGATGATTTCACCATGAGCCTGCTGACAAACGAGGGTATCCTTAAAATGCACCGAAACGCCCGCCACTCCCACCAGGTATGGCGCAGGGAAATGAACGGCAGCGAGATAGTCCTCTGGACTGCGGCTGACACAGAGGGCGGTCAGTATGCGGCGCTTTTCAACATCGGCGAAAATGCGGCAGACATTTCGGTTCCCCTTACGGAGCTTGAAATATATGAGGCAAAGGACATTACCGAGCTTTGGAGCAATGAAGCTTTCCATGCCGATAACATCAGTGCCGACCTTGCGCCCCATTCGGCAAGGGCATATTACCTGAGCCGCTGAAAGAAGTGTAATTATGACTAAAAGCATGACCGAGGGCAATCCCCTGAAGCTTATTTTCAGCTTTGCCCTGCCACTGCTGCTGGGAAATCTTCTGCAGCAGACCTATAACATAATAGATTCTGCCATTGTAGGAAGGGTGCTGGGAGCAAACGCTCTTGCCGCCGTGGGAGCGTCATCGAGCGTGCAGTTTCTTGTGCTGGGCTTCTGCACGGGAATATGCTGCGGCTTCGGAATACCGCTGGCAAAATATTTCGGTGCGGGCGACAGGGACAAAATGCGCTGCTGCATATTCAATTCCGCACTGCTCACCGCAGGGGCGGCGGTCATCATAACCACCGTCTGCGCTGTTTTCTGCACAGCCATACTCCATATGCTCTCCACTCCCGACAACATTTTCGGAGACGCATATTCCTATCTGCTGATAATATTTCTGGGCATACCCTTTACGCTGCTGTACAATCTCCTCGCCTGCATACTAAGAGCCGTGGGAGACAGCAGAACGCCTTTTATATTCCTGGGAATATCCTCGGTGCTGAATATCTTCCTTGACCTTTTATTTATAGTGGTGTTCCGAATGGGCTGCGCAGGGGCGGCGGCAGCTACCGTAACTGCCCAGGCAGTCAGCGGGGTACTCTGCTTCATCTACATAAAAAAGCATTTCCCCGAGCTTGCCCTTTCCCCTCAGGACAGGCAGACAAACGGAAAAATGATATGGCAGCTCATTACAATGGGTGTGCCTATGGGTCTGCAATACTCCATAACCGCCATTGGCAGCATGGTGATGCAGTCCGCAAACAACAGTCTGGGCAGCGTATATATCTCGGGCTTTACCGCAGGAATGAGGATAAAGCAGTTTGCCATGTGTCCCTTTGACGCCATTGCAACGGCGGTGTCCGTATTCTGCGGACAGAACCTTGGCGCAGGCAAGCCCTACCGCATAAAAAAGGGCATTTTTCAGGGAGTTGCTTCCGCTATTGCCTACGGAATTATGTCGGGACTTGTACTTATTTTTCTGGGCAGAACGCTGTCGCTCATATTCATTGACCCCTCCGAAACGGAGATACTTGACGCAGCGGCAAAATATCTGCGCTGCCTGGGCTTCTTCTACTGGTGCCTCGGCTCCCTGAGCGTTGTAAGAATGAGCATTCAGGGACTGGGCTTCTCGGGCAGAGCCATAATTTCGGGCATTATAGAAATGGCGGCAAGAATAACCGTAAGCATGGGCTTTGTGGGCACATTGGGCTACACTGCCATATGCTTTGCCGACCAGACCGCATGGGTGGCAGCGTTCCTGTACGTTCTTCCCATGTGCATTCACTGCATACACAAGGTATCAAAGAGCATTGAAACGCCTGTTAATATCTGATACATCTGTATATAACATTTTGTTTGTTGACATAATATATACATTAGTATATAATTTGCTTGTTATGTTCATCGGAGGACTTAAAGCCGCAGCTTTAACGGTCGGAAAAGATGTCGAGTGCGCTCGGTCACGGTACAAAAAGTACCTGATCGGGCGCTTTTTGTATTTATATTTTAAAACACGAAAGGAAGCTCAGCATGAAGATACAGCTTTCGGATCATTTTACCTGCAAACGCCTGCTTAAATTCGTACTGCCGTCGGTGGTGATGATGATATTCACATCTATCTACGGCGTTATCGACGGTCTGTTTGTGTCAAATTTCGTCGGAAAGACACCCTTTGCGGCGGTCAATTTCATTATGCCCGTACTGATGATGATGAGCGCACTGGGCTTTATGATAGGCTCAGGCGGAAGCGCCATTACGGCAAAAACTCTCGGCGAGGGCGATAACGCAAAGGCAAACGGCGTTTTCTCGCTGATGGTATATACCGCTATAATTCTGGGAATTATTCTTACCATGGTAGGTCAGCTTGCCATGCGCCCCTTGTCGGCAGCTCTGGGAGCTGAGGGGGAATTGCTTGAATACTGCGTTTCATATGGCAGGATAATACTTCTGGCGCTTACGCCTTTTATGCTCCAGAACGTGTTCCAGAGCTATTTTGTCACTGCCGCAAAGCCACATATAGGTCTTGCGGTAACGGTTGCGGCAGGCGGCGCAAACATTGTGGGAGATTACCTTTTCATCGCCGTTTTCAAGTGGGGCATAGAGGGAGCGGCTCTTGCGACAGCTCTCAGCCAGTGCATAGGCGGACTTGTTCCCCTGTTCTACTTTGCACGTAAAAATTCCAGCCTGCTGAAGCTCGGCAAGCCTCTTATTGATATGAAGCTGCTGCTCGATGCCTGTATAAACGGCTCCTCGGAGCTTATGACAAATATTGCGATGTCGCTGGCAAATATGCTCTATAACTATCAGCTGATGAAGACAGCGGGTGAGGACGGCGTTGCGGCATATGGCGTTATAATGTATGCGGCATACATCTTTGCGGCAATATATATCGGCTTCTCGATAGGCAGCGCCCCGGTCACATCATATCACTACGGCGCACAAAATCACGGCGAGCTGAAAAATCTCTTTGCCACCAGCCTGAAAATACTTGCGGCGGCAGCTGTCATCATAACGCTGATTTCGATCCTCATGGCAGGCAGGCTGACGAAAATTTTTGTAGGCTATGACCAGGAGCTTTACGAGATGACCAGCCACGGTTTCAGGCTTTATTCCCTGTCGTTCCTGCTCTGCGGCTTCAACATCTATGCTTCCTCGCTGTTCACAGCCCTTGGAAACGGAGCGGTCTCCGCAGCCATATCTTTCCTGAGAACGCTGCTTTTCCAGGTGATATCGGTGCTGATACTCCCCCTTATCCTGGGAATAAACGGCATATGGCTGGCTGTTACCGCAGCGGAGGTCATGGCTCTGGCTGTGACGGTAACGTTCCTTATCAAATACCGAAACAGATATCATTACGCATAAATTATAAAGAAATTGGCTGTTGCAGAGTTGAGCTGCGACAGCCTTTTTTGATTTTGAAACATTATTTTTGGGGTATGTCCGTACCTGCGCCTTACGGCGGAAACTGAAACGCAATTTGTGCATCGCTACTTTTTGCATATCTCCATACTGTGCTGAATATATATTGTCAGACGCACAAAAGTGTATCATAACAATAAATATCGGAGGTATGCAGATTGAACGGTAACGAGCTTAACAACATGGCGCAGCGCTATAAGGACGAAATGATGCGCCTTTACAAAAAAAGCGGAGCTTCCGACAATGCAGTCGGCACGGCTGGCAGTCAGAGCTTCTCCGCTCCTCAGGAACGTCAGCAGGCACAGGCGCAGCAGACACAGGCGCAGCAAAGTCCCCCGTCTATGCAGAATTTCCAGGCTCAGAACAGCTCTCAGGCATCACATTCTCAGCCCTGTCCCTCTTCTCAGAGCGGTACAAGGGATATGTCGGGAACTCCCGTGCCGAATATGCCCAACGCAAGCTTTTTCGGCTCGGCAAATCAAAATTCTCAGGGTACGGTCAATATCCCCGTTTCCTGCGAATGCCGCTTTCCCACGGCGGAAAGCATCATAAACAGCATTGCCCAGACGCCTGTTACGCTGCCTATCACTCCCGAGGATAACCCTCCCCCTGTGGATCAGGGCTCTTTCACTCAGGTGCAGCCACGCTCATCTCAGCAGCAGGATACCCGTCAGGCTGCGGATAATTCCCGCCGTGTTCAGGTAGATACGGGACTTAGCGGAATCATGCTCAACTCCTCCCCCGACGTGGCTACATATACAGTGCCCTCGGAAAGCGAGAACCCTCAGGAGATAATGCCGGATTTTCCTCTTCCCGCAGATATCCCTGCGGACTCATCGGAAGCAGCGCCGTCAACAGCCTCGTTCCTGCCGTCAATGGGCTGGGTATCCATGACGGGAGACAACAGCTGGGGATTTTTGCAGTTCGACGTTTTCACCGCAGGCGGCGCATATCCCGTGCAGGGCGCACTCGTTACCGTAACAAAGCAGCTGCCCTCAGGCTCGGGTCTGGTAAGGATACTTTTCTCAAACAGAAGCGGACGCACTGCGACCATCGCTCTCCCCGCTCCGTCAAGGTCATTCTCCCAGTCTCCCGGAAGCACCACACGTCCATTCTCGGAATACAGCGTGACTGTAAGGGCTAAGGGCTATTACACCATCAGGGACATTAAGATACCCATTTTTGCGGGAGTAAAGACAGTGCAGCCCATCGATCTTATCCCCCTGCCCGAATACGGCGGCATACAGCCCAGAAACAGCTCTGACAACAGCATAACTGACTCCCCCTCTGTGGGATAACACCTTAAAAGGAGGAGCAAATGACAGGAGAACCTTTTATCCCCGAAAAGATAACCGTACATCTTGGCGCACCCGATGACAGGAGCGCCATGAACGTTACGGTGGATTTCGTGGACTACATCAAAAACGTAGGCTCCAGCGAGCTTTATCCCACATGGCCCGAAGCCGCCCTGAGAGCAAACCTTTACGCCATAATCTCCTTTGCGCTCAACCGCATATACACCGAATGGTATCCCTCCAGAGGATATGATTTCGACATCACCAACGACACACGGTACGACCAGTATTACGTCCACGGCAGGGATATTTTCCAGCCCATAAGCGATATCGTTGACGAGATATTCAACAATTATATCCGCAGGCAAGGCTCGGTAGAGCCGCTTTTTGCCTCATACTGCGACGGTGTGAGAACTCAGTGTGAGGGTCTGAAGCAATGGGGAACGGTGGATCTGGCGGAGCAGGGCTATATCCCCTATCAGATACTTACCTATTATTACGGAGACAACATAGACATCGTGCAGAACGCCCCTGTTGCGCCCAATATCCCCTCATATCCGGGCACGCCAATACAGATAGGCAGTGCGGGGGACAATGTTATACGTATCCAGACACAGCTCAACAGGATATCGGGAAATTACCCTGCCATACCCAAGATAGAGCCTGTAACAGGCTACGTTGATACCAACACCGCCGACGCTGTGGAAGACTTTCAGCGGATATTCAACCTCCCCGCAACGGGCGTGGTGGATAAAGCCACATGGTACAAGATAAACCTTATCTTCACAAGCGTTACCCAGCTGGCGGAGCTTACCTCCGAGGGGCTTACAATAAGCGACCTGGGGCTTAATCTCCCCAAGGCGCTGGTCATGGGCGACACAGGCGGAAATGTGCGTGCGCTCCAGTATCTCCTTTCGGTCGTCGGTGCGTATTATGACGCAGTGCCGCCAATAAGCGTAACGGGAACCTATGACGAGGCAACGGCAAATGCCGTATCCGCTTTCCAGCAGCTTTACGGTCTGCCACGGACAGGCGAGACGGACAGCAGGACGTGGGAGGATATCTACCGTGCCTACAAGGGCATCGCAGACAGCGTTCCCGTCAGCAGTTTCAGGGAAGAGATAGCCCTGTACCCGGGAGTAATGCAGCGTGAGGGTATGCAGAACGAATATGTGCGCATACTCCAGAAATATCTGACGGAGATACACAGGGAATATCCACAGATACCCCAGGTAAGCGACACGGGATATTTCGGTCCCGTGACAAAAAGCGCCGTCATCGCATTCCAGCGCACCTTCGGGCTGAATCCCACGGGAAGCGTGGGAGCGGAAACATGGAGCAGGATAGGCGAGGTCTATAGCCGTGTAAAGTACGGCTATGTAAAGCCTGCGAGTCAGTTTCCGGGATATACCATAAGATGACGAAAGGACGGTGACAGCATGACGGAAAATATCATACCCGTTTCCCCCGAAGATCACAAGAAGAACATTTCAGATATACAGACATATCTAAGAGAGATACACCAGAGCGGGGCAAACGTCCGCTCAGTCATACCCGACGGGATATACGGTCAGCACACAAGGGACGCAGTTTCCGATTTTCAGCGCTGCACAGGCATTCCCGAAACGGGTGAGGTGAACAAGGACACCTGGAACGCCATTTATGCCGCCTATGACGATGCAAGGCGCAATCTCAATATGCAGGAGGGCTTAACCCCATTCCCCGCCCTTGACGAGATAATGACCGAGGGCGACAGCGGAACATCGGTGCTTATGCTGCAGGCGATGCTAAACACCATTGCGGGAATGCACATAAACATTGCCACCAACGATATGGACGGTCACTACGGAGAAAACACCGCCCTTGCCGTATCCGAGATACAGGCAGCGTCGGGACTTCCCCCCACAGGTCAGACGGATATCCGCACCTGGAACACCATTGTACGTATTTTCAACGCCGTCGCAGAGGACGGCTGACCCTATAAACGCCAAAATGCCCCATGATCTGATGACCATGGGGCTTTGTTTTGGAGCTGATTACCAGATTTGAACTGGTGACCTCATCCTTACCAAGGATGTGCTCTACCAACTGAGCTAAATCAGCGACCGCACTAATCAAAGTGCTTTATTATTATATACTTTTCGACGGCATCTGTCAAGAGTTTTCGCAAAATTTAATTTTTAATTTTTTATGAAGTGCATTTTTGCCGCTTTCCTGCATGATATGACGGCAAAATTATCATCGCAGGACAAAAAAATATTTCTCAATGATAACAAATTATTACAGTTTTAAAGGGGGTATGGAAAAAAAGAAAGAGATATGATATAATGACATAAGTTAAAGAAAGGACGGTAAGACATATGAAATCATTAAAGTCTAACAAAACAGCAGCCAAGCGTACCGCCTGCATTCTTACAGCGGGTATGATGGCTCTTTCCACAGGTCTCTTTACCGCCTGCGGTGATAAAAATCAGGGCGGCGGTTCCAACAGCGCAGTTGTAGATCAGAGCGAGGCTCTTAAAACTCTTGCATATAAGGTAACTGATGTTCCCGTAAATTTTGAGCTGAGCAGCAACGTTACCTGTAAGAACGGTCTGTTCTACGGAGTATCCACCGTTTATAACAATGACGGCGACAACTATTTCTCCGATTCAAACATTGTTGTATTTGACGCATCGGGAAACACCGTGCTCACTATCCCTGCCTTCAAGCAGACAGACCCCAACGAGTACGGCTCTGTCTCAGGCAACGTTTATGTAGATGATGCGGGAAACATCACATTCGTGCTTTCATATAACAAGTACGATGACGAGGGCAACAGCGAAAGCTCAAACACCCTTTACACCTATGACAGCACAGGCAATCTGGTAAGCTCTGTCGATCTTTCCAAGGTAGTTACTCAGGAAGATAATGACAACAACAGATATTTCAACAGCTATATAGTAGATTCTCAGGGCAATATTTACATCAGCCTTTCCACCTGCATAAGAGTTTGCGACAAGTCCGGCAATGTGCTTTTCACCACTCCCGAATCCAATGGTGACAATGAGTGGCTGAACGGTCTTATCTTAACCAACAGCGGTGTTCCTGCCGTATATAAGTATTCCTACAGCGATACAGGCAGCTCCTCAAAGCTGGTAGAGATAGATTTGAACGCCAAGGGCTACGGCAAGGAATACGAGCTTGGCTCCAGCATCAACACCATTTACAACGGCAGCGGCGATTACCTCTGCTACAGCTCCTCCGATACAGGCATCGTTGGCGTAAGAGCTGACAATCTCCAGACTGAGAGCATTCTTAACCTCCTTAATCTGGGTATTGACAACTCAAACATCAACTCCATGGCTGTAAACGATGACGGCTCATTTGTTACCGTTGGCTACGACTACAGCGGAATGACTGCACGCTCCACTCTGAGCCTCATCACTCCCATCGACTCCTCCGAGGTCAAGGAAAAGAAGGTACTTACTCTGGGCTGCTTCTACATCGACTGGACTATCCGCTCACAGATAGCTGAGTTCAACAAGACAAACGAGGATTACACCATCTACGCCACCAGCTACAGCGAGTCCAATGACACCTCCGATTATACAGCAGCGCTCACAAAGTTCAATAACGAGATACTTGCGGGCAATGTTCCCGATATCCTCCTTATCAGCAGCGGAATGCCCTACAACAGCTACGCTTCCAAGGGACTTTTCGCTGACCTTTACGAGTTCATGGATAAGGACGATGTTTATAACAGAGACGCATTTATGCCCAATGTGCTGAAGGCTATGGAAAAGGACGGCAAGCTTTACGAGATAACTCCTTCCTTCACTGTCCAGACCTATGCAGCAAAGAAGTCGCTGGTAGGCGATGCTACCTCACTTACCATGGATCAGGCAAACCAGATACTTGCTTCCATGCCCGAGGGCGCAACCCTTACAAGCGACAGCCAGACAATGACTGCTTCTAACTTCCTCAGCACTGCCATTACATTCTCCAACTTTGTTGACTACGCAAATGCAACCTGCAACTTTGATTCTCCCGAGTTCAAGGCTATCCTCGAGACCGCAAAGAAATATCCCGCTGAGATAGATTATGACGCTCTCTACAACGATAACCCCAACTACTGGATGGAGCAGGAGACCGCCTGCCGTGAGAACAGAGCGCTGCTTTACAGCGTATATTTCAACGATTTCAGCACCTACACCAACACCAGAGACGCATACTTCGGCGAGGACATCAGCTTTGTAGGCTTCCCCGGTTCGGGCGCTGCAAACGCTACAGGCTCCGTTATCAGCGCAGGCTCCGAGATCGCAGTATCCTCCAAGTCCAAGTACAAGGACGGCGCATGGGAGTTCATTAAGCTGGTGCTTGACAACGCTGTAGGCGAGCAGGATTCGGGCAATTACGGTGTTGCCATTACAAGCGACGCATCTGTTGCAGAAGCGGCTGACGAAGCAGTAAAGCGCATTACTTCCTCTTACTACGGTCTCCCTGTTGTAAAATCCCAGCTCCAGGCACTCGGTCAGCAGGCGACTATTCCCCAGACCTATACCGATACTGACGGAACCGTTCAGCAGGTTGACAACACCTACTATGTAGGCAACACCGAGGTAAAGGTAAACCTCATCACTCAGGACGAGGTTAATATGCTCATAGATTACTTCTCCACAGTGGATACCATTGCAAGATATGATGAAAGCCTTACAGACATCATAAATGAAGAAGCAAACAATTACTTCAAGGGCACAAAATCCGTTGACGAGACCGCTTCTCTTATCCAGTCCAGAGCAAGCATCTACCTCAGCGAACAGTACTGATAATAATTTCCGCAGCGGGGCGTATCGTCCCGCTGTTTTTCTTAACGTGAATTTAGCAATAATGTATGGTATAATGTTAAAAGAGCAACTGTAAACGGAGGGACGGGATATGCGGAAGTTCAGTCTGAAAAAGCAGATCGGCGCTTTACCCGAGCGGAAAGACTACATCTTCACGCTGGCTGTGCTTGGTGTGGCGTGTGTGCTGAGCGCACTGCTGGTAAACTTTGACGGCAGCAGCTATGTACAGCTCATATTCGTACTGGCTGTGGCGGTGATATCACGATTCACCAACGGATACCTGTGCGGACTTATTTCATCGGTGCTGGGTATGTTCGCCGTAAATTACGCATTCACATATCCCTACTTCAAGCTGAATTTCAGTATTACAGGCTACCCTGTTACATTTGCCACAATGCTGCTGGTATCTGTAATAATAGGAATGCTCACCTCTCAGCTGAAAGAGCAGAGCAAGGTCTGGGCTGAAATGGAAAAGGAAAAAACAAGAGGCAACCTGCTCAGAGCCGTATCCCATGATATCCGAACTCCCCTTACATCAATATCTGGCGCTGCCTCCGCAATCCTTGAAAATAAGGACAAGCTTGATGAACAGGGCATGATGAGCCTTGTTACCGACATCAAGGAAGATGCGGAGTGGCTCATAAGAATGGTGGAAAATATCCTAACCGTCACACGCATAAGCGAGGAAACGGGAACTATCAGCAAAACACCCGAAGCCGCAGAGGAGATAATCAGCGAGGCTGTTATGAAGTTCAGGAGGCGCTACGATGTCCCCGTTGAAATAACTATCCCCGACGAGCTTATGCTCATACCTATGGACGCAATACTTATAGAGCAGGTAATAGTAAATCTTCTGGAAAACAGCGTGCTCCACGGGAAAACCACTACCCTTATAAAGCTGACACTTTCCTCTGACGGGGAAAATGCAGTTTTTTCCGTGGCGGACAACGGCAGCGGCATCAACGAGAAAAAGCTGCCAATGCTTTTCAGCGGCTACTTTATCCATGCAGAAGAGCAGAGCGGAGACGTGAAGAGAAATATGGGAATAGGTCTCTCGGTCTGCCTTACAATAATAAAAGCCCACGGCGGAACGATGACCGCAGGAAATCTCCCCGAGGGCGGTGCTGAATTCACATTTACACTTCCACTGGAAAGGACGCTGTAAAAAATGGAAATTAAAAACAAAGTGCTGATAATCGAGGACGAGAGAAGAATAAGCAACTTTCTCTGCACAGTCCTTAAAGCCAATAACTACGATGTTATATCGGCGGTAACGGGAAATGACGCCTGCGCTGTCATCAACTCCCACTGCCCCGATGTGATAATCCTCGACCTTGGTCTGCCCGATATGGACGGCTCCGAGATACTCAGGTCGGTACGGAAATGGTCATCTATGCCGATAATCGTGGTGTCGGCAAGAAGCTCCGAAAAGGACAAGGTGACAGCTCTTGAGCTGGGCGCTGACGACTATATAACAAAACCTTTCGGCACCCAGGAGCTGCTGGCACGGATAAAAACTGCTATCCGCCACACCCGCACCACATCGCCCGATAATCAGATCGCAGTCACGGGAGTTTTCCGCACAGGCGGTCTGGAGATAGACTATGACAAGTACCGTGTGTATGTTGACGGTCAGGACACGAACCTTACCCAGAATGAGTTCAAGATAGTGGCTCTTCTGGGAAAGAACGCAGGAAAGGTGCTTACCTACGACTACATAATAAAGCAGCTCTGGGGACCCCATGCCAAGACAGATAACCAGATACTCCGTGTAAATATGGCGAATATCAGACGAAAGATCGAGAAAAAGCCCGCCGAACCCCAATATATCTTCACCGAGGTGGGCGTGGGCTACAGAATGACCGACGGAGAAACATCGAAATAACTTAAAAGGTTGGTATGTCAATGAGCAAATTCAAAGAGGAGCTTAAAAAGCTCAAACCCCTGAACTTTCTGCTGCTTACCCTTTCAGGCACGATAAATGCCATAGGCATTGTGTTCTTTCTCTCCCCCGTGAACCTGTTCGACAGCGGATTTTCAGGTACATCAATGTTTCTTTCGGCAGTAACGGGACTTCCGCTGGCAGTCTTCCTGCTGATACTGAATATCCCGTTCTTCATATTCGGATATAAGCGGCAGGGAGCGGTGTTCACCATATACTCCATTTATGCCGTGCTGATATATTCGCTGGCTTCGTTCGTGATAACGGATATCCTGCCAATAGATGTGTCAAGCTCATCGCCCTTTGCAGGCACCGACCTGCTGCTGTGCGCAATATTCGGCGGACTTATCTCAGGCGTGGGCAGCGGCCTTACCATCAGGTTCGGCGGAGCCATCGACGGCGTGGAAGTTATGTCCGTTATTTTTGCAAAGCGAATGGGTATAACGGTAGGCACATTTGTTATGATATACAACGTTTTCCTGTATATCATCATCGGAATAGTGTGCAACTCATGGGTGCTTCCAATGTACTCAATCCTCACCTATGCCGCCGCACTTAAATCCGTGGACTTCATCGTTGACGGTTTCGACAAGGCAAAGGCAGCAATGATAATCACAAACAAGCCGAACGAGATATGCGCCCGCCTTTCGGAAAGCTTCGGCAGAGGAATCACGCTTATCAAGGCAAACGGATACTATTTCAATACCGAAAAGACCCTTGTATATTTTGTTATCAACCGTTTCCAGATAGGAAAGCTCAAAGATATAGTTTCGTCCATTGACCCCTATGCGTATGTTACCATAAACGATATTTCAGACGTGCTGAGAAGCTCGGTAAGAGCAAAAGGCCCCACGGACGATAAGCCCGGCGTTTCCGCCGTATATGCGTCCGAAGCCGTTGCCGGCAGTGCTGACAGAGAAAATGAGCCTGCGCTCCCCGATGAGATAACCGAAAAATAAAAGATATAGTGAAATAGCTGTTGCACAAGATGCAGCAGCTATTTTTTTGTAAAGCGGACAAACGAAAGAACCCGCACAAATAAGATCAAGGTAAAGGGTTTAGGTCAAGCCTTTTTCCCGAAAGGCTTGCAGGGGTCAAGGGGCGGAGCCGCATTGTCGTCCTTGCCGCAGTGGTAAACTACGTTTACCTACGAAACCTGTTCGCTGACGATTAAAATGATTAACCC